>SXGQ01593227.1_pt1 | contig 17313 bp, 22 predicted proteins | sample 3178371 | NCBI WGS metagenome assembly SXGQ01 (sample SAMN11356859, study PRJNA531348) | freshwater metagenome | isolation source: freshwater sample F1-20 | place: China: Fuxian Lake, Yuxi | collected 2017-12-25 | reverse complement strand
GGCGTGGGCGCCTGAGCTGAGGCGCCCCGCTACCCTTTAACGCTGACGGTTTGTGAACTTCGAGAGGAACCAGTGGCCGTACGACTAAGGCTCACGCGAGTGGGCGGCAAGCAAAATCCGATCTGGCGGGTTGTTGTAGCCGACCAGCGCTCACCGCGCGACGGCCGCTTCATCGAGGTCGTCGGGCAGTACAACGCCCAGACCAACCCCTCAACTGTCACGCTCGACGAGGATCGGATCAAGCTCTGGCTTGATAAGGGCGCGCAGCCGACCGCTCAGGTTCGCAAGCTGCTGCACACGCAGAGCATTCCCGTCTAGTCTGGCGTCATGCGCGAACTTCTCGAGTTCCTGGCCCGCTCGCTAGTTGATGATCCAGCCGCTGTCGTTGTCGAGCAGTTCGACGACGACGACGGCACGGTCGTGCTGGAACTGGTCGTCGGAGAAGACGATTACGGCAAGGTGATCGGGCGAGGTGGCCGCACCGCCAGCGCGCTACGAACAGTGCTCAAGGCTGCCGCCGTGCGCGAAGAACGTCGCGTCATCGTCGACATCGTCGACTGACGTGGCCGCCGAGGCAGAGCGCTGGTTGCAGGCAGGCAGAATCGGCCGCCCGCACGGGCTCGACGGAAGTTTCTACGTGACCCGCGCTCGAGCCGTCCTGCTGCAGGTTGGAGCAGGGGTTCGCGTTCAAGAGGACGAGTTCACGATCGAACGGCGCGCCGGCACCGATCAGAAGCCGATCCTGAGCCTGTCCGGCGTCTCTACTCCGGAGGCGGCCGATGGGATTCGCGGGCAGGCGATCTTCTGCTTGCTCGCTGACGCTCCGTCGCTCGGCGAGATGGAGTGGTGGGCGGAGGAGCTTGAGGGCTGCAGCGTGACCGACGGCGCTACGACCGTCGGCGAGGTCTCAAAACTTCTCGTGCTTCCGTCCTGCGAAGTGCTCGAGGTTAAGCGACCTGACGGAAGCGAGCTGCTGGTCCCAATGGTTAGCGACGCGATTCGCTCTGTCGACGTCGATCAACGCAAGATCGACGTCAATCTCGCATTCGTCGGCGGCGGATAGCCGATGCAGCTCGACGTTGTAACGCTTTTCCCGCAATGGTTCGAATGGTTCGCTGAACAGCGTCATGTCTCCAACGCGCTCGCCAACGGCAGCGAGCTAAGAGCGCTCGATCTGCGCGAGCACACGCCGCTCAGTGGCGGGCAGGTCGACGACGCGCCATTCGGCGGAGGTGCCGGCATGGTTCTGCGCGTCGACGTGATCGAGGCTGCTTTACGCGGCTTCTACGCTGTTGATCCGGTCGAGCTGCCGCGCCAACGTCGCGTGATTGCACTAACGCCCGGAGGCCGCGTGCTTGACGAGCAGCTCGTCAACGAGCTGGCGGCCGAGCCGGCCGTGACGCTGCTCTGCGGCCGCTACGAAGGGTTCGACGAAAGAATCGTGCAGCACTTCTGCAGCGACGCCGTTTCGATTGGGCGTTACGTGATCGCCGGCGGTGAGCTCGCGGCGATGGTCGTCTGCGACGCGATTTTGCGCAAACAGCCTGGCGCGCTTGGCGACGGCGACTCGGCGGTCGAGGAATCGTTCAGCGCGGCGCTTGACGGTGACCCTGAATATCCGCACTACACAAGGCCTGCTGAGTTCCGCGGCTGGGGCGTCCCTGATGTGCTGCTTTCCGGTCACCACGAGGAGATTCGGCAGTGGAGACGCGCGAGGAGTCGGGAGCGCGGGGCAGCTTCTGACGACGCTCCGCTATCCTGATTTGTCTCGCTGCGGTCGCGACGCTGATGCGCTCGCTGGAAATACGGCCGTACCTTAGCGAGCGCCCTCAATATGAGCATCGTAATTGAAAATCTCGAACGCGCACAATTGCGCCGCGTACCAGACTTCGCCCCCGGCGACCGGGTCAAGGTTCACTTCCAAGTGATTGAGGGCCAACGGCGTCGTACGCAGGTCTTCGAAGGCGCAGTAATTGCACGTCAAGGAAGCGGCGCGCGCGAAACATTCACCGTCCGCAAGCAGTCGTTCGGAGTCGGTGTAGAGCGAACCTTCCCCGTGCACTCCCCAAAGATTGAGAAGATCGACGTAGCCGCCCGTGGTGACGTGCGCCGCGCCAAGCTCTACTACCTTCGCGATCGCGTCGGTAAGGGCGCGCGCGTTCGTGAGCGCGACTACTACGGTCCCGAAGATGAGGTTGCTCCCGGACTCGTTCACGAGCCTATCGCCGCCGATGCGCCCGAGGGCGAAGCGCAGATCGATGGCGAGGCAGTCGAGCAGGACGTCGCTGAGGTAGCCGAAGTTGCAGGCGACGGAGCAGATGAGGCGGTCGCTGACGAGTCAGTCGAAGTCGCGGCCGACGAGCAGGCAGAGGTCGAAGCCGAAGCACCAGTCGCCGAGCAGCCTGAAGCCGAAGGCAGTGACGCGGCGCCAGCAGCCGAGGGGGATTCAGAGCAGCCGGCCGACGGCAGCGACGAGCCTTCCGGCGGCAAAGCGTGAAGGCGGCGAAGCAGAAAAAGTCGACCGGGAGCTCGATTGTCGAGCTGATCGTGATCGTCGCAGTTGCGCTTGGCTTGGCGCTGCTGATCCAAGCCTTTGTCGTCAAGCCGTACCGAATCCCAAGCGAGTCGATGGTTCCAACTCTTCAAGTTGGGCAGCGCGTTCTCGTGAACCGCTTGACGACGCGCTTTGGCGATCCATCGATCGGCGACATCACCGTCTTCCGGCCGCCGGCCGGCTCAGAGCAGATGCCGCTTGATCAATGCGGTGAGCGGCCACCGCAAGGTGAGGCCTGCAACAAGCCAACCCCCCAGCGCTCGAACGTCAACTTCATCAAGCGGATCGTCGCAGGGCCTGGCGACACGGTTTCGATAGTCCGCGGGCGCGTGATCCTCAATGGCAAACTAACCAGCGAGCCGTTTATCAGCGATACCTGTGCCGGTGGCAATGGGGCGGCCTGCACGCTGCCCAGGACAATCAAGATTCCGCCCGGACACTGGTTCATGATGGGCGACAACCGTGGCGAGTCCGACGACAGCAGGTTCTGGGGACCAATCCCAACCGAGTGGATCATCGGGCCAGCGTTCGCTACCTACTGGCCGCCGGACCGAATCAACATCTTCTAAGCCTGGCCGCTCGAAGCCTTCGAAGCGAAAGAACTCGACTAGTGGGTCCAGCGGCGCACGTTTGATCGCGCACGATCGGGCTGTTGGCGTTCGCTGGGTTGCCGGCGCCGATGAGGCGGGGCGGGGTTGCTTGGCCGGGCCACTGGTTGCAGCGGCCGTTCTGCTCGATCTTGAGTCGATTGGGGTTGCTGAGGTTCGGGCACTTGGCGCGCTGAACGATTCAAAGCAGCACACTTACGCGGCGCGTGAAGCGTTGCTCCCGGTCGTCATGGAGACCGCCATACGCGTCGTCGTCGTTTCGCGCAGCGCCCGTGGGATCGATCAGAGAGGGCTGCATAAGACGAATCTTGCAGCGCTTCGGGAGTCGCTGATCCGCGCGGCGCGCCCCGGCTGCGTCTGCCTGATCGACGGATTCGAGGTGCCGGCCTTCGAGCACCAGCAGCTCGCGGTGGTCGGAGGCGATGGGCTCAGCGCTGCGATTGCCGCCGCGTCGATAGTCGCCAAGGTGACGCGCGACCGGATGATGGTGAGGGCAGGGGAACAGCTGCCGCAGTGGGGCTTCGGCGCACATTTTGGCTACTCCACCGCGGCGCATCGCAAGGCGATCATCGAGCACGGCGTTTCTCCGCTCCACCGCATGTCGTTCCAGTCGAGCGCATACCAGCAGCTCGCGCTCTAGCGATTAGAAAGCGTTTTCGATCTGATCGAGACGAACTAGGCGGCCTTGGCAGTCGAGCAGGATGCCGATCGCATCGAAGCGCAGATCCTGCGGCCGAGGCGACTGAGGCTGCTCGCTGAGGAAGGCGCTTGCAAGGCGACGGACCTGTCGCCGTTTACGTTCGCCCAGCGAATCCCACGGCGCCGAGCTGCGCAGCGATCGGCGCGTTTTGACCTCAACGAAGACCAGCGTTGCGCCTTGGCGCACGATCAGGTCGATTTCGCCGAGGCGCGTTCGGTGATTACGCGCGACGAGCTCGTAGCCGAGCCGTTCGAGGTGTTCGAGCGCGAGCCGTTCGCCGGCGCGGCCTAGGACATGGCGAGGGTCAGGGGTTGCTGAGCGAATTGGGCCGAGGCTACGGGCGAAACTCTGCCCGCTCTACGCGCAGCCGTTAACGCATGAGCATCGGCTTCGTGGCCTGAGGCCTCGCGAGCGGCGCCTTGTGCTGGAGGCGTGACAGAGCGATCGTCACAGCGGTCAATTGCCTCCGTAGCGTCGGCGCCAATGGTCACCGAGGTCATGACATTCACACTCGACGGGCTAGAGCCACATCCTGTGCGGGTCGAAGCCGACCTTCGTCGTGGCCTGCCGAGCTTCACGATCGTCGGGCTTGCCGATCGCGCCGTCGCCGAGGCCCGCGAGCGCGTCCGGGCGGCGCTCGTCAACTGCGGCTTCGAGTTCCCGATGCGGCGCCTGACAGTAAATCTCGCTCCAGCGCACCTACGCAAGGCTGGGCCCGGGTTCGATCTCGCGATCGCCTGCGCGATCCTCGCAGCCAGCGGCCAAATCACGAGTGACGGGCTGGGCAAGACCGCGCTCTTTGGCGAGCTATCGCTCGGTGGTGAGCTGCGTCCGTGCCGCGGCGTCCTCGCGGTTGCGGAAGGAGCGCGGCAGACGGGCTTGGAGGCGCTCGTAGTCCCCGTCGGATCGGCCGCTGAGGCGCGGCTCATCGATTCAATCCGCGTCCGCGCGCTGGCCGTGCTGAGCGATCTCGCCGCGGTGCTCGCCGGTCAAGCCGATTGTCACGAGCAGGAGCCGCGGCGGCGTGCGCCGACAGAGCGCGCTCTCGTGCCTGACCTGGCCGACGTGCGCGGCCATCACGCCGCTATCGACGCGGTCACAGTTGCCGCAGCGGGCGGTCACAACCTGTTGCTCAGCGGCCCGCCGGGGACCGGCAAGACAATGATCGCCCGGCGTCTTCCGGGAGTGCTGCCGCCGCTCAGTCGCAGCGAGGCTCTCGAAGTCACGCGGATCAGGAGCATCACTGGCCTTGACGGTGATGGCACGCTCGCCGAGCAACGCCCATTCCGTGCGCCGCACCACACGATCTCGGCCGCCGGACTGGTTGGTGGCGGCGCCGTTCCAATTCCAGGAGAAGCGACGCTAGCGCACCGCGGAGTGCTATTCCTCGACGAGCTTTCGGAGTTCGACCGCCGGGCGCTGGAGGCGCTCAGGCAGCCGCTCGAAGACGGCGAGGTTACGATCGTCCGAGGGCAGAAGGTGGCGCGGTTCCCAACGCGCTTTGCGCTCGTCGCGGCGACCAACCCGTGCCTCTGCGGGCGCGGCGGAAAGGGGTGCCGCTGCAGTGAACCAGAGCTCGCCCGCCACCGGCAACGGCTCTCAGGCCCGCTGCTCGATCGGATCGACCTAGTCGTCGGCGTCGAACGGCCATCCTCTGCCGCACTGGTGGCCGAGCCTTTGACTACCAGCAAGGAGGTCGCTGAGCGCGTCGCGGCGGCGCGGGAGGTGCAATTGGCGCGCTCGGGCTGCGCGAACGCGCAGCTCGCCGCGCGCGACATGATCTCGGCGGTCGAATGCGGCGCAGCGGCAGCGAAGGCGCTCGCGCGTGCCTATGACAGCGGCGGTTTAAGCGCTCGCGGCCGCGACCGTGCGCTGCGCGTGGCGCGGACGGTCGCCGACCTTGACGCTGAGCGTGAGATCGGTATCGAAGCGCTAGCGCGGGCGCTCGGCTATCGCCACGCGGGCGAGCGGCTTGGCTCGCGATGAACGAAGCCTGCGATCGGTGCACCCGCCGCAGCTGGCTCGTTGGGCGCTTATCTGCTCACCTTGATCAGATCCGCGGCAATCGGCCAGCGATCCGCGGCGTACTTGCGCTCAGCGATCGCAAGCTGATCGCCGCATTGGCCGGCTGTGACAAGGCAGCAGTCACGTCCGAATGGTCGCGCTTGGACGCTGCAGCAACGCGGCGCCAGTGGCGCGCCGCATCGACGCTCGCGATCTGCCGCCATAGCGCCAGCTTTCCGCGCCCCTTGGTCGATCTGCCTGACCCACCTGCCGTTCTCCACATCTATGGAGAGCTCGGCCGTCTCGAACAGTTGACCTCGGAGTGCCCGGTAATCGCCTTGGTTGGTGCGCGGCGGGCCTCTGCCGATGGCCTCGAACTAGCCCGTGAGCTCGGTCGCACGCTCTCGCTCTGCGGCGTCAGCGTGATCAGCGGCATGGCACTTGGGATCGACAGCGCCGCCCACGAAGGCGCGCTGGCAGCCGACGGCCGCACTATCGCGGTGCTCGCCTGCGGGCCCGAACGCGCCTATCCGGCGCGGCGCAAACGGCTGCACAGCGAGTTGGCGCAAAGATCGGTCGTGATCTCCGAGATGCCCCCCGGGATTCCGCCATTTCGTTGGGCATTTCCGGCCCGCAACCGGATCATCGCGGCGCTCGCGAAGATGGTCGTCGTGATCGAAGCGGCCGAGCGCTCCGGCTCATTGATAACCGCTGAGATCGCCGCCGATCTTGGCCGCGCCGTCGGCGCCGTTCCTGGTCACCCCGGCTCCTGGCACAGCGGTGGTGCCAACGCGCTACTGCGCGACGGCGCCCACCTGATCCGCGATGCGCGCGACATTCTTGACGACGCGTTTGGAGTCGAGTCCGCTAGTGAAGCTGGGCTCGCGCGAGAGCCGTTGCCGCTGCCACCCTCACTGAGCGATGATCAGCTGGCCGTCGTTGCCGCGGTCGACGCCGGCTTCACGACAGCAGCGAGCGTTGCCGAATTCTGCGGCGCGGCCGCTGAGGTAGTTGGCCCGCTGACGGAGTTGGAGCTGCTCGGCGTGCTCGAACGCCGCCGCGATGGGAGCTACCTGCGACTTTGATCGAGCGCTGCCCGCCGAGCAGCTGCGCGCCCGCGACTGACGCAGGCTGGCATAATCGCGATTAGCCACGATCTAATCAACGGAGCTGCCCTGAGATGACCGACACAGTGACCTTCAACATGAAGCACCGCAGCGCAGCCCTTACCGAGGGTCCGGAGCGTGCGGCTGCGCGTGCCTACCTGAAGGGAATCGGCTACGACGACGAAGCGCTCTCAAAGCCGATCATCGGAGTCGCATCGACGTGGATCGAGACGATGCCCTGCAACTTCCACCTGCGCGCGCTCGCGGCGAAGGTCAAGGAGGGGATTCTCGCCGCCGGCGGCACGCCGATGGAGCTCAACACGATCGCAATCTCGGACGGCATCACGATGGGCACGCCAGGGATGAAAACTTCGCTCGTCTCGCGCGAGGTGATCGCCGACTCAATCGAGCTGGTCGGGCGCGGGCACCTCTTCGACGGCGTCGTTGCGCTCTCCGGCTGCGACAAGACGATTCCCGGCACGGTGATGGCGATCGCGCGGCTTGATGTGCCATCGGTGATGCTCTATGGCGGCTCGATTCCACCTGGTCGCTTCCAAGGCCGCGACGTTACGATCCAAGACGTCTTCGAGGCGGTTGGCGCACACTCGGCCGGCAAGATGAGCGACGAGGAGCTGCACGAGCTTGAAGGCGTCGCCAGCCCGGGCGCAGGCGCCTGCGGCGGCCAGTTCACCGCCAACACAATGGCGATGGCTTACGAGATGATGGGCATCTCGCCGATGGGCTCAGCAATGGTCCCCGCCCAGCACGCCAGCAAAGCCGACGTGGCCTTCGCAGTCGGCGAACTAGCGATTGACGTGCTCCGTCGCGGCGTGATGCCGAGCGAGATCATCACGCGAAAGTCGATCGAGAACGCGATCGCCGGCGTCGCAGTCAGCGGCGGCTCAACCAATGCCGTACTGCACCTCCTCGCGCTCGCTCGCGAGGCGAAGGTCGAACTCAACATCGATGACTTCGACCGGATTAGCGAAGCAACGCCGCTGCTCTGTGACCTAAAGCCAGGCGGCAAGTACGTCGCCGTAGATCTTTACGAAGCAGGTGGCGTGCCGCTGGTGGCCAACCGCCTGCTCGAAGCGGGGCTGCTGCACGAGGATGCGCCAACCGTCACCGGTCTTTCGATTGGCGAAGAGGCAGCGAAGGCAATTGAAGCCGAGGGCCAGCAGGTCGTGCGCCCGCTCGACAATCCGGTTAAGGCTTCCGGTGGGCTCGCAATTCTGCGTGGCAACATCGCCCCCGAGGGTTGCGTCGTCAAGCTCGTCGGTCACGAGCGTCGCCATCACGAAGGGCCGGCGCGCGTCTTCGAGAGCGAAGAGCTGGCGATGGAGGCCGTCACCGGAGACAAGATCGAGAAGGGTGACGTCGTGATCATCCGCAACGAAGGGCCGGCCGGGGTGCCAGGCATGCGCGAGATGCTCGCAGTCACGGCCGCGATCAACGGCGCCGGCCTCGGTGAGCACGTTGCACTGCTGACTGACGGTCGCTTTTCCGGCGCCACTTACGGCTTCATGGCCGGCCACGTTGCCCCGGAGGCCTTCCGCGGCGGTCCAATCGCCGCTGTTCGTGATGGCGACACAATCACAATCGATGTCGACAGGCGGACGCTTGATGTTGATCTCACTATCGCTGAGATTGACGAGCGCGTCGCCGCGTATGTGCCGCCAATCAACCCTGATCGCACCGGCGTGCTGGCCAAGTATGCCGATCAGGTAGGGAGCGCATCAGAGGGCGCCGTGACGCTCGTCGACGAGCCGCGCTGAGCAGCCCCGATGCGGATCGCGATCGACATCGATTCAACGCTGCACCATTATTGGGAGCAGCTGGCCGAGGTCGTTCGCCTCCGCTACGGAGTGGTGCTGCCGTACGAGCAACAGCACACGTGGGGAATCGGCGAGCTCGAGCAAGAACAGCTTGCTGAAACGATCGCTGTGACGCACAGCGAGGAGTGGATCAGCGCCGCCGAGCCGTACCCCGGCGCCGTCGAGGTCGTCAACCGCTGGGCGCAGGGTGGGCACTTCATCCACATCACCAGCCACCGCGACGTTGCCGCCGCGGCACCAACCGAGCGCTGGCTAGAGGCCATCGGCCTTCGCTATGACGAGCTTTACTGCTCTTACGACAAGATCACGCGCTGCCGCGAGCTGAAGATTGACCTACTCGTTGACGACAGTCCTGTGAACCTTCAAAGCGCGCTGGACGAAGGAATTCGTGGCGCTACGCTGCTCCACCCATGGAACGCAGAGGTTTGCAGCGCGAGCGCGATCACCAGCGCCGACGACTGGCCTGAGCTGGGGCGACGGTTGGAACCGATTCTCCTTGAAGGCGCTAGCTAGCGCCCCAGGCAGGGAGAGGCGCCGCGGCGGAGAACTAATGTCGAATACGGGTGCTGGTATCGTCAGTCTAAAGTCGCTTTACCTTTAGTGGGATATTCTAATGTCGCGCAAATATCTACTCACACTAATCGTGCTTGGCGGCTTCTTCGTCGTTCTGGTTGGTGGCGCATTCGCCTACGACAGCGCGACGTCGCAGACAATCGCTCCGGGGGTTACGGTCGGCAACGTCGAGGTCGGCGGGCTTACCGCCGAGCAGGCTGACGGGAAGCTTCGCCAGGATCTTCTTGGGGCGCTGGAGACGCCCGTCGTCGTCTCCCGCGGCAAGAGGTCGTGGCGCCTGAGGCCGGCAGAGTCCAAGGTTGCTGTCGACATCGACGGCAGCATTGCCTCAGCGCTCTCGAAGAGCAACTCAGACAACTTCCTGGTGCGCGCATTCCGCAAGATCAGCGGCAGTTCTCTTGACGCCTCGGTCGCGCCGGCGGTCAGTTACTCAGCGTCGGCTGTGAAACGCTTCACCGCCCGAGTCTCGAAGGCGGTCGATCGCCCTGCGACCGACGCATCGCTGGCCTTCACCGTTTCGGCGGTTGCGCCGGTGCCATCGAAGAGTGGTGTCGCTGTCAAGAGAGGGCGACTGAAGGCCGATGTAACGCGCTCGCTCTCGACTCCCGGGGCTAGTCACTCGGTCACGGTTGCCGTCCGCAAGCTGAAGCCAAAAGTAACGACGAAGCAGCTCGCATCAAAGTACCCGGTCGTAATCACGATCGACAGATCGAATTTTCGACTGACGCTGTTCAAGGATTTGAAAGCGGTGACAAGTTATCCGATAGCGGTCGGCCAGGCCGGTCTAGAGACGCCAGCCGGGCTCTACTCAATTCAAAATAAACAGGTAAACCCAACCTGGTACGTACCGGACAGCGACTGGGCGGGAAAACTTGCTGGTACTACCGTTCCGCCCGGGCCGGGCAACCCGCTGCGAGCGCGTTGGATGGGAATAACCGCCGGGGCTGGGATTCACGGCACCGCTGAGCCGGCTTCGCTCGGATCTGCAGCCTCGCACGGCTGCGTGCGGATGGCGGTTCCCGACGTGATCGATCTCTACGACCGAGTCGGAGTTGGCACTCCGGTCTTTATCGCCTAAAGCTGCGGGCCGCCGCGCGCCCCTGGGCCGCCGCTGATTTGAGCAATGGGAATCTCTTCCCAACCTTGTTCTCTTAGCAGGCGATGATGTTCACTATGGCGAAATACAAGCGACCCTAGAAAAATATTCCGTTCAGACCTACGCATCACCGAATACCACATCGTCGTCGCATCGCTGGCCCCTTGGATCCGGTGCCACGGTCGCGGTGGCTGCTCGTCCCGTGAGCAGACGCCGTCAGCTTCGAGCCCTGCGGTCGTAGCCACCTGACCGTCTTCCGTGTTGATGAAAAAGAGTGCCACAGCCACCGAGGATACGAGCCCCGAGCTTACGGAAGGTTGGCGCACGGCGCTGCAGCTGGTCGCCGATGATCTAGGCCGCCGAGGAAGCGCTGAGCGAACGCTCCGCGCCTACCGCAGCGACCTCAACCAGTTTGCCCAGTGGGCGATCTTGGCTGGGCTGGAGCCAGCTGACGTCGACGTCCGCCAGCTCCGCCGCTACGCGGCGTTCTGCGGGACGAGTGAACTTGCTCCCTCAACCGTCGCACGTAAGCTGGCCTCGTTGAGGGCCTGCTTTAGGACGCTTCGCGAGCACGGCGTTGTCGAGCAGAATCCGGCCGAACTTGTCGCTGCACCGAAACGTCCCTCGAGCCTTCCGCGTGTACTGCGGCCGGCCGAGCTGAGCAGCCTGATTGATCGAATCCCCGCTGGCACCGCGCTCGAACTACGCGATCGAGCGTTGATTGAGCTGGCCTACGGATCAGGGCTTCGAGCTGAGGAGTTGGTCGGCGCCGATCTTGATTCCGTTGAGCTCGATAGCGAACAGATCCGCGTTGAAGGAAAGGGCTCTAAGACGCGCCTCGTGCCGCTCGGGGAATATGCGCGCGCAGCGATCATCGTCTATCTCGAGCGAGCGCGGCCGGCACTGGCCACCGATGCAGATCAGCCGGCGCTGTTCCTCTCGAAGTCGGGAAGGCGACTGCAAAGCTCAGATGTCCGGCGACGGCTGCGGCTCTGGGCCCGTGCTGCCGAGCTCCCCGGACGCGTACACCCTCACGCGCTGCGCCATTCGTTCGCTACGCACCTGCTCGATGGAGGGGCCGACCTGCGAGCGATTCAAGAGCTGCTTGGCCACGAGCATCTTTCCAGCACGCAGATCTACACTCGCGTCGAGTCGGCTCGCCTGCGCTCGGCCTATAGCTCAAGCCATCCGCGCGCCTGAGCGCGTCGCCGGTCGACTAGCGCGATCGCTCCGCTACCGTTAGCAACCGTGAGTGTCGGTCAGATCAAAACAGCGCGGGAGCCATCACGCTGCGCGGTCTGTGAGCGCAACCTGCTGCAGGGCGAAGAGCACAACACCTTTCTCCACGCTGGCCAACGGAAGGACGTCTGCGACCTCTGCACGCAGCGAGCGACACAGCTCGGCTGGATCCGTGAATCCGGAGATATGGCCCCAGCGAGCGGGCGGCTCGGTTGGATCCGCCGAACGGCAGCACGACCCGGAAGCGCGCGGCGCGCGCGGCGCGGCGACGTTGACGCCGCGGAGCTACTTGTGCCGCCAGAGGCAGAACAGCTGATCGAGCAGCCTGGGAAGGCCGCTGATGAGACCGCCGTTGGCGCAGTCGACGATCGCGGGCAACAGCAGCGTTCGGAATTTGATCTGCCGTCGGAGACTGAGCTGTTAGTGAACGAGCGAGCTGTGCGTGCTGTTCCTACGCACGCTGACATGAAGGGGGCACGGGCGATTCAGCTCTTCAACGTCGGTGAGCATCCGCGCACCATTGCAACTCTGGCTCGCACGCTCGGCGCCCCAATCGTCAGCGTCCGGCCATCGACGAAGGAGGGAAGTATGGTTTCGGTCGTGATCGCGTGGGAGCTTTCGTGGTACGCATATGAGATCGATCTGGCCGACGAAGGCGCCGGCGCAAGGCTGGTCGACCAAGGAACCGAGCTGGGCCAGCTCGGCGAGCAGGATCGCACGCCGAACGCTGTTGTTGATGGGCACGGCAAGTTGCATTCGGCGGTTGAGTCGCCGTGAAGCTGACGGTCCACGTTGACGGCGGCTCGCGCGGCAATCCTGGGCCGGCCGCGGCCGCGGCCGTCGCTTCAAACGCTGATGGTGAGATCGTCGGCGAGCGCGGCGAGATGATCGGCGAGGCAACGAATAACGTCGCCGAATACCGCGCGGTGCTGCTCGGTACTGCGTTGGCGCTCGAGCTAGGCGCCACAGAGATCGAAATGATCAACGACTCGGAGCTAATCGCTTACCAGCTGAGCGGCAAGTACAAGGTCAAGCACGTTGACATGAAGCCGCTCTACGCCGAGGTACTTGCGGCACTAGGCCAGTTCGATAGCTGGTCGATCAGCTGCGTGCGCCGCGAGCAGAACGAGCACGCCGACCTGCTCGTTAACCAGACGCTCGACGCTGGCGCGCTCTAGCGCCGCGGTCGCCGCGCCGCTTGCGCCGGCCGTTGCGCCTGCGTCACGACGGCAGCGTTGGCCGTCTCGCGCGCCTTGAACATCCGAATTGCCTCGGTTGCCGATATGTAACTCAGTTTTTTACTCATCGCCGGCCCAGTCAGCTAGGGGGATCGGTGCAGGCGGCCTTTAGAGCAGGCCGGCCTTCGGGCCGTCTTGCTCGTTCTTCTTGCCGACACCGGTCTTCTGCAGTAGAGCCCAACCGCCTGGTAGTAGCGCCGCAGCGAAGGCCAGCTTCACGAGGTCACCGAGAATGAATGGCTGAACGCCGGTCTGGTAAGCCTGCGTCCAACCGAATGCGACGCCGTCGCCGGCTGGGTCCCAACTCGCCAGCCACGGCACGCCGAACGCATAGATCAGGAGGTTGCCGAGTAGAAGCGCTCCAATCATTGCCACGACGCTGCGGTCTGCGCCCCGCTCAGTGAGCCAGCCAACTGCGGCGGCGGCGACGGTGAAGCCAATGATGTAGCCGCCGGTTGCCCCGGTGATTACATCCCAGCCTGCCGATTGGTCGCTGAAGATTGGCGCACCGAGCGCTCCGATGACGAAATAAAGAGCCAACGCCAGCGCGCCCTTCTTGGATCCGAGAACGCCACCGACGAGCAGGACGGCGAGCGTCTGGCCGGTGAATGGAACTGGGTACCAAGGGATCGAGATCTGTGCCAGGCCGGCTACCAGCGCGGTGCCACCGACCACCAGTGCGAGGTCACGGAGCACCTCGTTGCTGCGCGTTTGCGAATGTGGGATGAGGCGGTCCACGATTGTTCCGTAGCGCGCAGTTTCCATCGAGCAAAGCTCCTTTTTAGGCGTGTCGTTCTGAGCGATCCTATGACAATCGGGGGCGGTCACGCGGGGAGCCAGCGTAGACCACTGCATTTGATATATCTGAGCGATGAAAAACAGGGTGATGAAAACAATCGTTTCTCTCGCGCTTGGACTCCCCGCGTCAGCCCTGCTGGTCGCCTGCGGAAGCTCGAGCAGTTCTGACAGCACCTCGACAACCACTACCGCCAGCAGCACTGTGCGGATCGGAATGGAAGGCCCGCTCTCGGGCGATCAGAAGGTCACCGGCGCGGGAATGCTGAACGGCGCCAAGCTCGCGGCCGACAAACTCAATGCCAAAGGCGGCCTCCTTGGCAAGCAGATTCAGATAATCCCGATCGACGATGCTGCCGACCCACCTACCGGCGTGACGGCGGCGAACGCGGCAATCAAGCAAGGGCTTGACGGCGTCGTCGGCCCTTACAACTCGGGCGTTGGCATCAAGACGCTGCCACTCTACGAAGCGGCGGGGCTAACGCCTGTTCGGCTGACCTCCGACAGCGCGACCAACGGAATGGGCTACACGCTTCAGCCGATGGACTACCAGATCGCGCCGGTCGCCACGACGGCGCTAACCGATTGGCTTGACGTCAAGTCGGCAGCAATTGCTTACGACCCGACGCCGGGCTACACCGCGACGGTTGGCGCTCAAATGAAGTCCTCGCTCGAAAAAGCCGGCGTCAAGATCACGGCCTATGAGGCTGTCAAGCCGGGCGCATCGAACTACACCAGCACGGTCAAGAAGCTTGAGGCAACCAACCCTGACGCGATCTACTCGGTCGTCTATTTCCCGGAAGGTGGACTGATCGCAAAGGAGATGAACGCCAGCTCGTCAACGGTCAAGTGCGTAGCCGACTACGCCTCGGCTGACCCCGGCTTCGTCACCACGGCTGGTAAGGCAGCAGCGCAGAACTGCCCGGTCGTCGGTGTTCCCTCACCAGGTGACTTCCCGACCGGCGGCTCGTTCGATGCCGCTTACGAGAAGGAATACGGCGAGGGCCCAGGCACTTGGAGCTCATATGTCTACGACTCTGTCAACTTGCTTGCGGATTGCGTCGAGAGCGCCGGTGGCTTTGACAACACGCCGAACGCTGATAACTCAACAACAGCGCAGGTCGCGGGTTCGACGGCACTGACCAAGTGCCTCAACTCGACCAAGGACTGGAAGGGCGTCACCGGCTCTGTCACGATCGACGCGGCGAACGGCAACCGAAACCCGGCGACAGTCGTCGTCCTCGGCACCGACAGCAACGGCGAGCTGCACGTCGATAAGGACTGGGCAAATGCAGTCGGCGCGCCCTACTAGACGCCCAGCAACACGGCCATTGCGGCCATAACCAAGATTGAACCGCCGATCCCGGCCGCCGCGAGCGGCCGGTTTTCGCGTGGGCCGATCGCATCTGGCAGCAGCTCGAGGACGACCAGAGCCAACATCGCCCCGGCGGCAAAGCCAAGCGACCATGGCAGCAGCGCAGTTATTTGCTCAACCATCAGGAATGCGATCACGGCGCCGATCGGCTGCGGAACACTCGTGCCGACGGCGGCCCAGAATTGCTGCGAGCCACCGAACCCAGCCTGAGCCATTGGGATAGCGCTCGCCGTGCCCTCTGGCACATTCTGCAGCGCGATCGCAATGAAGACGAAGACGCCGAGCGTACTGTCTGCCGACCAGGACGAGCCGAGCGCGAACCCTTCCGGAAGGCTGTGGACGAAAAGCACGACAAAGACGAGCGCCGAGCGGCGCACGTGGACCCCGCTCAACTTCCCGACATGCATCTCTCGGCCGGCCATCATCTGCTGTCCGATCAGCAGAAAAGCCACGCCGATCAAGCTGCCAAAGATCAGCGGCACCCACTGACCCTTGTCGATCGGCTCGACGATCAGTCCGACCGATGCTGCCGTCATCACTCCCGCCGCAATCCCCCACAGCAGCGGACGCCAGCGCTCGGTGCGCGCAGGGCCAAGCCAGGCGACGGGGAGTGCGCCAAGGCCGGTCGCCAGCGCAGTTACGCAGGCCAGCAGGAAAACGGTAAGCAATGCCACCGGCGCAGATTACGGCAGCAAACGGCGCGAGCCTGTGTACCACGCGCCTGCGCCCCGCGCTAACCTCGCCGCTTAGATGATCTCCACAAATCAGCTTAAGAACGGCAATCACATCGAGGTTGACGGCACCGTCTTTAAGGTCGTCGACTTTCAGCACGTCAAGCCGGGCAAGGGCCCTGCCTTCGTGCGCACGAAGCTGCGCCGCACCTCGGACGGCAACGTGATCGACAAGACTTTCCGCGCCGGAGAGAAGTTCCGCTCTGTTCGCTCCGAGGCGCGGCGTATGAGTTTCCTCTATTCGGACGGCACTGAAGCGCACTTCATGGACTCTGAGTCGTTCGAGCAGATTGCCCTGCCGCTAGCGCTGGTTGAGGACGAATTGCGCTGGACAAAGCCCAACGACGACATAGATATGCTTTTCATCGATTCCGAGCCGAGTGCCTTGCAGCTGCCCGCATCGGTCGAGTTGGAAGTCACCGAGACCGAGCCGGGGCTGCGCGGCGACACCGCATCGGGCGGGGGCAATAAGCCGGCAACGCTTGAGACCGGAGCGATCATCCAAGTTCCACTGTTCGTCAACATCGGCGACAAAATCAAGGTTCAGACCGATAGCGGCGACTACATGTCGCGCGCTTGAGAGCCGCGCCGTCTGTGTCACATCGCAGTGAGCAGCGCCGCGACGCAGCCTTCGTCCTCTACGAGGCCGAAATTGCTGGCGCGCCGGTCAGTGATCTGCTCGAGCGCGGCGCCAGCCCGCTGACGCGCTCGCTCGTGCACGTCGCCGACGACATGCGCGAGCAGCTCGACGAGATCATCGGCCGCTACGCAATCGATTGGCGCGTCGAGCGAATCGCGATGCTTGAGCGCTGCATCATGCGCGTCGCGCTAGTCGAGATGCTCTACCCCGGCGCGGTCCCAGCGGAGACGCCGATCCCGCCGGAGGGGGCGATAGATCAGGCCGTTGAAGTTGCCAAGGAGTACTGCGGTGCGCAGTCACCGGGCTTCGTCAACGGCATCCTCAATGCGGCGATGGCCGAAATCGGGGAGACTGCGCCAAGCGATGACTGATCTAGACACAACTGCAATCGATGAACTCGTTGAGCGCCTCAACCAAGCCGCCCAGCAACTGCGCGGAGGCGACCTGACAACCGACGCAGCGGCGTCGCTGGTCGAGGACTGCGCAGCGCTTGCCGGGCAGGCTTCGAGCGAGCTCGATCGCTTGGCGAAAGAGACGCCCGCCGAGCCACCGCCGGGCCAGGACACGCTGCTGTGAGGCGCCGGTGAGCTACCCCGACGACCTGCGCGCTCAGGTCGACGAGTATTTGCAGCAGCTGCGCTTCAGCGACGGGCCGGCAACAGAAGGGCTTGACGAGGCGATGCTCTATTCGCTCTTGGCGGGGGGGAAGCGAATTCGCCCCGTACTTGCGCTAGCGACCGCTGCGGCGCTCGGCGACGATCCCGATAGCGTGCTCCCGCTCGCAGCCGCATTAGAGATGGTTCACAGCTACTCACTGAT
>SXGQ01419822.1_pt1 | contig 17315 bp, 12 predicted proteins | sample 3178371 | NCBI WGS metagenome assembly SXGQ01 (sample SAMN11356859, study PRJNA531348) | freshwater metagenome | isolation source: freshwater sample F1-20 | place: China: Fuxian Lake, Yuxi | collected 2017-12-25 | reverse complement strand
TCGAACAGGCAGGACTTCGCGATTTCTGCGATCGGCGCGCCGCGCGCACCGATCTCCCTCCTGCGCTGGCCGGGCAGGTTGGCGCGGGAGGGCAGAGATGAAGCGCAGCACCACGGAGCCCCGGGCAGGGGATCCGCACCTGCACCACGGTCGGCGTGGTCGCGTGCATGCCGGTCCTGTCGCGGCCACCCTTCCTTCCTTCGCTTCCACACCGAGGTGCGAGCTGTTCGAACTTGATCTCGCCTGGAAATCACGCATTGGCTTCCACGGCGCCCGCCGTCGTCGCCTGAGGTGCAGGTCGGAGCATCCCGCTCCGAGCGACTTCCATTGCCTGGAGGACCAGCACCCATGCGCCCACTCCACTCGATCTCCGCCACCTCCGTCGTCTCCGTCTTGTGTGTCGCTCCGCTCGGCGCCCAAGGCGTGCCCCAACTGACCGTCTTCGGCCTCGACTACAAGGGCAAGAGCATCTCGCTCCCCGACTCGTTCAGCGCCGTGCCCATCACCGAGGCCGATCTGCTCGTGCCTCAGACCTTGCTGCCGCAGCTCGGACCGTTGCAGCCGCCGGGCATCGTCGAGACCGGTGGTGCCTGGCCACAGGGCGGACTCTCGCTCGCCTTGCATCCGTTCCAGGTCGGACACGCGCCGCTGGATCCCGGGGCGATCGAGGTGGACGCCATCAGCCATGGACTCGATCGCCGCATTCCGCGCCAGAACTTCGGCCCACAGGGTCCGATCCCGCGCTTCGCCTTCTCCGTGGGCCGCGCTTCGCTCGGCATCGCTGGCCTGCCTTCTGCTCCCAACTTGGAGAGCGAGAGGGCCTGCCAAGCGGCCGCCGCGGATGTGTATCGCGACCTGGGCTTCGCCTTGCTGCCCGTCGGGCCCGGCTCCGCATCGGCAGGCAACACCTTGCTCGCCGATGGCAACGGCATGGCGAGCGGCAACCCGCTCGGGTGCTCGAGCGCCGACTTCGCGGGCCTCGGGCTGATCGAGAACAGTCCCAACCCGGCGAGCGGCCTCGCCGACAACCTCGATGCGCTCGACCGCGATGTCCCCGACGAGTGGTTGCCGCGCGCGACTCGCACGTACTTCTCGCTCGACTCGGGCTTCATCGATCCCGATGGCATGCAACCCAACACGGGGTCCGCCGCCCTGCATGGCTGGCGCGGTGGCGACATCCTCTACACCGAGCCCGGCGGCTTCATCGGCATCTACGCGCTCGCGACCCAGTTGGGGCTGGACAACCTCGGGGCCGACACCGACGACGTGGATGCGCTGGCGATCTGCGAGAACGGCAACGGGGGCTTCCAGCGCAACAATGCGCCCTTCGACTGGTTGACGGGCGACTCGGACATGCTGCTCTTCAGCGTGCGCCGCGGTTCCAAGGTCATCGGCAGCATCGATTGCCTGCAGGGCTTGCCCATCGAACCGGGCGACGTCCTGATTCCTCCGCTCCCAGGTCATGCCGTGCCGGGCATCCTCGTGGCGGCCGAGGCGCTTGGCCTGCACACCTTGCGCAGCGGGGCCTTGATCAACGTGGACGACCTCGACGCGTTGGACACCTTGCACGACGCGCCGATGGTGCAGGAGTACTGCGGCTCGACCAGCAGCGTGGGCCTGCCGTGTCCGTGCGGCAACAGCGGAGCGCCTGGACGCGGCTGCGGCAACTCGTCCAACCCGCTGGGCGCCAAGTGCTGGGCCAATGGCACGCCGTCGATCTCCGGAGACACCTTGCTCGTCTCGGGTTCCGGCATGCCGTTCTCGTCGACCACCACGCTCGTGCAAGGCACCAGCGCCAGTGCTCCCGCGCCTTTCGGCGACGGCCTGCGCTGCGTGTCGGGGACGCAGCGTCGCCTGTATACGAGGAACTGCTACGCCGGCAACATCCAATACGGCGCCGGCGTGCCGGGGATGGCCACCATCTCCGCGACGGGCGGCGTGGTGGCGCCTGGCACGCGCTACTGCCAGCTCTACTACCGCAACACGCCGGTCTTCTGCACGAGCGCCACGACCAACACCACCAATGCGCTGGCCGTGACGTGGGTGCCGTGATCGCGGTGGCTGCCGGCGAGCTGCGTGCGCCGCGGCCTGTCAAATTAATTTGACAGGGCGGCCAAGGCCGGAGGCGGTCGTCGCGGGACGGTCGCCTCCGACCTCGTCGGGTGGGAGTCGTGCGGGCTGCGCATCGGCGCGGGCGGGGCCAGCTCAGGCTTGGTGCCCGTGGCGCTCGAGCGCGGGCGCGGATCGTCTGTCGGTATCGTCTCCCAAGTTGTTTATTCGAAATGCTTTGTGACCGTGCCACGGTTTTCGTTCCACGCCGCGCCCGGGCTGGTCCTGAGCAGCCATCGAGGCCGCGCGCCTCACTTCCAACCAGCCCACGAAAGCCACACCCATGCAACTCCGCATCGCCACCCCCGTCGCCTCCCTGTTGCTCGCCTCGGCCGCGCATGCCCAGGGCGTGCCCCAACTGACCGTCTTCGGCATCGATTGGCTCAGCCCGACCGTGGGCGTGCCGGATTCCTTCGGCGGCGTGCCCATCACGGAAGGGGACCTGCTCCTGCCTCAGACCTTGGTGCCCGCCTTCGGCCCCCTGGCCCAGCCGGGGATCACCGAGTCCGCCGGCGCGTTCGCGCCCTTCGGCTTGAATCTCGCGCAGCACGCGGTGTCGGTGGGCCATCCGGGTGGCACGCCGGGCCGCGTCGAAGTGGACGCGATCAGCCATGGTCTCGATCGACGCATCGAACGCATCGTGCCCGGCGTCGTGCCGCCGGCGGCGCGCTACTCGTTCTCGGTCGACAAGTGGTCGCGCGGCAACATCGCGGCGCCCGCCTTCCCGAGCGTGAGCACCGAATCGACCTGCATGGACGCGGCCGCCGATGTGTTCCGCGACCTTGGCGTGCCGATGGTGCCGGCCGGTCCGGGCAGCCCGATCGTCGGCAACCAGGGCTTCCACGATGGCAATGGTCTCGCCAGCTGCACGGGCGCGGTCTACCCGGGCTTGGGCCTGCAGGAACCGGGCCTCGGAGCCGTCGGCGACAACCTCGACGCGCTCGACGCAGATGTGCCCGACCAGTGGCTGCCGCGCGTGACGCGCACCTACTTCTCGCTCGACGCCGCCTTCGTCAACCCGCTCACGGGCGTGCCGAACAGCGGCTCGGCGCCGGCGCACGGCTTCCGTGGCGGCGATGTGCTCTACACCGAACCGACGGGTGCGATCGGCGTGTACGCGCCCGCCGGCGCGCTCGGCCTCGACCTGGGTGGCATCGGCACCGACGATCTCGACGCGCTCGTGATCTGCGAGAACGGCTTGCCCGGCTTCCAGCGCAACACCGGCTTGTTCGACTGGATGTTCGGCCAGACCGACATGTTGCTCTTCAGCGTGCGTCGCGGCTCGGCCGTCATCGGCCAGCTCGACTCGATGTTCGGGCAACCGATCGAGCCGGGCGACATCCTCATCCCGCCCTTCGTCGCCGGCGGGCGCCCCGGCATCTTCGTCTCGGCCGAGAGCTTGGGGCTCGTCACCTTGCGCTCGGGCCTCGCCAACATCTCCGACGACCTCGACGCGCTCGACACCCTGCACGATGCGCCCAAGGCGGACGAGTACTGCTCGAGCGGCCCGACGAGCGGCGCGCCGTGCCCGTGCGGCAACAACGGAGCGCCTGGTCGTGGGTGCGGCAACTCGGTCAACCCGCTGGGCGCCAAGCTGTGGACCAACGGCACCCCGTCGATCAGCGCCGACACGGTGATCATGTCGGGTTCGGGCATGCCCGGCAGCGCCAGCGCGGTGCTGGTGCAAGGCACGCTCGGCACCGCACCGGTGCCCTTCGGCGACGGCTTGCGCTGCATCGCCGGCGTCCAGACGCGACTCTTCACCCGCAACTGCCTGGCCGGCAACATCCAGTACGGCTGGACCGTGCCGGGCACGGGTTCGATCGCGGCGGCTGGCGGCGTGGTCCTGCCCGGCACGCGCTTCTACCAGATCTTCTACCGCAACACCGCGCCGTTCTGCACGCCGGCGGTGCTCAACACCACCAACGCGTTGGCCATGACTTGGGTGCCTTGACCCAGATGCGCCTCACTGTCAAGTTAAGTTGACAGATGGCGTCTCGACGGGGGCCGGTCGCCGGGGGGCGGCCGGCCCCCGCGCCTTGCCCGAAGTCGGGGGGTGGCCCCTCCTGCGCGGTGACGCTCGGTGGTAACCTGCCGCCATGAGCTCCCCCTGCGCCCTGCGCGCCTCGCGGGCCGAACCGCGCTGGCCGCGCCTTGGCTTCGCGCTCCTCGCCCTCGCCTGCGCCGCTCCAGCCTCCGTGGCCCGGCCTCTTGCGCCTGGCGAAGACGCGCGGGGATCGGCCTCCACCCAAGCGCCCGCCGGCCGATCCGGCGAGCCGCGCGCCAAGCAGCTCTACGACCTGCACTGCGTCCAGTGCCATGGCGACACCGGGGATGGCCGTGGCACGACCAAGCTCGACCGGCCGGCTCGCAGCTTCCGCGACGGAGGCTTCTCGTTCGGCAACACGCGCGACGCCTTGGTGAAGACCATCGCCCACGGCATCCCGGGCTCGCAGATGCCCGCCTTCGAAGGGGCCCTCGAGCAAGAGGAGCGGGCGCTGCTGGCGGATTACGTGTTGGGCTTCGCGCCCGAGTCGGCGCGCGCGCCGACCGCCAAGGGCACGGAGCTCGTCGTGCTCGACCGGCCGGTGGTCGTGCGCGGCAAGTTGCCGGCCATCGAGGGGCATGCGGCCCAACGCGTGCGCGGCCTGCTGTTGGGCGACCCCAGTGGCTTGAGCTTCGAACTCGACGCCTCGGACCTGCGCTTGCTCGCCGTGCGGCGTGGCGCCTTCGTCGACCGCGGGGACTGGGAGAACCGCGGTGGCGACGCGTTGCGGCCGCTCGGTCGGGTCGTTTCCTCGCGTGGATTGGCGGGCTCGGCTTGGGTGCGGCGCGAGCGCGAAGGTATGCCCGCGGCCTTGCGCGCCCGCCTCGTCGCCACGCGCATCGACGGCGCCCATCCCAAGCTCGAGTACGAACTGCGCGATGCGCGCGGCGCCACGGTCGCGCACGTCGTCGAGGTGCTGGGGACGGCGAACAGCAAGGCCGGCGCGGGCTTCGCGCGACGCATGTGGATCGAGGCGCGCGAGCCGGTGGAACTCTCCTTGGACATCGCTCCCCATGGCTTGGCCGCGCTGGTCGAGGCGCGCGTGCACGCCGCCTTGTGGCGGCTCGACGCGGGCGCCGAGCTGTGCGTGGTGCGCGGACTCGACTCTTCCGAGCGCCTGCAGTCCGGCGTCGGCGAAGCCCGCATCTCCTTCGTCGCGCGACCAGGGCGGCCGCGTTGGTTGGCGGTGGAGTCCTATCCGCTCGCCGTGCTCGACGCGGCTGCGCACGCCGCCTTGCAGGAGGAGTCCCGATGAACGCCGTCTTCCTCGTGCTCGCCTCGCTCGTGCAGGATCCCGCCGTCGAGGCGCGCTACTACCAGGTCGACCACCTGAAGCTGCCAGACGATGTCGTGCTGGAAGTGGGGGGCATGGGCCTCATGCCCGATGGCGACCTGATGGTCTCGACGCGACGCGGCCAGGTGTGGCGCATCGAAGGCGCCCTGGCGGACGATCCCGCCGGCGCCAAGGCGAGCTTGTACGCCGAAGGCTTGTGGGAAGGCATGGGGCTCGCCGTCGTCGACGGGCGAGTGCATGTGCTGCAGCGCACGGAGCTCTCCGAACTGGTCGACACCGATGGCGATGGACGCTGCGACCTCGTGCGCACCGTGTGCGACGACTGGGGTGCCTCGGACAACTACCACGAGTTCGCCTTCGGCTTGCCGGTCGATGCGAATGGCGACTTCTGGATCTCGTTGAACCTTGGCTTCGCGGATCCGCAATGGTGGCATGGCCGGGCGCTGGCCCCTTGGCGCGGTTGGGTCGCGCGCATCGGCAAGGACGGTTCGTTCGAGCCGTGGGCTACCGGCTTCCGCAGTCCAGCCGGGATCGGACTCGGGCCGCGGGGCACGTTGCTCGTCACGGACAACCAAGGCGATTGGGTGCCTGTCTGCCCCTTGATCGTGGTCGAGAAGGGCGGCTTCCACGGCGCGCCCGCTGGACTCGAATGGCGCGAGGACTTCCAACGCTCGCGCACCGTGCCGAGCATCACGGCACCGGTCGACGTGCCGCGCACCCGTCCGGCCTTGTGGATGCCGTACAAGTGGACTCGCTCCACCGGGAACATGGTCATGGCGCCACGCGGCTTCGCGCCGTTCGGCGAGCAAGTCGTGCTGGCCGAGCTCACCAACGGCATGGTGCTGCGCGCCGACCTTGAAGAGGTGCAAGGGGCGTGGCAAGGCGCGGTCTTCGTGCTGCGCACGAACGTCGGCTCGGCCGTGCGCGCCTTGTTCGCCGACGAACGCACCTTGCTGCTCGGCTTGACCAATCGCGGCTGGGGTGGGTTGCCGCCCGGGCACGGCATCGCGCGCGTGCGTCGCACCAACGAGACGCCGCTCGAGATCGTCAAGGTCTCCGCGCGTGGCGATGGCTTCGAGCTCGCCTTCAACGCGCCGCTCGCCAGCGCCTTGGAGCCGGCCCAGGTGTCGATCGAGCTGTATCGCTACGACTGGTTCTGGGAGTACGGTTCGCCCGAGCGCGACACGCACAAGATCGAGGTCGCGCGCGTCGAGTGCTCCGGAGACTTGACGCGCGCGCGGCTCGTGGCGCCCGAGATCGAGCCGGGCTGGGTGGCGCGCGTCGTGCTCGCCGGCGTCGTGGCCGCCGACGGCCGACCGCTCCTGCACGACGAGTTCGCCTACACGATCAACGAGCTGCCGGATCGACCGAAGTCGGGCGCGCACGTGGCGCGCGTCGCTCCGCCGCCCGCGCCCAAGGAGTCGCGCGACGAAGGTTGGCTGCGATTGACTTGGAACGACGCCACGCAGTTGTTCGACGCTGGCGGCTTCGAGCTGGCGCAGGCCGATCTATCCACCGAGGATCCCGCGCGTTTCGACCTCAAGCCCGGCTGGAACGCGCTGGTGAACACCAAGGATCCCAAGCTCGCGCCCTTCGCCTCCAAGGCGAGCTTCGGCGACGGGGTCTACAAGGTCGATGTGATGCTGCCCAAGGACGGCGCCGTGCAGGTGCGCGCCATGGGGCGCTACGCCGTCGAACTGCGGGCACCCGTCGACGGGGCCCGTGCATCGCAGTGGAGCTTCGGCCTCCTGCCGGCGCATGGCTCGTCCGAGGCGCGCAAGCCGCTGCTCGGGGTCTGGCGCGGCTTGGGGCAGATGCACGAAGTCACGCTCGACTTCCGCGCGCCGCGCTTCGACGAGGCCGGGATCAAGGTGCAGAACGCCAAGTTCGCGCGAGTGCTCGTCGACGACGTCCTGATCCATGAAGACGTGGAGCTCCCCGCTCCAGTCGCCGGCGCGCCGAGCGTGGAGGTCGCGCGCGCACCCTTCGAGATCGTGCCGTCGACTTCGCCCGTGGGCATCGGGGACATCCGCGTGCAGTCGCTGTCCATCGAGCGTCCCGTCGGACGCGATCTGCTCGCGGAGCACGAAGGGCTGGAGGACGCGGGCGCGACGCAGTGGAGCTGCGAGGACGGCGTGCTGCGCTCGAAGGGCGCCAACGGCGTGTTCATGGTCGCGGGCGCCACGCCGCGGGAACTGCGGCTGCGTGCGAAGCTGAACCAAGGTGGTTGGGCCAACCTGTGGCTGCGGCGTCGCGTGGACGGCGCGGCGATCGCGGGGGGGCGCGCCATTCGCCTCGCCAACTCGCATCCCGATCCCGGCCGCACCGGCACGATCGTGGGCCGTTCGACCATCAAGGTGGATCTGCTGCCCGACGACACGTGGTTCGACCTGCGCGTCGCGCTATCCGACGAGAACGGCGGCTTGCGCACGAAGGTGTGGGTCAACGACGCGCTCGTGCAGGACGACTTCGATCCCGCGCCCATGCTGGATGGCGAGCTGGTCGTCGAGCACGGGTTCGAGGGAGCCTTGCTGGAGATCCAGGATCTGCGGGCCTTGGACTAGATTTTCGGTCCAAGCTTGGCGACGTAAATCACCCTAGTCGCGTCCTGTTCTAGAAAGCCGCAAAGCGATGGAGGCGAGGTAGGGTCTCCTTGCTTGCAATTCGTAGCAGGTTGCTAATCATTGAGTGTCTCCTGAGCCCTGTCGAATGTAGTCAAGGCCACTACCTCGCTTCCGCTGGAAGCGGTGTCCGTCATTCGCGCGTCTCGGGAATAACAGTTCCAACCCGATCAGCATCATGATGAAGCTTCTCTCCACCGCCGTCGTCGGCCTCGCGCTGGCCGCGACCGCCCAAGCCAACTCCATCGACAAGGCCGGCAGCCTGTTGGTGTTCCCGTACTTCAACAACACCTCGGGCAGCACCACCTACCTGACGGTCACCAACTCGAACGCCGACGCCGCCGGCACCATCGACGTCGAGTTCGTCTACATCAACGGCGACGACTGCCTCGAGTTCAACCGCACGCGCCGCCTGACGCCCAACGACACGATCACCGTGTCGACGTTCCTCGACAACCCGAACGACCGCCGCGGCTACGTCTACGCGTTCGCCAAGAGCACGACGACCGGCGCGCCGGTGTCGTTCAACTTCCTCGAGGGCAACTCGATCGTCCTGTCCGGCGCCGATTCGCTCTCGACGAACATCGCCCCCGTGGTCTACGCGGCCGTGCCGGCCCAGGGCGCCAACACGGACGTCGACGGCGATGGCAATCGCGACATGAACGGCGTCGAGTACGCCGGCAGCGCCAACGAGATCCACATCCCGCGCTTCGTTGCCGCCGCCGACTCGAGCCTGATCGTCCTCGGCTTGACGGGCGCCCAGTTCCGCACCGTGATCAGCTTCCTGGCCTACAACGACAATGAAGAGGCCTTCTCCGGCCAGTTCACCGTCGACTGCTGGGACATCCGCCGCCTGCAGAACATCTCGGGCGTGTTCACCGAGTCCTTCCTCGAGAGCACGAACCACGCGATGGGCGAGATGGGCTTCAACGGCATCGAGACCGGCTGGATCCGCCTGGTCGGCCAGACGGCCTTCTCGAGCGCCGCGCAGCGCAACAACCCGGCCTTCATCGCCATGAGCATCGACAACAGCAGCTTCTCGTCGCTGCCCTACGGCGCCGGCACCAACAACAACGGCGACTTGCTGGTCTTCGGCCCGTTCACCGACAACAACTGACACCAGCAGGGTTGTCCCGCTCGCGCGAGCGTTCGGGAAGTCCTGCAGCCCGCGCGGGCGGCGCCATCCGGCGTCGCCCGCGTTGCATCTTGCGGCCTGATCCGCGAGCGTCGTCTGCGCCTTGGCGCTAGCGAGCGCGCTCGCGCCAACGGTCGAGCGCCACGGCCACCAGGATGATGGCGCCGACCAGCATCTTCTGCAGCGGATCGGCCACCTCGGCGTAGATGCAGGCGCTGCGCAACGTGGTCATCAAGAGCGCCCCGAGCAGCGAACCGGCGATGCTGCCCTTGCCGCCGGACAGCGAACCGCCGCCGAGCACGACGGCGGCGATGACATCGAGCTCGTAACCCGCGCCGGAGCTCGGATTGCCTTGCGCGTTGAGGTTGTTGAACTCGAGCACGCCCGCGGCGGCGGCGAAGAAGCCCATCAAGGCGTACACCGCGATCTTGGTCGTGTAGATGGGCACGCCGCACAGGCGCGCGGCGGCCTCGTTCGAGCCGATGGCGTAGATGCGTCGGCCGAAGACCGTGCGTGCGAGCATCCACGCCATCGCGGCGGCCGCCAGCAAGACGAGGAGGACGCCGGTGGCGACGGGCAGCAGATCGTCCGTCGCGGGCGGATCGAGCAGCGACGCGAGCCAGTCAGGCGCATCGGACGAGAGCTTCTTCTGCGCGGATACTTCCTCGGCGGCTCCACGCCACAGGAGCATCGTGCCCAGCGTGGCGATGAACGGCGCGAGGCGCCCATGCGTCACCAGCAAGCCGTGGACGACTCCGGCGCCGACACCCGTCGCCAGCGCGAGCAGCAAGGCTTCGGTGCCGGAATGACCGCCTTGCAGCGCCTTCGCCAACACGACCGAGCACAACGCCAAGAGCGAGCCGATGGCGAGGTCGATGCCCCCGGCGGCGATGACGAGGGTCATGCCCAAGGCTCCGGTGGCGACGATGGCGGATTGCTTGAGGACGAGCGCCGCGCGGTAGCCCGACAGGAAGGGCGAGTCGGGCTTCTCCGACAGGCCCCACAGGGTGGCGGCGAGCACCACGAGCACGAGCCCGAGGAGCGGCGCCAGCACCGGGTTGGAGCCCCGCCATGCCTCGAGCAGGCGCTTCATGCTGCTTCTCCCGCGATGGAGGTGGAGGTGGCGGCGGCGAGGATCTCGTCCTCCGTCCAGTCCGAGGCTGCGCGCACGGCGACAACGCGGCCGCGCGAGAGCACCAAGATGCGGTCGCACCACGCCAAGAGCTCGGGGATGTCCGAGCTCGCGACCAACGCCGCGCGTCCCTCGGCGACGCGCGCGCGCACGAGCCGGTGGATGTCGTGCTTGGCGGCCACGTCGATGCCGCGCGTGGGATCGTCCAGCAACCACAGCTTCGCGTCCATGTGCAGTAGACGCGCCAAGGCGAGCTTCTGCTGGTTGCCGCCCGACAGCGTGGCCGCGCCCGCGTGGAGACCGGCGACCTTCGCGCGCACCTGCGCGACGAGCCCCTCGACGCGCGAGCGGCGGCGGGCGGCGTGCAGCACGCCCAGCGTGGCTTCGCGGCCCGGAGCCGCCAGCGTCACTTCGTCGCTGATGGGGATCTGCAGGCACAGTCCATCGCGCTTGCGATCCTCGGACACGAAGCCGACGCCGGCCGCGACGGAACGGCGCGGGTCGCGTCCGATCGGCAGGCCGGCGAGTCGCGACACTCCGGCCTCGTGCGGCAGTGCGCCGAGGATGGCGCGCAGGAGCCGCGAACGCCCAGCGCCCACCAGTCCCGCCAGGCCGACGATCTCGCCGGCCTCCACCTCGAGGTCCACCGGCGCGCGGAAACGGCGCGGCAGGAAGCCCTGCAGCGACAGCAGGGGCGTTCCGGTTCGAGCGCGCGCGTGGACTGGGGTGGATGCCAGCGCGCGCCCGCTCATGCCGTGCACGAGCTCGTCGGCGCCCACGCCGCGCTGGTGGCGAGCGACCACCACGCCATCGCGCAGCACGAGCAAGTCGTCGGCGAGCCGCAGCACCTCGTCGAGGTGGTGTCCGATCCATGCGATGGCCAGGCCTTGCGAGCGCAGGTGCTCGACCAGGGCCAGCAAGCGCAGCTTGTCCTCGCGCTCGAGCGAACTCGTCGGTTCGTCGAGCAGCAGCACGCGCACGTCGCTCGCCAAGGCGCGCGCCAACTCCACCAGTTGCTGGATGGCGGTGGGCAGTTCGCCGGCGGGTTTCTCCAGCGGCAGATCGGCGCGTCCGAGCTTCGCCAAGGCTTCCCGCGCGCGTCGCGCTTCGTCGCGGCGGCGCAGGAGCGGGCCGCGCGCGCGCTCGTCGCCCAGCACGATGTTCTCCACGACCGAGAGATGCGGCGCGATGGAGAGTTCTTGGTGCACCATGGCGACGCCGAGGGCGCGCGCCCGCGCCGGATCGAGCGGCGCATACGGGACGTCGGCCAGCCGCATCGTCCCTTGGTCGGGCCGGTCCACGCCCGCGAGGATGCGCGCCAAGGTCGACTTGCCGGCGCCATGGGCGCCCACGAACGCATGCACGCGGCCGGCCACGAGGTCGACCGACACGCCTCCGAGCGCTTGCACCGCGCCGAAGCGGCGCTCGAGCGCGCGCGCCGACAAGACGATGGATGAGCTGCGCGCGTGCGCCATGGTCGAGGAGCGCCCTGCATCCATGTCGCTCTTCAAGGCGATTCGAGCGGGAACAGCAAGGCCCGGATCTCGGGCGTATCCATGTTCGCGGGCGTGGCGAGGGCTTGGCGCGTGCTGACGCGCTTGTCGATCTTGGCGCCCGAAAGCACCGCATGCAGGGCGCGCACGGACTCGTAGCCGATGGCGACGGGATCCTGCAGCACGGTGCCTTCGAGCAGGCCGCTCCGCAGTGCTTGGTTGATCTTCGCGCCCGAGTCGAACCCGATCACGACCAGCTTGTCGGCCAATCGGCGCGGATCGCGCTCGAGCACCGTCAGGAAACCGGAGGTGCACGGCTCGTTCGAGCAGAAGACCCCTTCGAGCTCCGTGCCCATCGAAGCCAGGACGGACTCGGCCACTTCGACCGCCTTCGACTCGTCCGGGCCGCCATGGCGGTCGGACAAGACGACTTGGATGCCGGGATGCCGCTTCATCTCGTCCAAGAAGCCGCGTTCGCGCTGTTCGGTGCTTTCGCTGCCGACCATGTAGGGGAAGACCCACACGCGACCCTTGCCGGCCAACATGCGCGCCATTTCGCGCGCCGCCAGGCGCCCGCCCGCATCGTTGTCCGTGGCGATGTAGGAGGACCAGCTCTCGTCGCCGCCGGCGAGTCCTGAATCGAAGAGCACGACGGGCGTTCCGTTCGCGACCGCGACCTGCACGGGCTTGACCAGCGCCTTGGCGTCGAGCGGCGACAGCAGCACGCCGTCGTAGCGTTCCGCGAGGAAGCTCTCGAGCACGCTGATCTGCGCGCCGGCGTCGCCCTCGCCGGCAGGTCCCTTCCAGACGATCTCGAGGTCGGCGAGCTCGAGGTCGGCGCGACGCGCGCCCTTCTCGACGGACTTCCAGAACTCGTGCACGGTGCCCTTGGGGATCATCGCCACCTTGCGCACTCGCGAGGGGTCGTTCTTGGCGGGTGCCGCCTCCTGTCCGGAGCAGGCGGCGAGGACGAGCAGGGAAGAGCACAGGGCGATGCGCATGGGTCGGGCTCGGCCGCGAGGCCGTCCAAGAGGAGGCGTGCCATCCTAGCGGCGAGCGCGGCGGCGCGGCTATCCTCGTCCTCCATGACGGAGCGCTCGGAAGCGGTTGGTGCGCGGCGGCGCGTGGCTTTGATGGTCACATGCCTCGTCGACCAGCTGGCTCCCGAGGTGGGTGTCGCCGTGGTGCGGGTCCTGCGCCGTCAAGGCGTGCAGGTCGACTTCCCGCGCGCGCAGACCTGTTGCGGACAGGCCGCGTGGAATGGCGGACTCGCCGACGAAGCGCGTGCGCTGGCCGAGCGCGCGATCGAGATCTTCGAGCCCTACGAGGCCGTCGTCGTTCCGTCCGGCTCGTGCGCAGGCATGGTGCACCATGGCTACGAGGAGATCTTCCGCGACGACGCGGCTTGGCTGGCGCGCGCGCGGGCCTTGGCCGCGAAGACCCACGAGTTCAGCCAGTACGTCGTCTCCGTGCTGGGCCTCGTCGACCTTGGTGCCGCGCGCGACGGGACGTGCGCCTACCACCCTTCGTGCCACGCCACGCGCCTGCTTGGATTGGGAGACGAGCCGCGCAGGTTGCTGGAAGCGGTGCGCGGCCTGCGCATCGCGACGCTGGCGCGCGCCGAGGACTGTTGCGGCTTCGGCGGCGCGTTCTGCGCCAAGCTGCCCGAGCTGTCGGACGCCATCGTGGGCGCCAAGGTGTCGCATCTCGCCCAGAGCGGCGCGGACACAGTCGTCTCCAGCGATGTCGGCTGCTTGTTGAACATCCAAGGTGCCTGCAAGCACCGAGGACTGCCGATCGAGGCGCTGCACATCGCCCAGGTGCTCGAGGGGCGCAAGGGCGGTGCCGCGTGAGCGGACTCGGCCTCCACGACGCGTTCCTCGATCGCGCGCGGCATGCGCTCGGCCAAGAACACCTCAAGCAGGCCGTGCGCCGCACCACCGACAGGTTGCGCGACGGCCGCGCCGCCGCCAGCGCCGAGGCTGGCGCCTTCGAGGCCTGGCGCGACGCACTGTCCGAGGCGCGCCGTCGCGCCATCGGCAGGCTCGACGTCGTGTTGCAGGCGTGGCAGGCGCGTGCCGAAGCGCGCGGAGTCCTCGTGCACCACGCCGTCGACGCGCGCGAGGCGTGCGACATCGTCGTCGGCATCGCGCGCGCCAAGGGGGCGCGCCTCGCCGCCAAGGGCAAGTCGATGCTCAGCGAGGAGATCGAGCTCAACCAAGCGCTGGAGGCCGCTTGCGTGGAAGCCTTGGAGACGGACCTTGGCGAGTGGATCATCCAACTGGCGGGAGAGCGTCCATCGCACATCATCCTGCCGGTCGTGCACAAGCCGCGCGGGGAGATCCGCGAGTTGTTCGAGCGCCATGGCGGCGAGCCCCTGTCCGACGAGACGCGCGTGCTGGCCGGTTACGCGCGCGATAGGCTGCGCGCCGAGTTCCTGCGCGCGGAGCTCGGCGTCACCGGCTGCAACATGGCGATCGCCGAGACTGGTTCCATCGCGCTGTTCTCCAACGAAGGCAACGGCCGCATGGTCTCGACGCTGCCGCGCACGCATGTCGCCTTGATGGGGGTCGAGCGCATCGTCGAGACGCTGGCCGACTTCGCGCACCTCGTGCGCCTGCTGCCGAGGAGCGCCACCGGCCAGCGCGTCACGACCTACGTCAACGTGTTGTCCGGTCCAGCGCGTCCGGGCGAGCTGGACGGGCCGGAGGAGCTGCATGTGGTCGTGGTCGACGCCGGCCGCACCGCGCAGTTGGCCGAGCGCGACTATCGAGATGCGTTGGCTTGCGTGCGTTGCGGCGCGTGCCTGAACGCCTGTCCTGTGTATTCGGCCGTGGGCGGCCACGCCTACGGCACCGTCTACCCCGGGCCCATCGGCGCGGTGATCGAGCCTCTGTACGCGCGCGACGACGAGCGACGCGCCGAGTTGGCCGAGGCCTCGAGCTTGTGCGGCGCCTGCCACGAAGCTTGTCCGGTCCGCATCCCGCTGCACGACATGCTCGTGCGCCTGCGACAGGACAACGCGCGTCGCGGGCGCGGCGGCCCCACCGCGCTGGCGCTGCAGCGGATCGCCGCGCGCGCCATGGCCGTGCCCTTCGTCTACGACGCGGCTGGGCGCATCGCCAGACGCGCGGCGCGACTCGCCGCGGGTGGCGGCCAGCTCGGGCGTTGGGCGCTGGGCTCCGCGCCGGTGCTGCGCGAGCTGCTGCGGCGCCGTGCGCTGCCCGACGTGCCCATTCGTTCGTTCAGGGAACTGTGGGATGAGTTGGAGGAGGAGCGCTGATGGAAGCCCAAGCCTTTCTCGCGCGCGTCTCCGCCGCACTGGGCGGCGCCAGCGCGCCTTGGACGCCGCCCGACACCAGGGCTGCGCCGTCCGCGCCGCGCCGGCGCGTCGAACTCCTGCACTTGCACGCGGAGTTCGCTGCGCACTTGGCCAAGGTGGGCGGGACGGCCGAGCTGGTTCCCGCCTCGAACGCCGCAGCGCGTGCCATGGAGCTCCTGGGCGCTGGGCCGCGCGTGCATGTGGGTCTCGAGTTGCTGCCGGAGTGCGTGCGCGCGGTGGTGGCGCGTGGAGCCGCGATCGGCCCGGACTCGGACCCCTTGGGCTGGCGCGCCGCCTGCGCCGAGGCCGAGTGGGGCGTGACGGATGCGGTGCAATTGGTGGCGGAGACCGGCTCCACGCTCTTGTGCGCCAATGCGCGCCGACCGAGAGCCGCGAGCTTGCTGCCACGGCGCCACATGGTCGTCGCGCCCTTGTCGCGCCTGGTGGCGGATCTCGACGAGGCGTTGACGCACCTCGCCGACGCGCCGAGCCAGTGGTTGCTGGTCACCGGGCCGAGCCGCACCAGCGACATCGAGAACGACCTGACCATCGGCGTGCATGGACCGGGAGTCATGCATGTGCTGGTCGTGGACGAGGACGAGGCATGAGCGACACGTTGTTCCGCTTGGATAGCAAGACGGCGGTGGTGACCGGTGCCGGCTCCGGCATCGGCGAGGCGATCAGCCTGCTCTACGCAGAGCGCGGCGCGCGCGTGGTGCTGCTCGACTTGGACCTCGCCGCGGCCGAGCGCGTGGCGCGCACGATCGCGGCCGCGGGAGGCGCGGCTTGGGCGCTTGCTTGCGACGTCTCCGACGAAGCTTCCGTCGCGCAGTCCTTCAGGGCGATCCTCGACCGCCATCCGCACCTCGCCATCCTCGTCAACAACGCGGGCATCGCGCACGTGGGCAACGCCTTGAACACGACGAGCGCCGACTTCGAGCGCCTGTTCCGCGTCAACGTATTGGGCGTGCACCACTGCACGCAGGCCGTGCTGCCCTCGATGATCGCCCACGGAGGCGGGGCGATCGTCAACTTGGCGTCGATCGCCTCCTTCGTCGCCCTCAAGGATCGTTGGGCCTATTCGATGACCAAGGGCGCCGTGCTGTCGATGACGCGTGCGACGGCGCTGGACTTCGTCGAGCACAAGGTGCGCTGCAACTGCGTCGCTCCGGCGCGCGTCCATACGCCCTTCGTCGACGGCTTCGTGGCGCGGCACCACCCCGGCCGGGAAGAGGAGGTGAAGGCCGCCTTGCACAAGTACCAACCCGTGGGCCGCATGGGCACCCCGCGCGAGGTGGCCCAGCTGTGCCTGTACCTCGCCAGCGACGAGGCCTCCTTCGTGACCGGGGCGGCCTATCCGATCGATGGTGGCGTGTTGATGCAGTGAGCCCTTGCCGCGCGCCGCGCCGCTGTGCCATCCTCCGGCGTCCGACGCGAGCGGGCTCCTCGCCCAAGGAGGAGCAGGAGATGAAGGGAGCAGACGATGAAGTTGGTTCGATACGGTCCGATCGGCGCCGAGGCGCCTGGAGTGCTCCTCGACGATGGCGCGCGCATCGACTGTCGCGCCGTCGCCCAGGATTGGAACGAGGCCTTCTTCGCGGAGGATGGACTCGAGCGCCTGTCCGCGTGGCTGGCGGCCAACGCGGCTGCGGCCCCGCGCGTGCCGCGCGAGGCGCGGTGGGCCGCGTGCGTGGCTCGGCCGAGCAAGATCATCTGCATCGGCTTGAACTTCGTCGACCACGCGAAGGAGACCGGCAAGGAGATCCCGAAGGAGCCGGTGATCTTCTTCAAGGCGACGACGGCGCTCTGCGGGCCTTTCGACGACGTCAAGATCCCCATCGGCGGCACCAAGCTCGACTGGGAGGTCGAACTGGCCGTCGTCGTGGGCAAGGTCGCGCGGCACGTCCCGGAGGAGCGCGCCTTGGAGCATGTCGCGGGGTACGCGCTGCACAACGACTACTCGGAGCGCGCCTTCCAGCTCGAGCATGGCGGCCAGTGGGTCAAGGGCAAGAGCTGCGACACCTTCGCGCCGCTGGGGCCTTACATGGCGACGCGCGACGAGCTGCAGGAGCCGCAGGGCCTCGTCATGCGCCTCGAAGTCAACGGCGTGCGCAGGCAGGACGGCCACTCGCGCAACATGGTCTTCGGCGTGGCCCACCTCG
>SXGQ01809128.1_pt1 | contig 17318 bp, 18 predicted proteins | sample 3178371 | NCBI WGS metagenome assembly SXGQ01 (sample SAMN11356859, study PRJNA531348) | freshwater metagenome | isolation source: freshwater sample F1-20 | place: China: Fuxian Lake, Yuxi | collected 2017-12-25 | reverse complement strand
GCGGCGACGGGCAGTCCGGTTCGCTCCTTGACGCGCCAGATCACGTCGAGATAGGGCAGCGCGGGCTTGACCATGACGACGTCGGCGCCCTCTTCGACGTCGAGGACCGCCTCCCGGACCGCCTCGTCGCCGTTGGCCGGATCCATCTGGTACGCCCGGCGGTCGCCGAACGCGGGGGTCGAATCGGCGGCGTCGCGGACCGGGCCGTAGAACGCGGAGGCGAACTTCGCGCTGTAGGCCATGATCGGCGTGTCGGTGAAGCCCTCGTCGTCGAGCGCGGCGCGGATCGCACCGACCCGGCCGTCCATCATGTCGCTCGGGGCGATGATGTCCGCGCCCGCGCGCGCGAGGCTGACCGCGGTCCTCGCGTGCAGGTCGACCGAGCTGTCGTTGTCGACCTCGCCGGTGCTGGTCAGCAGGCCGCAGTGCCCGTGGTCGGTGTACTCGCAGAGGCACACGTCGCCGATGACCAGGAGGTCGGGGTGCGCCTCCTTGATCGCCCGCGTGGCGAGCTGGACGATCCCCTCGTCGTCGTAGGCGCCGGTGCCCTCGGCGTCCTTCTCGGCCGGGATGCCGAAGAGGAGAACCGCGGGGATGCCGAGCGCGGCGACCTCGCCGGCCTCCTTGACGGCCTCGGAGATGCTCAGCCGGTCGACGCCCGGCATTGACGCGATGGGCGTGCGGGCGGACAACCCCGCCTCCACGAACATGGGGTAGACGAAGTCGGCCGGGTCGAGGCGGGTCTCACGGACCAGCCCGCGCAGCGCCGGCGTGCGCCGCAGACGGCGCAGGCGGGTGGCGGGAAAGGGCACGCCATAAGGGTAGTGGCGGCGGGGCCGCACGCATCGGGTCGGATACCGGGCACAGCGTCCCCCGTTTCCGACCCGATGCTGGCGGACTGTCGATCAGAGCGTGATCTTCCCGCCCTGACGCTTCTTCGCGCAGGTGTTGTAGGTGCGCTTGCCCTTCTTGGTCTTGCCGTTCGTCAGCTTCGCCGTGATCTCCACGGTGAACTTTCCGGGCGGTAGGCCCTTCAGGTTCACGGGGGCGGTGAGCCGCTTGCCGCGGCGGGTCGCGACCTTCTTGCCGTTGACCCGCACGACGGCCGAGGCGATCTTCTCGCCCTTGCGCTCACGCAGCCGGATGGTGAACGCCCGGCGTGAGGCGCACGACTTCTTCGTCAGGGTCACGCCCGACCCGCCGACCTGCGCGACCACGCTCGCCCACGCGACCGTCGCCGTCGTGGTGATCGGATCGTTCGCGTCGCACGTGCCGCTGCCGTCGCTGTCGATGCAGACGGTCACGGTGTCCGTGCCGCCGGCCGCGCCGGTGTAGGAGAACGGCGCCGTGCCGTCCGCCGCGCTGGCGGCCGCCGACGCGCCACGCGGGTTCGCCCCGGCGACCTGGAACACGAGCGGCGAGCCGCTCACGGGATTACCGGCGGAGTCCTTCAGCGTCGCCGTCAGGCCCGCGGTCTCGCCAACGGCCCGGGCCTGCGTCCCCGGATCGAGCGTCAGCACCGGCGGGATGATCGGCTTGCCGCCGACGGCGCGGAAGCCGAAGATGAACGTGTTCGGCGCCCCGGTGACCGACGACGGCGGGCCGCCCTCGGGGGTGAGGTTGGGCTGGCCGTAGGAGAACATCTCCAGAGCGGCCTTCGAGACCGTGGTGTCGGCGGTCGCCTCGTCCGGGGCGGCGCCGTAGTAGATGCGGAACGTCGTCGAGGCGCCGGGGTCGAGTGCGCCGAAGCCGAAGTCGAACAGCGCGCCGTGATCGGCCGGGCCGACATCGGTGAAGTCGACGTTCGTGACGGTCGCCGCGGGAATGCCGCCGGTGGGCGAGCGCGCCTCGAACGGGTCACCCGACAGGAAGCCGTTGTTGTTGGAGAAGAGCAGCGTCGACGCGGTGCCGCGGCGGATCGTCACGAACTCGCTGAACGCCGTCGGCTCGATGTCCCAGTCCATGAGCCGCGTGTACCGCACGTCGCCGAGACGCTCGGCGCCGATGTTCTTCAGCGTGACGCGGACCTCGTACAGGTTCGGGGTCTCGGGCGCGGGTGCGTAGCGCTGCGTGACCTCGAGCTTGTCGTCGATCTTCGTCACGGATTCGGCCGTCGACGCGTCGCTCGTGAACGAGACGAGCTCCAGGTTGTTCGGGCCGCCGTCGTCGCGGTTCGCCCAGCCGGAGAAGACGCCGCCTTCCGCGGCGCTGCCGTTCCCGGCGCCCCAGCCCTCACACGGGCAGCCGGCGCGCGTGCCGTCGTTGTTCGTCGGCATGAACGTGACGCCCGAGAACGGGGTGCCGAAGTTCAGGTCGCCGTGGTCATTGATGCCCAGGCGGACGGTGCCGTTGTCGATGACCCCGCCCGCGTGTGCCGACGCAGTCGTCGCCACGAGCAGGGTGGCCGCCAGGACGGCGGCGCGGGAGAAGGTACTGCTGAGAGTTCGCATGACGCTCCAAGAGGTGGTGGTCCATCCTCAGGGCGTTCATCGCGCGCGCACACCGTTGTTCGGTGTGGTGTTCGCAGCGAACGAACGACGTGCGACCACCAGCCGGTGTGGCTACGTGCGCAGTTCGATCCAGAGCGCGCGGGCCACGGCGACCGGCGTGCCGTCCGCCGCATACAGCGCGGTGCCGGACGTGCGCTTGCGCCCGTCCTCGCCCAGCTTCCAGGACACCGAGACGTACGTCTCGCCGGCGCGCACGTCGTCGTCGATCCTGACCGCGAGCCGCGCGAGGACCGACGGCGCGCGGGTCGCGGCGGCGCCGGGCGCCATGTCGAGGACCGGTCCGCTGCTCGGGCAGTCCAGTGCGGCCCAGACCGCGGGGACGTCGACGACACCGTCCGTCCCGGCGACGGAGGAATCAGGCCGGAAGACCGTCCCGAACCGCCCGTCGGCCAGCGGCCCGGGGAACATGCGCAGGCCGTCTCCGGCGGCACGGTCCGGGCCGCAGACCACGCAGGTGGGGAACGGGTGCACGTCACGGTCGCGGAAGCCCGAGCGCGCGTCGGCGGCGACCGCGGCGTCGAGCCCGACGGGTTCGGGAGCGGTGAGGTCGAGCTCGACCGCGCGGGCCTCGAGCACGACGGCATCACCGTCCAGCGCGACCATCACGTCGTCGCGCCGCTCGACGGTCAGCGGCCGCTCCAGCGGCGGCGGCGCCCGCAGGGTCACCTCGACGGCCGGCGCATCGACCTGCGCCGCGAGGAGGCCGGCGCTGTAGCCGCCGTTGCCTGACCCGGGCGGACCGTTGAATCGCTCGGGAACCTCGATGGTGGGGAGCGTCGGCACGCGCCGATGCTCCCACACCCCAGCGGCGTCAGGAGGCAGCGGCGAGCACGCTCTTGCGGGCCTTGTGCGTCTGCTCGTACAGGCGGACGACCGCCTTCTCCGCGGCGTCGGCGACGACGAGCCGGTCGACGATGTCCGCGGCCTTCATCTGCTCATAGCCGTCCCACGGCGCGTCGACCCTCAGCTGGGCGCCGGGACTCGCGCCGCCTTCGGACTCCACGAGCTCCGCCGTGTCGTCGAGCGTCTTGACGGCGCTCAGGGTCTCGAGCACCGGGCCCGGTGGCGGCGGAGCGGGGACGGATGCGGGCTCGGGCGCGCGGGCAGGCCGCGGGGTGACAGGGGCAGGACGTGCAGCATCGGGACGCGGCCGGAGCGGCGCGACATCAGCGGGGGCCTGCCGGGGCCGTGCCGGCGAGACGAGGACGCGGGCGAGGACCTCCTCGGTGACGCTCACGGCGGTGCTCGCCGCGAACCCGGCGACACCGGTGGTCACGCGCCAGCCCAGGCGCAGGGGAGACAGAAGGATCATGCCGTCCATCTGCCCGTGCGACCGGGCCGATCAAACCCCGGGTCAGCCGAAGCGGCGCAGCGCCACGCGCGCCAGCACGCCGTAGGCGGCGGTCAGGCCGAGGAGGTGCAGCACCGAGGGCCACATGTCGCCCGTCTCGTTCAGCGCGGCGTCCATCGCCAGCAGCGAGGGCTTGAAGGGGAACGCCGCGCTCACCACGCGGATGACCTCGTACAGGGCGTCCGCCACCGTCCCGGCCGGCACGAGCGCGAGGAACGCGATCGGCAGGGAGAGGCCGAACGCCAGCAGGGACGCCGCCCGCACCTCGCGCGCGACCGCGCCGATCGCCACCCCCAGCGCGCCGAACGCGAGGCCGGTCGCCAGCACGCCGACCGTCCACAACGGCGCGCGCCCCCAGTCGAGGTCGGCCAGGAGCGCGACGACGACGAGCATCACCAGCCCCACGGGCAGCGCGCACAACGCGGCGAGGAGGACCTTCTCGGCCAGGAGCTTGCCCCGGCCGACCAGGCCGCGGACCAGGCGGCCGTAGGCATGCTCCTCGCGTTCGAGCGCGAGCATCCCGGCGGCCAGCAGGACGCAGACGAACATCAGCGAGAAGACCACGGACGCCGAGACGGCGAACGACTCAAGCGTCGTGCCGCCGCTGCTGCCGACCGGGGTCTCCTTGACGTCGATCGGGTTGCTGATCGACGACAGGATCTCGTCGGAGAAGTCGAGGTTGTCCACCGCCAGCTCCGCGAACCGGCGGATGCGTTCCAGCTCGGCCCGCTCGGTGGACCCCGCCGGAAGCTGCGCGGCCTGGCGCCCGAGGATCCGCTCGGCCTCCGCCAGCCCGAGGATGTCGAAGTCCTGGCCGAGCAGTGAGAACGACCCACCCTCGAGCAGGATGCTCAGGTAGCCCGCGGAGACCTCGGTGATCCGCTCGCCGATCGCGACGTTCGCCTCGGCCAGCGTGCTGTCGACGAGCGACTCGACGAGCTGGCCCTGCAGCGGACCCGACGCGTCGTAGAGCACCTCGACCGTGGGCTTCTCGGCGCTGCCGCCCAGTGCGACGGCGGTCTGCAGCTTGCGGCCCGCGTCCTCGGGGATCACGAGCGCGCCGAGCACCTCGCCGTCCTCGACCATCCGGAGCGCCTCGGCCCGGCTCGCGGCGGGCACGGGATCGACCCGCTCGAACAGCCGGTCGCTGTAGCTGGCGATGTCGATCTGATCGCCACCGACGTTGATCGTCTGCTGCAGCTCGGGGACCTCGTTGACGAACGCGATCTTCGGCTTGTCCGGCCCGCGCGACAGGGCGAAGCCGATGAGCAGCGAGATGATGACGGGGTAGACGACGAGCAGGCCGATGAGCAGCGGCGAGCGGCGCAGGATCTGCAGGTCCTTGAGCAGCAGCCAGCGCATCAGTGGCCCTGGGCCTCGAGGACCCGGACGAACGCGACGACGAGGTCGTCGTCCCCGCCGGCGGCGTGCAGCTCCGCAGCGGTTCCGGTGAAGATCAGCTCGCCGTCGCCGAGGACGAGGATGCGGTCGGCGTGGCGCTGGGCCTCGTCGATCTCGTGGGTCGCGAAGATCACGGCGGTGCCACCGGCGGCCAGGCCGTCGATGAAGTCCCACAGCACCGCGCGCTGGCGCGGGTCCAACGAGGAGCTCGGCTCGTCGAGGAGCAGGACCGGGGGATCGGCGAGCAGGCCGATCGCGATGTTCACGCGCTGCTGGTTGCCGCCCGACAGCGTGCTTAGCTCGTCCCTGGCGCGGTCGGCGAGGCCGGTGAGCTCCAGCGCGCGGTCCACCGCGGCGTCGGGATCAGCCACGCGTTCGAGGCGCGCGAAGAGCCGGAGGTTCTCCCGGACGGACAGCCGGCGGTAGAGCGCCGCCTGCTGCGGCACCCAGCCGATCTCCTCGGGCGGGCGGGACACGGTTCCGGCGGAGGCGCGCTGCAGCCCGGCGAGCAGCGACAGCAGCGTCGTCTTGCCCGCGCCGTTGGGTCCGATGACGGCAACCCGCTCTCCCTCGGAGACCTCGAAGCTCACGTCGCGCAACGCGCTGCGTGCACCGAAGTCCTTGCTCAGCCCTTCGGCGTGCAGCGTGACCACCGCCGCATCGTACGGGGGATAATGGATGGGCATGAGCGACCCCGCCGCCACCATCCTCTTCGTCGGCGACGTCGTCGGCTCACTCGGGCGCCGCACGCTGCTCGCGCTGCTGCCGTCTCTGCGCGAGCGCCACGCACCCACGTTCGTCGTCGTCAACGGCGAGAACAGCGCAGGCGGCCTCGGCATCACGCCGAAGATCGCCGACGAGCTGTTCGCCAACGGCGTCGACGTCATCACGCTGGGCAACCACACGTACTTCCGCCGCGAGATCTTCGGCTACCTCGACGAGCACGACGAGATCCTGCGGCCGGCCAACTACCTCAAGAGCCAGCCGGGCCACGGGACGTGCGTGGTCGAACGCGACGGGGTGCGCCTCGGCGTCGTGAACCTGTCGGGCAACGTGTTCCTGCAGGCCGGCCGCCCGGCGTTCGCGGAAGCCGACGCCGCAGTGCACGAGCTCAAGGGCCGCTGCGACCACATCCTCGTCGACTTCCACGCGGAGGCGACGAGCGAGAAGGTGGCCCTCGGCTGGTACCTCGACGGGCGCGTCACCGCCGTGGTGGGGACGCACACCCACGTCCCGACGAACGACTTCCGCGTGCTGCCCGAGGGCACCGCCTACATCACGGACGTCGGCATGACGGGACCGCGCGGCGGCGTCATCGGCGTCAAGCGCGAGCAGGCCGTCGCGGGGTTCGTCACCCACATGAAGCAGCACTTCGACACCAGCGAGGAGGACCCCTGGCTCATGGGGGTCGTCATCCGCTGCTCGCAGGCCGGACGGGCGGACAGCATCGAGCCGGTGCTCGTGCCGGCGACGGTCTCGCGCTAGCGGGCTTGCACCAGAGGCATATGGGGGCATATGCTGGTGCCCGTGGCGCGCACACAAACCCTGGTGCAGCTCTCCACCGAGATCATCGCCCAGCTCGACGAGCGGGCCGCACGTGAAGGGCGCTCCCGGTCCGAGCTCATCCGTGAGGCCATCGACGCGTACGTGTCCGGGGACCGGGAGGCCGCCATCGATCGCACACTCGTCGACGCGTACACGCGGATCCCGCAGGAGGATCTTCTCGGAGCCGAGCGCGCCGCGCGGGCGCTGATCGCCGCCGAGCCGTGGGACGACACCGCGTGAACCGCGGCGAGATCTGGTGGCTCGAGCATCCCGACGTGGGGCGTCGGCCGGCGTGCATCGTGACGCGCGCCGCCGCCATACCGGTGCTCACGTCAGTGCTGGTCGCCCCGGCCACGAGAACCATCCGCGGCATTCCGACCGAAGTCGCCCTCGGGCCGGGTGACGGCATGCCCGCGCAATGCGTCCTGTCGCTCGACAGTTTGACGACGGTGCCGAAGTCACTGCTCACGGAACCCATCACGCGGCTGGCCCCACCGAAGCTCGCGGAGCTCTGCGCGGCGCTCGCGGTCGCGACCGGCTGCTGACCTACGCCTCCAGCTTCGGCGGCAACCCGAACAGCCTGAACAACGACCCGTCGGTCTCCAGGAAGGCCGTGACGTCCACGATCTGCCCGTCGCGCCACACGGGCACCTGGATGGCCCACGGCGTGTCGCCGCCATCGCGGTACTGCGCGAACCCCGGCAGCCCGTTGACCTCCACCGGCACGAGCTTCGACCCGGCACATCCCGCGCCCGGGCCGAACCACCACGCGAGGACCTCGTCGCGACCGCGCAGCCACATCGGGTACGGCGGCATCGACTGCGTGGCGTCCTCGTGCAGCAGGGCGGTGAGCGCGTCCATGTCGTAGCGCTCGAACGCGTCGAGGTAGCGGTCGAGCAGCTCCTCACTGGCCCGGTCCGCGGTCGTCGCGCTGAGCTCGACGACCTCGAGATCCCGGGACGCCAGGGTCGCCCGCGCACGCTGCAGCGCGCTGTTGACCGCCGGGACACTGAGGTGCAGGAGCTCGGCGACCTCGGACGCCTGCCAGCGCAGCACGTCGCGCAGGATGAGGATCGCGCGCTGGCGCGGCGGCAGGTGCTGCAGCGCGGCGACGAAGGCCAGGCGGACCGACTCCCGGGCCTCCGCGAGGGCGGCGGGGTCGCCGACGCCGTCGAGGACGAGGCTGTCGGGCGCGGGGCCGATCCACGTCGTCTCCGCCAGCGGCGGCTCGAGCGGACCGGACGCGCTGCTCGGCTGCCCGGGGCTCATGTCGATGGGCATCGCGCGCTTCTGGCCGGCCGCCAGCGCGTCGAAGCAGACGTTGCTCGCGATCTTGTAGAGCCAGGTGCGCAGCGCAGCGCGGCCCTCGAACCGGTCGATGTTGCGCCAGGCCCGCGTGAGCGTCTCCTGGACCGCGTCCTCGGCGTCTGTCGCCGAGCCGAGCATGCGATAGCAGTAGCCCGTGAGCTCCTTGCGATGCTGCTCGAGCTGGTCCTCGACGGGGCGGGTGAGCGTCTCGGAAGCCATGCGACGAGGCTACCCAAGCGGGCGCGTTTGGCAAGACCGATGAGTTCTCGAATCGTGCTGGGTCTACTCCACCATGCCCACCTCACGCCTCATCTTCATCAACCTCCCGGTGGCCGACCTGCACGCCTCGATGGCGTTCTTCGGCAAGCTCGGCTTCGCCTTCGACGAGAAGTTCACGGACGAGAGCTGCGCGTGCATGGTCGTCTCCGACCAGGCCTACGTGATGCTGCTGCACCGCGACCGCTTCGCGGACTTCACCACGAAGCAGGTGGCCGACGCGACCACGGCGACCGAGTCCATCCTGTGCGTCTCGGCCGAGAGCCGCGCCGACGTCGATCAGCTCGCCGACGGCGCGCTCGCGGCCGGTGCCGCCACGGCCGGCGACCCGATGGACCACGGCTTCATGTACGGCCGCAGCTTCCACGACCTCGACGGCCACCTCTGGGAGGTCATGTGGATGGATCAGGCAGCGGTCGAGGCCGGCCCGGGCGAGTTCGCGGGGCAGCAGGCCTGACCGCGCCGCTCAGCCTGATGAGGAGGACGAGCAGCGCGGCCACCAGCGCCAGGTTGCGCAGGGCCACGGTCCAGATCACCCAGTCGGTCTCCTGCACCAGCGCGACGTAGTGGCGCGGGAACCACACGTGGGTCAGGACGATCGCCACCGCGCACAGGACCGCGACCGCGCGTTCGCCCCAGACCCACGCCAGCGCGGCGAACGGCGCCAGCCAGATCATGTACTGGGGCGAGAGGACCTTGCCGAGCCCGACGAACGCCAGCAGCGCGGCAAGCGAGCACAGGCCCAGCCAGCGCGGGTCGGGCCGGCGGAAGGCCAGCAACACGGCGGCGGCGAGCGCCGCGATCTGCAGGACCGTGAAGAGCGCCGCGACCGGGCCGGCCGCGCCCCCGTCGAGCCCGTTGGACTTGAAGCGGTCGGGCCGCAGGTTCGTGCCGGTGACCTCCGAGCCGCCGACGACGAACAGCACGGTCGCGGGCGCCGATTCGATCTGCACCGGGCGTTCGAGATGGAACGTGAACATGTCGGTGAAGCCGCTCGACAGGAACGGCACCGTCACGACCACGAGCACCGCGCCGAATGCCGCCGACCCCCGCACCGCCGCGCGCAGCTCGTCACGGCCGGCCAGCCAGATCGCACTGACCGCCGCCAGCAACGCCGGGAACAGCTTGACCAGGGTGCCGACGCCGAGCGTCACCATCCCGGCGATCGGCCGTGCGCGGGCGAAGAGCAGCAGACCGGCGACCGTGACCGCCACGGGCAGCAGATCGAAGTGCGTGCGCAGCGACGCGCCGATGACCAGCGGCTGGAGGGCGAGCAGCCATGCGACGACCTCGTCGGCCCGCGGACCGTCGCTCGTCGCGCGCGCGAGGAGCGCCGCGGCGCGCTGGCCGGCGAGCGCGCACACCAGCATGAGCGCGCCGAACGCCCAGTCGAACGCGCCCCCCTCGCCGCCCTGCCCTGGGAACGGAAGCCCGGCGATCGCGATGGGGACGATCCCCAGCGGCGGGTACTCGAAGCCGAAGTCGAGATACGGCACGTTGCCGTCAGCGAGCAGCTGCGCGTACTGGCCGTAGAGGTAGAGATCGCTCACGCGGGTGTCGGCCATCGGGCCGACCGTGGTCAACACGAGGAAGCCGACGGCGAGCGCGACGTAGGGCGCGGCCGCTCTCACCGCAGCTCCGGCTCCCCGTCGCGGCCCAGCAGCGCGACGAGCACGAGCGGGATCCACCAGACGACGTAGAGGAAGAACCAGTACCCGAGGCCGAGTTGCAGCGCGATCAGCACCGCGGCGCTCAGCGCCGCGAGCCCGACGACGTCCTGCCGGCGCGGCAGGAACGCGACCGCTACGCCGAACAGGACGCCGAGGACCTGCACCACGGTCTGCACCGTCTCCAGCCCGTCGTACAGCCCCCACGGCGTGAACGGCGACAGCCGGTCGGCCTGGAAGCCGAGCGTCGCGTCGTAGAACTCGCGCAGGGATCCCTGGTGCAGCAGCGCGGTCGCCAGGGCGAGGATCGCCGCGATGAGCAGCCCGAGCCCGAACAGCACGATCGTGCGGATCCGATGTCCCGACCACCGGTACGTCGCGAACACCGGGATCAGCCCGAGCTGGGCGAGCTTCGTCAGCCCCGCCATCCCGACCAGGATGCCGCGGCCGCCCGGACTGGTCGCCGCGACGAGTGCCGCGATGGTCAGCGCCGCCGGGAGCGCGTCGTTCGCGTTCGTGTTCGTCGCGAAGGTCGTGAACGGGAACGCCACCCACGCGTAGACGAGGGTGATGCCCATCGCCGTCCCGCGCAGCTGGCGGCCGAGCTGGAACAGCAGTCCGACGCAGAGCAGGTCGAACACCAGCGCCGCCGCGTGCGCCGCGGGCAGCGTGTCCCACCGCCCGCTCCAGCCGAAGATCTGCTCGAACGGGACGTACAGGAGGTAGTTCAGCGGCCCGTAGGTGTCGCCGCTCGCGTTGTCGTCGGGGAACGCGCCGTACAGCGGCAGGCCGTTGGCCAGCTTGTCCGCCCCGATCACGCCCGAGTAGCCGACGTCGATGACGTTCGAGCTCAGCACGTTCAGGCCCAGCCGGAACCCGAGCAGGAAGACGGCGGCGACGCCGAGCCACAGCGCCGGGACCAACAGGGGCAGCGGGCGGTCCGGGGGCCGGTCGGTGTCCTTCGGGCGCAACCCGATCCACAGCATGCGAGCCAGGACGTAGACGAGCAGCGGCGTCGTCAGGGGCGTCGAGATGTCGATGTCGCCCTGGTTGAAGAACGCGTACGCCACGCTGAACCCCGTGAGCACGAGCAGGTCGAGGTGCAGCATCCGCAGGGGCCGGCGCCAGTCGATGAACGGCAGGACGAAGAGGACCGCGAGCGGCACCCACACGAACGGCGAGTTGATCTTCCGCCCGAACGCGCCGTCGTAGCCGCGGGCCATGGTCCACGGGACCTTGTAGTCGGTCCACACCTCGAGGACCGCGCCGGTCGCGTCGTCGATCTGCACCTGCGCGATCTCGCTGCGGTCGCGCTTGGTGTCGTAGTAGCTGACCTGCCAGCGGCGGACGGGCTTCAGGAACGCGCTGCGGGTGGACCGCCCCGCGTCGGCCCGCGCCTCGCGGACCTCGGGAAGTCGGTCGGCGATGCGCAGCGCCTCGCGCTCGGTCAGGCGATACCCGCCGGCCGGCACCTCGTCGAGCCCAGGCGGGCTGGTGAGGTCGTTCGCACTTGCGGCCCCGGCGAGCGCCGCCGCGGCGGCGAGCGCGATGAGGAGGGCCGCGAACGCCGCGGCCACGCGTCTCACCGGGCGAAGCTCCAGAGCTTGTTGCCGATGAAGCTCAGCGGCGTGGCGGCGACGATGGCGATCGCCTGGGCCGGCACCTCCGGGAGCCCGAGCCGTCCGTGCAGGAGCCACAGCATCGCGAGGTTGAAGGCGAAGGCCAGCACGCTCACGGACAGGAACCGCGCGGCCTGGGTGTTGCGGTGGCCGTCGCGCGCCCGGAACGTCCAACGCCGGTTCCACAGGAAGTTGTTCGTGACCGCGACGAGGAACGCGCCGGTGGCTGCGAGCCGGTAGTCGAGGTCCACCGCATGGACGAGGAGGGCGAACGTCACGAGGTTGACGACGTAGCCCGACGCGCCGACCGCCGCGAAGCGGACGAGCTGGAGCCAGTTGTGCGGCTTGCGCAGGCCCGCGCGGACGCGGAGATGGACCGGCGTGGTGGTGGAGTGGGCCGACATCGCGAGCCCGGGAGGCTACCGAGCCCCGAAGTGGGCGACCGCCATCGGGGCGACATCGGTGATCGACCAGGCGCCGTCTTCCTCACGCGCCGACAGCACCCCGGTCGGCGCCAGGCCGCTGAACAGCAGCGCGCCCTCGCTGTCCACGCGGTGCAGCGAGCCGTGGCTGCCGCCGCCCACGTGCGCCTGCCCGCCCCAGTCCGGGAACTCCCAGCTGGGCGCGGCGCTGAGCAGGACGTCGCCGCTGGTCGGGCAGGTCAGCGCCGCCCACACGCGCGAGAGCGCGTCGGGGTAGACGGGCGTCGTGATGCGCCCGTGGGCGATGTCGGCCTGCACGGCGCCGGGCTCGCCGTGGACCTCCCACGCGCGGCCGCGCGCGTCGGTGACGTCGTCGCCGGGCGCGAAGCGCAGCTCGCCGCCGTCGCCCGCGATCACGGCCCGGCCCTCGGCGTCAAGCCACATGACGAGGTCCACGCCGTCGGTCTCCTGCGACGCGTGCACCAGCGGCGCGAGCGCCTTCTCCCGCGCGTCGGACCGCAGGACGTAGAGCATCGCCGAGCGCTGGGCGGGGCAGACCGCGATCTCCGCATCGGCCGCCCGGGCGCCCGAGGGCCGCAGGACGGTCCAGTCGGCCGCGACCGCCTCGGCGAGGTCGATCGTCGCCTCCACCGGCGCGTGCGAATGGTCGGCCACGATGATCACGGCGTGCTGGTCGAGGTAGGCCTCCGTCCCGCCGAACGGATGGAACAGGCGCTCGAGCTGGCGGTCGGCCGCGGCGATCGACTCGACCTGAGCGTGCGGCCCGTGCTTGTGCGAGTACGCGTCGTTGTCCGGCAGGCTGAACAGCAGGAAGTCGAAGAGGTCGTGCTCGGCGAGATACGTGCTCACGCACCCCGTGTGCTGGTCGCGGACGCCGGGCATGCCCATCTGGCCGAAGCAGCCCGTCTGGCGGCTGGCGAACAGGTCGGCGTAGAAGAACTCGCGGGGCCCGAGGATCGGCTTGCGGAACATCGTCGACGCCGCGACGCGGGAGAGCGCGAACTCCTTGCTCGGCTTGTGCTCGTGCCGGCCGCGGTACATGAGGTACGTCGTCCCCGCGGTGCGGATGTCCTGGTCGTCGAGGGCCTCGAACACCGTGAGCGCCGCCGGGTTGAGGTGCTCGGCGTTCATGTTGTAGACGGTGTCGGTGAGCTGCTTGCCGATCCCGAAGCGCCACGACGCCGCGAACGACGACCCGTACTCGACGTACCGGCTCTCCGCCCGGGAGTACCAGTTCATCGACGGGATCCGGTGGACGTCCTGCAGCGTGCCCGTCGCGATCGACGCGGCGCAGACCGGCGTGACGCTGGGGAACGCCGCCACGCAGCTCTCCGCGTTCGTCCCCCGCTCCTCGATGGCCTTCAGCGCCGGCGCGCGCCCGGTGTCGATCGCCCGCCGCAGCATCGACGGCTTGCACCCGTCGATGACCGCGAGGACGAGCTTGCCGGTCACGGGCGGTTCAGGATCCGCAGGCCGGCGTACTTCTCCCCCGCGCGCTTGCGCGAGGCGATCAGCAGCCAGGCGCCGGCGACGAGCGCGACGAGCGCCAGGGGCGGGAACAGAAGCGACGCGCCGGTGACGAGCAGCGCGGTGCCCGCCGAGTAGATGAGCAGGAACGACTGCTCGTCCTCCTCCAGGCGCTGGCGGACGCGGCCGAGCAGCTGCCTGGCGGCGATCCCGAGCAGCGCGGCAGCGGCGCCGCCGACGAGCAGGCCGGGCCACCAGATGTCGGCGCGGTCATCGAGCGACCCGGCGGCGAGCAGCGCGCCGAGGATGATCCCGATCGCGAGCAGGCCCTGGCCCAGCGGCTCGCCGATCGCACCGCGCTGCTCGAGCGCGACGGTGACCGCGGCGGCGAAGACGAGGACGATGAGGAAGACGGGCGACTCCAGGAACGCGAACGCGGTCCCGTCGAAGTCGACGGCGATGTCGCTGGTGGCCAGCCCGCCGGTGACGAGCGCCGGGAGGAAGGGCCGGATGCCGGAGGCGCCGCCGATGCCGGCGCCCTGGAGGAGGTCGAAGAAGAAGTTCATGGGTTCGATACCGTGCGGCCGGTGACGATAGACGACAGGGACCGTCCGACTCGTGGCGAACCGGTGTCCATGAACCGCAGCTCGTCACGCTCGTCGGCGCGCGACCTCGAGCGGTACGCCGGTCTGTTCGCCTCGCGCACGCGCGTCATGACGTCATCGGCGATGCGCGACCTCATGGCGATCACCGAGCGACCCGAGGTCATCTCGCTGGCCGGCGGGCTGCCGGACACGTCCACGTTCCCGCCCGAGCTCTTCGCGAAGGTCACCGCCCAGATGGCCGCGACGGTGACGGCGCGCGCGTTGCAGTACGCCCCGACCGAGGGGCTGTCGGCGACGAAGGACGTCATCGCCGAGGTGATGGCCGCCGAGGGCACCGACGGGATCGACCCCGACGACGTCCTCGTCACCACCGGCGGCCAGCAGGTCATCGATCTCGTCTGCAAGACGCTGGTCGACCCGGGCGACGTGATCATCGCGGAGGCTCCGACCTACCCGGGTGCCGTACCCGCCTTCAGCGCCTACCAGGCCGACGTCGTGCAGATCGACCTCGACGAGGACGGCATGAAGATCGACCTCCTCGAGGAGACGCTCGATCGCCTGGAGGCCGAGGGACGCCGCCCGAAGTTCATCTACACGATCCCGAACTTCCACAACCCGGGCGGCGTGACGATGTCGCTGCCCCGCCGCCAGCGCCTGGTGTCCATCGCCCGTGAGCGCGAGCTGCTCGTGCTCGAGGACAACCCGTACGGGCTGCTGCGCTACGAGGGCGAGGCGCTGCCCACCCTGCGGTCGCTTGACGGCGGCGACTTCGTCATCTACCTCGGGACGTTCTCGAAGATCCTCGCGCCGGGCCTGCGGATCGGCTGGGCGGTGGCGCCGCGACCCGTGCTGCAGAAGATGAACGTGGGCAAGCAGGGCGCCGACCTGAACTCGTCGTCGATGACCCAGCTGTTCGTCGCCGAGTACTTCTCCATCCCGGGACAGTGGCGCGCGTACCTCGACTCGCTGCGCGCGCTCTACCGCGGCCGCCGCGACGTGATGCTCGAAGCGCTCGAGGAGCACTTCCCACCTGAGGCGACCTGGAGCGTCCCGCACGGCGGCCTCTTCCTCTGGGTGACGCTCCCTGACTACATCGACACGACCGACCTGCTGGCGCGCGCGCTGCAGGAGAACGTCGCCTTCGTCCCGGGCCGCGCGGCGTACCTCGACGGGCGCGGCGGCTCGTCGATGCGGATGAACTTCAGCATGGTGGGCGATGCCGACATCCGCGAGGGCGTCCGGCGCATCGGCGAGGTCATCCGCGAGCAAGTCGAGTTCTACGGCACGCTGACGGGCACGCACCGCGCGGTCCCGCCGGCGACCGAGCCCGCGCCGGCGGAGGTCGACCCCGCACTCGCCGACGTCCTGCATCTGCCGCGGCGCGAGGGCGAGCGCGGCACGGGTTCGAGCTCGGCATGACCCGCGTCGCGGTCCTCCAGGGCGGGCGGTCGCTGGAGCGACAGGTCTCCCTGCGGTCCGGCGCCCGGGTGACCGACGCACTTGAGCGGCTCGGCCACGAGGTCGTCGTCATCGACGTCGGCCCGGACCTCGTCGACCGCCTGCGCGACGTGCGACCCGACGTCGCGTTCATCGCCCTGCACGGCCGCGACGGCGAGGACGGCACCGTGCAGGAGCTCCTCGAGCTCGTCGGGGTCCCGTACACGGGCTCGGGCATCAGCGCGTGTATCCGCAGCTTCGACAAGGTGCTGGCCAAGCACGCATTCCGCGACGCGGGAATCCCGACGCCGGACTTCTTCGCGTTCACGGAGACCGCGTTCAAGGCGCTCGGAGCGGCCAACGCGCTGCCGGAGATCGAGGAGCGACTCGACTTTCCGATCGTCGTGAAGCCCGCGGGGCAGGGATCCGCGCTGGGGATCAAGTTCGCCGACAACGCGGGTGCCGTGCCGGCGGCGCTGCTCGCGGCGTTCTCGTACGACGACAAGGTGCTGCTCGAGCGCTTCGTGCACGGACCGGACCTGGCGATCTCGGTCCTCGACGGCGAAGCCCTGCCGATCGTCGAGGCCGTCCCCGTCGGCGAGCGGTACGACTTCGAAGCCCGTTACACCGTGGGACAGACCGAGTTCGTGTGCCCGGCCCAGCTGCCCGACGGCGTCACCGAAGCGGCGAAGGAGCTGGCCGTCCGCGTGTGGGACGTGCTCGGGATGCGCGGGATGGCGCGGGTCGACGTGATGCTCTCCGAGGAGACCGGGGACCTCTACGTGCTCGAGGCCAATGCCATTCCCGGTCTGACGGACATCTCGCTGCTGCCCCAGGCCGCCGAGGCGGCGGGCATCAGCTACGACGCGCTCATCCAGCGGCTGCTGGACCTCGCGGCGTAGCCGCGTCGATCGCCTGCTCAGCCAGATACCGGCTCACGCCGCGCGCCTTGGCGTACTCGGCGATCGCCCCGGCACGATTCCCGCGGTCGAGCTGGGACTGCGCCTGCGGCGGGATGTCAGGCTCGACGGGCGGCGTGTACCCGGTGTGGGCCACGACGGCGGCCAGCGTGGCCTCGAGCGCGGTGACGCGACGACGGAGATCAGCGATCTCCTGGGCCCAGCGCTGCTGCTCGGCTTCCGCCAAGAGCGCCCTACTCGCCGGCGAAGTCCTCGGGGGAGACCTGGTCGAGGAAGTCCTTGAACTTCTCGACGACCTCCTCGGTGTCCTCGACCTCGTGCTCGAACTCGATCGCGGACTCGGCGATGACGTCCTCGGCGGCGAAGATCGGCGCGCCGGAACGGACCGCCAGCGCAAGCGCGTCCGACGGGCGGGAGTCGATCTCGATCTCGCGGCCGTTGATGGAGAGCGTGATCTGGGCGAAGAACGTGTTGTCCTTCAGCTCGGTGACGACGACCTGGGTGCACTTGGCCTCGAGCTCGCCGAGCATGTCGACGAGCAGGTCGTGCGTCATGGGCCGGGGCGTGCTCGCGCCCTGCAGCTTCATGAGAATCGCCGCCGCCTCCGGATGCCCGATCCAGATCGGGAGGAACTTGTTGGAGTCGACGGTCTTCAGGAGCACGATGGGCTGCTTGCCGACCATGTCGAAGCTGACGCCGTAGATGACCATCTCCTGCACGCGCTGAAGCATAGCCGTCGGGGTGGGCCCCCAATCCCGGCCTCCGCGCG
>SXGQ01458121.1_pt1 | contig 17324 bp, 8 predicted proteins | sample 3178371 | NCBI WGS metagenome assembly SXGQ01 (sample SAMN11356859, study PRJNA531348) | freshwater metagenome | isolation source: freshwater sample F1-20 | place: China: Fuxian Lake, Yuxi | collected 2017-12-25 | reverse complement strand
GTCGAAGCTGGCCTTGAACACATAGGTGATGCCCAGTCGACGGCAGATCCTGCGGAGGTGGAGGCCGATCTCCAGGGCCATGGACTCTTCCTCCAGGACGCAGGGCCCGGCGATCAGGAACAGGCGTTTCTGGGAATCCAGCCCTCGCCAAAGGCGGTCGGTGATCCGGTCGGGAGATGGCCACATCGGGGGCAAAGGTTGCGGGAAGGCCTCCGAAGGCCAACCCGATTCTTGGCGAGGGGTCCCCGTGACAGGTCTGAGCGATCCAGCGCAGATACTATCTTCCGGGACCCGAGGTTTCGCCTCCCTGCAATTCGAGGTCAGCGGACTCACTTCCCATCTTGGCGGGCGGGCCAAAGTGGATGATGATCCTCCGCGGTGATCGATACCGCAGTTGAATTGGGTGAGTTCGCAGTGCGCGTTTCCACGGCGCCATGGGTTGCCGTCGACACGGAGGCCGACAGCCTCCATGCCTATCCAGAAAAGCTGTGCCTCCTCCAGGTGGCGATCCCGGGCGAGGAGCGTCTGGTGGACCCCCTGGCGGACATCCACCTCGAGCCCCTCTGGGAGGCGTTCGACCGGCATGAGATCATCTTCCACGCCTCCGACTACGACCTGCACCTGCTGTCGTCGGGACACAATTTCCGTCCGACCTCGATCTTCGACACGATGTGGGCGGCCCGGCTTCTGGGTGAGGCCAAATTCGGCCTGAACGACGTCCTCTCCACCCATCTGGGCCTCCGTTTGGAGAAAGGTTCTCAGAAGGCCAACTGGGGACGCCGTCCCCTGACCGAGAAGATGGTCGACTACGCCCTCAATGATGTCCGCCATCTCAACCCACTGAAGAGCCTGCTGCGGCAGCGACTCCAGGAACTGGGCCGGCTCGACTGGCACCGTCAGGTGTGCGACCGGATCCTTCGCGACGCCACGCAGCGCACCCCGGAGGATCCCGATTCGGTCTGGCGCCTTCGGGGTCACGACAAGCTGGATGAGACGGGCCTGGCGGTCCTCCGGGAGCTCTGGCACTGGCGGGAACGCGATGCGCTCAGGACGGGGCGCCCCCCCTTCTTCATCCTCAAGCACGACAGCCTCTGCACCCTCGCTGAGCAGGCCTCCCGGGGAGGCACGAGGGCAGTCCGGCTCCCGCCCTATCTGACCCCAAAACGACGCCAGGGGGTTCTCGATGCGATCCAAAAGGGCCTCGCCGTTCCACCGGGAAAGCGCCCACGCCACCGTCGGAATTCGACACGCCGGATGACGCGGAAGGAGCTCGACTTCGCGGAGACCCTGCGGATCCGCCGGGACTACCGGGCGAAGGAGCTCCGGATCGATCCCACCATCATCGCCTCTCGGGGCACCCTGATGGCACTGGGACGGACCGACAGCGATGAGTGGTCCCAGCTGCTCCCCTGGCAGCGGGAGATCCTCGAGACCCCGCTTCCCCCGGGTGCGGATCTGCCGGTGGCGGCACCCGAGACCACGGTGCCCCCCGGGGATGCGGAGCCGGAGGGCGAGACGGAAGACTGAGGTTCGACGGTTTCCGGACGAACCCCATGGATCGACGCCAGTTTCTCAGGGCCAGTGGCACCGGACTGGCGATGGGGGCCGCCTCGAGCCTCGTCGGATGCCGCACCAACGGCCACCCCAGCGGCACCCCGAAGGGCATCGTCGACACCCACACCCACTTCTACATCCCGGGCCGACCCCAAGGGGTGCCGTGGCCGTCGCCGGACGATCCGGTCCTGCACCGACCGTTTCTGCCTCCCGAGTTCGAACGCCTGGCCCAACCGCTTGGGGTGGTCGGACCCGGCGTCGTCGAGGCGAGCCCCTGGATCGAGGACAACGACTGGCTGCTCAACCTGGCCGAGGACAATCCGTTGATCCTCGGCGTGGTGGGGAACCTGCCGGTCGGCACCCCTGGGTTCGCAGGGCAACTGCGTCGTCTGTCCCGCCGGGACGCATTCAAGGGCATCCGCATCGGCGCGGAAACCCTGTCCGCAGCACTCGCCGCGGGTCCTGCAGCCGATGATCTCCAGCGTGTCGCCGATGCGGATCTGACCGTCGACCTCCTGCTGCCGCCCGACCGCCTCAAGGACGCAGCCCGACTGGCGGATCGGCTGCCTCGACTCCGTCTCGTCGTCGACCACTGCGCGAACGTCCCGGTCGGCGGGACACTGCCAGAGGCCTGGCTGGCCGGACTCCGCGCCTGCCGCGACGCTCCAAACGTCTTCATGAAGTTCAGCGGACTCGTCGAGGGGACCGGCCGACGCGATGGGCTCGCCCCTCAGGACCCCGCCACCTACGCGCCGGTCACACGGGCTGTGGTATCGGCCTTCGGTCCGGACAGCCTCCTTTTCGGCAGCAACTGGCCTGTGTCGCTGCTGTTCGCATCCTATGAAACCGTACTGGGCATCGCGATCCAAGCGCTGGCCGCCGAGGCACCGGGTGCGATGGCGGCGGTGTTCCGCGACACCGCAGTCCGGGTCTACCGGCTCCCAACCACCCGCGTCACCAAGGGAGGCTGAAGGTCTTCACGTAGCTGTAGGCCTTGATGGCCTCGATCACACCTTCTTTGATGCCCAGGCCGCTGTCCTTGATGCCGCCGAACGGGCTGCTCTCGACCCGGAAACCGGGTACCTCGTTGATGTTCACGGTGCCGCAACGCAGGGTTTGGATCGACTTGAGAGCGCTGTCGAGGCTCCGTGTCACCACCCCGGCGCTAAGCCCATAGGCCGTGGCATTGGCGAGCTGCAGGGCGTCATCGAGATCCCGCACCGCGAGGATGGGAGCCAGGGGACCGAAGCTCTCGCACACCACCATTCTGGAGCCGCGGGGGACGTCGCTGATCACCGTCGGCGGGAACAGGGCACCCCGGCGGTCACCTCCGAACCTAAGGCGGGCCCCCGCCTGGACCGCTTCCTGCACCACGGTCTCAAGATGTCGGGCGCTGGCCTCGTCGATCACGGTGCCCACCCGCGTGGCCTCGTCCATGGGGTTCCCGCAGACGTACTCACGGGTCTTCTCCACGAGCCGCTCGGTGAACTCCTCGAGGACGGCTTCATGGACCAGGATCCGCTTCACCGCAGTGCAGCGCTGGCCCGAGTTCCGGTAGCTCCCCTCCGCCGCGAGGGTCACTGCGAGATCCATCGGGGCATCGTCCAGGACGATCAGCGGATCGTTGCCACCCAGCTCCAGCACCAGCTTCTTGTAGCCGGCCGTGGCGGCGATCCGCTTGCCGACAGGCACGCTTCCTGTGAAGGCGACGAGTTCGACCTCGGGGTGGGTGACGAGGCGCTCGGCGACCTCGGTGGTTGGCCCGAGCAGGACGCTGAGCATGGGGCCTGGGAGGCCGGCCTCGTGGAGGAGCTGGGCGAACCTAAGGGCCACCAGCGGGGTCTTCTCCGAGGGTTTGAGGATGATCGGAGTTCCAGTGGCGATGGCGGGACCGACCTTGTGGGCCACCTGGTTCAGCGGGTGGTTGAACGGCGTAATCGCGACGGCGCAGCGGAGGGGTTCCCGCGTGGTGAAGATCTTCCGGGCCTTGCCCTGCGCGGAGATGTCACACGAAAAGATCTGCCCGTCATCGCGGAGTGTCTCCATCGCGGCGAACCGCAGGACATCGAGCGTCCGGCCCACTTCGTAGCGGGATTCCCTCAAAGCCAGGCCTGCCTCGGAGGTGATGATCCGGGCAAACTCCTCGCGACGGGACTCCAATGCGATGCGGGTTTTCTCCAGGATCTCGGACCGCTGATGGCGACTGGGTGTGTCGCGGAACCCCAGCGCTGCCACCACGGCGGCGTCCGTGTCGGCATGCCCGGCCATGACCACGGTCCCGGAGACGGAGCCATCGTAGGGACTACGGACCGTGAGGACATCACGACCTGCGACTGGCGTGCCGGCGACTAAGGAGGAGAGCGACTGCATCAGGGCGGATCATGTTGACCCGTCGGAGTCGGATCAACGGGTTCCTGCATCCGGTTCATGAACAGTGCGTAAGGTATGAGTCCCGGGATCCGTTGCAGCGGAGAAGGAAATACCATGCCGCTCTACGAATATGTCTGCCGGAAATGTGGGAAGAAATTCGCCGAGGTCCTGTCGGTCGACGAGCACGAGACCAAGAAGGTGGAGTGCCCGGCCTGCGGGAACCGCGACCTCGACAAGGTAATCGAGCCCTTCTTCGCAAAGACCGCTAGTAAGACCGGACATTTCTAGGTGTGGGGCTCCCAGGCTCGAGGACGCGCTCCCTTAGAACTCCGAACTGGGCAACCACCAGATCGGGGATCCATGCTGGCGGGGTCCATGAACCCCGGAAAACCAAGCGCCAAGATCTCCCTGACCCACTGGATCCTGATCGCGATGGTCCTGGGCGTTCTGGTCGGATGGCGGTTCCCCGGGCCGTCCCAGGATCTGAAGGTTCTCTCCAATCTGTTCCTGAGCCTCATCAAGTGCATCCTGGTCCCCTTGGTCTTCTCGACCCTCGTGGTGGGCATCGCCGGCCATGCCGAGGATCTTCGATCGGTGGGACGCCTCGCCTTCAAGTCCTTCGTCTATTTCGAGGTGGTAACCACGCTCGCCCTGGGGATCGGGCTGCTGGCCGTGAACCTGGCTCGTCCGGGTGACGGCATGACCCTGCCCCCGCCCTCCGCAGCCACTCCGGCGGCACCTTCGACTCCCGTCACCTTCTCGGGCATCCTCGAACATCTGGCGCCCAAGAGCTTCTTCGCCGCCGCGGCCGCCAATGACGTCCTCCAGGTCGTGGTCTTCGCCATTCTGTTCGGCGTCGCACTCGCCCGGGTGCCTGGGGAGCACCGTACGACCATGCTGGCCTTCTTCGAGGGTCTGACCGAGGTCATGTTCAAGTTCACCGCCCTGGTCATGAAATGCGCCCCCATCGGCATCGGAGCCGCGATGGCAGTGACCGTGGCGCATGGAGGGCTGGAAGTCCTCAAGAACCTGGCCCGCCTGATCCTCACCCTCTACGGGGCCCTGGCGGTGTTCGGCGTGCTGGTGCTCCTCCCCGCCGCCCTATGGGCCCGTGTGCCGGTGATGCGGTTTCTTAGACTCCTTCGGGAACCGATCATCCTGGCGTTCACGACCACCTCATCGGACGCCGCGATGCCCGACGCCATGAAGCGGCTGGTCACATTCGGTGTTCCAAAGCGGATTGTCTCCTTCGTGATGCCGATGGGCTATTCGTTCAACCTCGACGGATCCACCCTTTACCTGGCCAGTGCCTCGGTGTTCGTCGCCCAGGCGGCCCGGGTGGAGCTGTCGATCGGCCAGCAACTGGTCATGATGCTGACCCTGATGCTGACCAGCAAAGGCATGGCCGGGATTCCAAGGGCCTCCCAGGTGATCCTCGCCGGAACCCTCGTGAGCTTCGGACTCCCCCTCGAGGGCGTGGCGCTGATCATGGGAGTCGACGAGCTAATGGACATGGCCCGGACGACGGTGAACCTGGTCGGAAACTGTCTCGCGACCACCGTGATGGCCCGGTGGGAAGGCTGTCTCGAGATCCAGCCCGAGGCCAAGGGAGCGGACGCTGCCTCAGTTTGACCAACTTTGTCGCCGCCGGGCCGCGCGCGGTGTCCAACCCAGTGGGGATCCACGTCACCCGTTTTCGCCGGCGGGATGCCGAAGGAAAACCTTGCACAGGGAGCGTTGCGCAGGAAATTTCGTGTCGCAATCCGGGATCCCCAGGCTCATCGACCCTGGGCATGGGGACCGGATGTTGCCAAAATGATGTCTCAATCCTCCCGTATCCCCAGGGCCCTGCGTCTTGTCCTTTCCGTCGCAGCGATCCTCCTCTCACTTCCCCTGGCACAGGCCCAGGAGACGCCCCAGGAGCCGCGTGCCTATCTGACCTCCCCATCCGCAGGGACCGTCCTGATGCCGAAGACCCTCACCCTCGAGGCCGTCACGGTGGACGGCTCCGAATACCCGGTGACCCAGGTGGAATTCCTCGCCTCCGAACGGGTGATCGCAACGGTCGATCGGCCCGTCGATCAACCTAAGCCTGAACCCGGGACCAAGATCCAGTTCAAGGCGATCTGGGAGAACGTCCCCTTCGGCCTCCACATCATCAAGGTCCGCGCCCTGAGCGGCGAGGTCGTGGTGGCCCTGTCTGACCCCGTCACAGTACTGGCGGTCGGCATCCCGCCCCCGCCCCCGGCACCCACCCTCCGGGTGGTGATCACGTCGCCTTTCGCCGGAGCCAAGGTCGCCCCCGGTGAACCCCTAACGGTCTCAGCCAAGGTGGCCGGCGACGAACCGATCCAGCTGGTCTCCTTCTACGCCATCGTTAACGGACAGACCCAGGAGATCGGCACAGCCACCCAGGAGCCCTGGCAGGTGGACTGGAAACCGCGCGAACCGGGACTCACACTGCTCTACGCCAAGGCCGGATCCCGGACTGGATCGGCCCGATCGGATTCCGTTCCGGTGGTGGTGATGGGCATCATCGAACCACCCCTTCCCCCAGCTTTTCCCATCCGGGTCGGTCTGGTCTCCCCAAAGGTCGGTGAGCTGCTCAACCCTGGGACATCCCTCACCGTGGTGGCCGAGGCGAAGGGTGATGAACCCATCGAGTCGGTCTCCTTCGAGGCTGTCGTGGACGGCCGACACGAGGAGATCGGCACCGATTCCGAGGCCCCGTGGACGATCCAATGGACGGTCCCCGAGGGTCGCGTCGCCGTGCTGACCGCCATCGCCCGATCCAAGACCGCCAAGGGCATCTCGGTCCCGGTGGCGGTCCGCATCGCCTCGGAACCCGACCCTGTCGCCCCGCTGGTCTGGCTGAAGCCCCATGGCGACGTGGTCTGGATCTCGGGTGTCCCCCTTCCGCTGGTCGTGCAGGCCAATGAGGCGGAAGGGGCCTTCAAGTCCGTCGAGTTCTTCGACGGCGGGACCTCGCTGGGTGACGGATCCCGTCTGACCACCGGAGGCATCGTGCCCTCGACAACCTCCCTGTTCGTTCTCGACTGGAAGGGCACCGCCGGGACCCATGTCCTTGGTGCCGTGGGACATCGAACCGACGGCTCCACGGTCCGGGTGGACGGCCCCCAACTGACCCTAAAGGATCCCACAGAACCGCCCCGACCTGCGTGGGTGCGAATTAAGACGCCCGCGATGGGGGAATTTGTGATCACTCCGGAAGTCTCCCTCCAGGCGGTGGTGTTCGAGACCCAGGACGATCCCATCTCCTCGGTCGAGTTCGTGATTAATGCCAACGTCGTCGCCACCGCAAAACGGCCCGCGGATGCCCCGGTCTCATCGCCCGACCGCAAGCTGCTCTTCGAGGCCCGCTGGACCCAGCCGGTCGCCGGCATGCACGTACTCCACGCCCGTGCGATCAGCGGGGAGAGGATCGTCGCCAAGTCGGAACCCCTGCGTTTCGTCGTCGGCGAAGCCAAGCCCCCGGTCCCACCCGACATCCTCCCGAAGGTCCTGATCGCCTCCCCTCAGAACGGCGACCGCATCCCAGCTGGCCAACCCCTCGAGATCGTGGTCAAGCCCACCACCGCTGAGGCCATCCAGTCGGTTGAGTTTCTCGCCATCTCGGGCGGCGAGCTGAAGGAACTGGGGACAGTCACACAGGAGCCGTGGTCGTTCACCTGGAAGGAACCCACGGAGGGGCTTTCCCTGCTGCTCGTCCGGGCCCGGATCGGGGACGAGACCGTCCGGTCGTTCCCGACGCTTGTGGTCATCGGAGACGCGATTGTCTGGGGTCGTGACAACATCAAGACCCCTGGCGCCGGCGTGGTGCCGGGCGTTGTGGGATCCGAGCCGGATCAGCCACGGATCGCGCCGCTTCGGCCCAGCCGCGACGGTCGGCATGAACTCGTGATGGTCGGCGGCGACGACGGCACCCCGATGGATCTTGAGGCGTCGGCGGACCTGGTTCACTGGACCCGCATGGCCCGCGGTGTCCTCAATCTCGGGGCCACCATGGACGTCAATACCACGACGGAGTCGAGCAAGGGACTGTTCTACCGGCTAGTGCCGGCCGCTCCTTGATCGATGGGGCCCTGCCCCACCGTCGGACTCGATCAGGCCCGCACCGGATTGATCCGGATGCGGGCCTTCATTTTTTCCCAGTCGGCGCGTGACGGCAGCGTTCCGGGTGCCACCCGGGCCGCTGAGGTTCCCGCCGCGACGCCAGCGATCAGCCAGTCGACGGGGTCGTGGCTCTCCGAGGACTCGGCGACCACCGCGGCGAGCAGGGCATCCCCGGCGCCGACGGTGTTGCGGACGGCAACGCGGGGAGGCGTGGCCTCGACCGCATGGCTGAGCCGGGAATTCACGAGGAGCGCACCGCGTTCGCCCCGGGACACCAGCACCCAGTTCCGCGTCAGGGTCGAAAGGGCATCCGCAGCCGACAGCACTTCGGAATCAGACCCAAGGTCCTGGCCCGCCCACTGGGCGAGTTCGAACTCATTGGGCTTCACCAGAAACGGCTGCTGTCGGACCGCACGGACGAAGGGTTCCCGATCACAGTCCAGGAACAGCCGGACTCCGGCCCGCCTCGCCTCACGGGCGAGGTCGGCGTAGGTACCCGCGGGCGATCCAAAGGCGAGGGTTCCAGAGATCACCACCGGATCCGATCGACGGATCCAGCCGGTCGCCAAGGACTTCAGGCCTTGGGATTCCGCCTTCACCAGCCTAGGCCAGGTGGCATTGAAGCGGAACTGGGGCCCAGTCCGGGGAGAGACCACTACGTTGCAACGGTTGGAACCGGAGATCGGGAACCGGATGAATCGGATTCCCTCCGCCCGAAGCCCCCGGGCCAGCTCACGCCCGGTCGCCCCCCCAAGGGGCAGAAGCACGCGGGATGGGAAGTCTGACCAACGGAGCCATCGAGCCACATTGATCCCCTTGCCACCCGGCCACCGCGTCTCGGCCTCGATCTCGTTCTTCTCCTCCGGCAACACCCGGGGGAGACGCCACTCGACGTCGACGGCCGGATTCAGGGAAATGACGAGACCGATCGGGGACATGCCGACGGCTCAGGGTGGGATCTGGAAGACACGATAGAACAGCGGTTCCCCACCCGTCGGAGGCTGCAGGATGAAGTTCAGGAGATCGGAGGTGGCAACCTCGGTGGTGACGATCTTCCAGGTGGCCCGGTCGGCTGCGAGGGAAGCGCTCGCACGCACCTCATACCGTTCGCCGGGGACTGTCGTCACGGACATCACCAGTCCGGTCCCGGTGCCAGGCTGGATGCTGGCCTCGATGGGTTCACCACTGACCAGCATGCCATCCCGTTCGAGGGATGCCCGGACAGTGAAGCCCACTAGATTGGTGGAGTTCACCTGGACCTGGAGATACCAGGCCCCGGAGATGTCATTGGACGCCCCGGAGCGGAGGGCGATGCGCTGCCCCGTCGGGGTCGGCCCGGGCGCGAGGAAGATGTTGGTCTTGTCCGCGAAGGGCGGTAGTACTCCCTTCGACGCCCGGAGAATCACTGGAATCGAGTAGTCATAGACCTCGAACAGCACGCCGCGGCTCGTGGGGGGGACCACGAACGAGAAGTAGACACTGTTGGAGGTAGGCGCGTTCGTATAGGGGACCGAATCCAGGAGAGCGATCGCACCCGGCGCGTTGTTGGTCACATAGCTCGCCACGACGGCGAAGGTGATCGGAGCCGGATCGTTCGCGACCGCCGTGAGGAACCAACGCCCCTTGCTCAGACCCACCGGCAGGCTCCCGGGTCCAAGGGCGATCACCTCATCGAGGCGCCCGAGGTTGGTGCTGGCATAGTCGAAGTCGGTGCTGGTCGGATACGGCAACCCGCGGCGCAGGAACAGGTCGACATTCGCACTCAGGTTGGTGAACGCGAAGGACCCCGTTCCAGGCTCCTCGGTGATATCGAGGAAGAAATGGGATTCCTGGGTCTCGTTGGTGATCGAAGCCAGGTAGGGGACCCCGTTGGTGAGCCCGATGGCGTTCCCCTCGTCCTCAGACGCAAGGATCGTGTAGGTGATCGGTTTGCCGATGTTCGTGCTGGTCGAGTAGACCCCGAGGTACCAGAGGCCTGTCGTCAGGGGAACCGGCTCGCTCCTGCGGTCGATGAGGATCACCTCCGGCACCAGACCGACGTTGGTGCTGGCGTAGTCATAGGCCAACTCGCTGGGGATCTGCGGTGCCTTCCTCGCCACCAGGTGCAGCTCGTCCGTCTGGTTGGTGAGCATGAAGGTCACCGCCACGGTGTTGGATCCCACGTTGAACGAGTAGTAGTCCATCAGCCCGACATTGTCGTTCGTGGCCCGCACCGGGATGTTGTTGGTCAGGGGGCGGATCGGGAGGCCGAAGTCCACTTGGATGGCGAAGTTGTTGGACTGACCCGCATCGAGGTTCTCGACGGACAGGTAGTACCGCTGCCCTGGCACCAGCAGCGGCGGCGTCTTGGTGTTGATAACCTGATAGTAGTTGGTCGTCCCGATCGTGGGTCGGATCAGGCTCTGGTCATCCGGGAGTCCGCCCTGACCAGGAAGACCCACCGGATTGTGCCAGAGCACAAGGGGTCCGCCCGTGGTGCTCTGGAGGTAGTTCGTTGCACGCGTGGCCTCCAGCGGGACATCGATGTAGAAATACCGAGGTTCGGGTCCGATGATGTTGGTCGAATAGGCGACGCCATTGGTGAGACGCACCGCTGGCAGCGTCTCCGGGGCGAAGGTGAGGGTCAGCTGCCAGTCGAGGAGCTCTCCCTCGTAGGGTGACCGGGTGTCGTCCACCTCGAGGCTCCAGGTACCCAGTCCGGCGCCCAGCAGCGGACCCAGAGGCTCCTCAGGCAGGTAGGTCATGGACCCGGCGACCTGGATCAGCTGTACATCATCCAGGAGCATGCCGTGCGAACCAGACGGGACGCTGAGGGAATCGAACTCCACGACCGCTGTCGATTTGGTGGCGCGGAAGACGTACACATTGTTGGTGTTCCACTCGTTGGTGCGGAGCACAACCGGAGGCGGGGTGACCTTGATGCCATCGATGAGAACCGTGGGATTCACCACGCTGCGTTCGTCAGAGACGAGCCGGGCGGCAAAGTTGATCGCATACTTCTCGCCACTGACCACTGGGAAGGTCCGTCGCACCACGCTGTTAGACAGCACCATGAGCTTGCGGCTGCTGTTGTAGGACAGCACCGGGTTCAGCCAGATGGTCATGGTGTTGCTGACCACAAGCCAGTCCCGGACAGCATCACCGGCCAAGTAGGGGATCGGATCGAGGTCCTCGAAATCATCCTTCACGACCAACATGTTGGTCTCGACCCGGCCAGCGAACGGCGGCGGCACAAACTTGATCTTCTCGTGGGCCCGGTTGGTGTTCTCGCTGAAGGTGGCGAACAGGATGTTGGTGACCTTGCGGCCCCTCTCGAACTGGTTCGGCGCCGAATTGATCAGGATCTGCTGCCCGTTCGTGGAGGTCATCACCGCGGTGATGGACCCAAGACCATTGGTCGGATTGCTGATCAGTCCGGGGCCAAACTTGAAATCGCTCCCCTCACCCCACCATCCGGCGAACACGGCGTTGGTGCCCGGAGGAGGAATGTAGACCCATCCCTCCAGGGTGAAGGCGGAACCCGGGCGAAGATTGACCTCGCTTCGCGTCCGCGCGATGCCCCGCTCCTTGCCCTCGACGAACACCGATCGGCTTCCGGGGAACTGGCCCGGCGCGGTGGAGCAGAAGAAGTTGAAGACGACGCTGTTTGTTCCCAAGGCATCGATGCCATCAGGTGCCGTCGTCCCGAGGATCGCGTCGAATGGCCACAGCGCCCAGAGGCCCGCCGCCGCATCGATCCTCTGCTTGGGCTCGCCCTGGACGCCGCGAAGATAGATGTCGCGGATTTCCTGGGGACGCAGCGCCCGCTTCCACAACCCGAAGTCGTCCACCCGGACACCTCCATTGGGGACCAGTCCATTGGGGGTCGGATCGATTCCGAAGTAGAGGCGGTTGCTGGTCGCTGGGACGAACCCCGGCGGCAAAAGACCCTGGCTGGCGATCTGGCCGTTGACGAAGACAATGGACTTCCTCGAGACGGGATCAAAGGTCAGGGCGACGTGCTGGAAGTCGTTGTTCGTAGAGACGATGCTCTGCCCCAGATTGGTGGCCGTGGTGCCACCTCGATTCTCGAAGAGGACCGATCTGTAGCCGTTGGGGTTGCCCAACCTCATCGAAAGGTCGGAAGCCCTCGGGTGATCCACCCGGACGCCGATGTCCATGGCCGTGATCTTCCGCTCGTCATCCACGGTGAGGGTGGACACCGTGCGGGCGACGTCAGGGATCAGGCCCTTTTCAATCGCGGTGAACGAGCGGGTATAGCTGGCATCCAGATTTCGCTCGATCCGTCCGCGGATCCGATAGCAGACCTGCACGTTGTGCGGATTGTACACCGCGATGAAGTAGCGACCCGCCTCGAGGGGCGGCACGTCACGGGTACCGATCGAGACACTGCCACCCGAGGCTGGAATCTGGGCGTATTTGTCGGCGGCGTCCGGGTTCGAGATGTCGGGGTACTCGTCCCGCATGATGTAGACGTCGAGAGGCAGCGGCGGATTGATGTCGATGATCGACACCGTGAGACGGCTGGCATCCGGCGGGACCAGGATGACCTCGAGTCCGACGGAGTTCGGGTTGACGCACCGAGCCACCCACTGGTCGCCGAAATCGTTGGGTGGCATCACCAGCGAGAGATCGTTGACCCGTCCAACGTACCCGAGGGTGCTGTCGACGCTCTGGAGGAACCACGCACCGCTGGCGGGGTATCCGAGGAAGGAGATGAGCGAGCCGGGTCCATCCGAGGGCTGGGTCCCAGTCATTCCGCTGCCCGTGTCGTCATAGCGCACCTGGATGTTGGTGCCGGAATCAAGCCCAAGGAGCCGGGAATGGTTCTGGAGGACGACGGCGTTCTGCCCAAAACTCAGAGAGGTGAGAAGATCCGGAAAATTCTCATGGGTCGTCGTGACATTGGCGTACACCGCCCGGATCGGGGCCGGGATGATGTTGATCGCCATGTAGGTCCCAAGACCAGGATTCGACGGTGTTCCATCGGGTATGGGCTGGGTGAGAGGGAGGGCGATGGGCATCGGGAAACCCTGCTCATCGAAGGCCGTCAGCGGCCGGTCGGTGCTAACGCCCACCAATCCGAATTCTCCGGCCATGTGGTCCTCGGACTTAACGCCCACGTAGAAGACATTGTCGGGAGCCGGCGGATCCCCCAGGAAGTAGACGAGCTCGTTGCCGCCCCGGGTGGTCGATTTCCGGGCTTCGGCGACCGCAGTCACATCCAGGTTCGTCAGCCCGGAGTCATGGGACACGTAGAGATCGATGTCCGGCCCATTGGTCCGCCCGCGGGACAGGTTCCCGACCGGGAAGGTCACGAAGACCACGTTGCTGCCGTTCGTGAAGACGAGATCCCCGTTGGTGACGGTTCCGGGGGCATTGGTGAAGGTGTAGAACTGCCACTGCTGGAACTGTCCGTTCGTTCCACCAACGAGCGGCGAATTGGCTCCGACCCGCTGGTTGAGGAAGGCCGAGCTGTTGGTCATCGACAGCACCGGGGGCCGGACATAGCTGGCCGCCACCGGGTTGACGCCCTTCGGCACCCCGACGGTCGCAATGACATTGGTCGCCGAGGGAGCCATATCCGATGCGAAGGCGAGCGAGAAATCCTGGGCGATGCGATTGGTGTTGGATCGGACGCTGTTCACGTTGACCCGCCGAGCCACAACCGTGATGACGAGGTTGGAGCTGAGGGGCGGTGCGAGGATGATCCGCTCGACGTTGTTGATCCGGTCGAGAGTCGGCAGCCCATTGGTCGAGATGTCGTTCGTGCCATGGCCCACGGAGAAGCCCGACTCCTGATTGAGGTCGTTGCCCCAGTAGAGCTCACCGGTGATCCGGTGGGAGACGATGAGGTCTAGGTCATTGACGAGCTTGGGGCCGACCAACGGATCGCCGGGGGGATCGGTCCAGACCAGGGTGATCCTCAGGGTTTCATCCAGTGCATTGGTGCTCAGAATCGCGAGATCAAGGTCCACCGAATCGCCAGTGGACAGCCCCTTGTTGTTCTCGACGGCGAGGACATCCACCTCGCTCCCATCTATGGTGGAACGGAACCCCCGGCCGAGAGCCCGCTGTAGGTTGGGACGTCCCCACCCCCCATAGTTGAACACCTCGTCGCGGCTGGGCATGTAGCCCGGACTCGTGGCACGTGCGGAGTTGATCAAAAGCGCCTTGTAGGTCGAGGCGGAGGGGAACTGCTTCACCTTGTACTCGAAATTCTCCTGCATCTGGGCGAGCACTCCGGAAACCGCTGGTGCAGCCATGCTGGTACCCGACTCGAACCGGTACTCGGGCAGCACCTCCGCGTCGACCTCCTCAATCAGTGAGGCGATGGGGTAGAACGGGGACCGGGAGTCAGGCAGCTCCGATGGCTCCCACTGGGTCGACCGGACCGATGCGATGAACGTTCCAGGAACAACGACGTCGGGCTTGAAACGACCCACATTGCCCTCGATCCCGATCCCGACGTTGCCGCGACTGGAATAGCCAGCCACCTGCCAGTCGGAATCCGTGCGTTTCTCGAGGATTCGGTTGGTGAAGTAGGGACCGCCATTGGTCTCCCAGCCGGGGACCAGGACCTTGGAGCCGATCTGCACCGGAAGCCCGTTGGTCCCACTGACCACTGCGTTGGTCAGATATCGGGGACTCTCCAGGGCGCCAACGGTAATGACGTTCTTGGCGTTGGCGGGGGACAGAATGGTATCGGGAACGCCGCCAATGCCGTTGTCCCCCCCTGCCCCGTCGTTGCCTGCGGCAAACACATAAAGGATCGGCTGGTCTCCAGTCTCACCCGGCAGCGCATCCCGGACCGCTGCATCGAAACTGGCAGAGTGGGTGGAGTACTCGTAGATGTCCTGGCCCCGGTAGCCCCAGGAGTTGTTCGAGATCAGGACGTTGGTCTTCGAGTTGAACCGTTCAGGCGCCCTTGCCGCGGTTTCCTGGAGCCACGAATCCCCGGATGCCGGTCCGAGAGCCAGATCGATCGGCAGGATGAAGATCGAGGCCTCCGGTGCCCTGCCCTGAAAGTCCATGTTGTTGGTCGATCCCTGGGGGGGGATCTTGACCGTGCTCGACTGTGAACCATCCCCGGCGATCGACCCCGCCACATGGGTGCCATGGCCGTTCGGGTCCCGAAGCCCCGCGGGCTCGCCGGCCTGCGTGAACACACGGCCCTCAAGATCCGGCGCAGTGGCATCGACTCCCGAATCGTTGACGTTGACGAGCACCTTGTTCCCAGTCAGTCCCTCGAAAGGACCTGTATTGGCGGGATTTGTCGTCGAACCCAGCGCATAGCCGGTGAGGTCGTTGGCGAGGCTGATGGTTCGGCGTGGCTCCACCCGGTGGATCCCGGGAACGGTGGCCAGTGCGGCCAGACGCCCTGCCGGAACCGAGACCGTCACGAGGGTTCCAAACGGCCCGCGGCTTCGTCCCAGCTCCTGGACCCCAAGCGGGCCCAGCTCGCCCGAAGAATCGAACCCTTCAGGGACGGTCACAACCAATTCCTGTCCTGGTTGCGGTTCCGAACCGCTGAGAACCTGGTCGATCAGGGACGGTGAGAGCTTGAAGTAGGGCTCAAGGCCGATGATCGCATGGGTGCCCGGATCGGCCGCAAGGCGCTCCGAAATCTCGGTGGAGGCCCTCACCAGCAGGGCGTTGTTCGGGACGTAGGAAAGGATCTCGGCTCCGGACCGGACCAGTCGGTCCTGGAAATCCCGCGTCAGGGGGCCATTGGCCTGGACGACAAAGGCTTCGGTAGGACGCGTGGCCCGCAGATTCTCGGGAATCTGGAGCGGGTCGGTCGACGCGGTGTCGATCAGCGCGTTGCGGAGAAGGATGGCCCGGTCGTTGCGGAGAAGCTCCTCGACGGTCGCGTCCGTGTTCCGAAGGCGGAAGGAGAAGGATGAGTCCCGGTGTTCGGGATCGACCCCGGCGGGAAGTGTCGCGACCGGGACCCAGTGCCCCTGCCCTGTCACAGGAGCGGCGGACGGGACCGTGGACACCAGCAGCGGCGAGCTTGTCGCACTCCGTGCCGCGGAAACGGAGACGGGATCGGCCGACCCGACGTGGCCAAGGGTCAGGAGACCGCGGTCATGGGCTCGCCATCCCAGGTGGGCGATGACCCCAGCGAGTAGCACCACGGCCAGTTTCTGACGACGGGAGAGACTCATGGAATGGAAATCAGGGAGCCGGGCTATGGGTTCGAGAGGATCACACGCTGATCCTCGACGACGGGACGGAGCATCCGGGGATCGCCGTCGATGCGGAACACGGTCTTGGTCACGAACTCACCGGTGATCGTGTAGTTGGTGGAGATCCCGTAAAGCGGTCCGGGACGAAGGTTGATGGCGTTCTGAGCTGGCTTGAGGGTCTGGCCGTAGGCGTAGACCACATACCTCGGCTCGTCAGCCCGGAGCAGCGACATCGCCTGCTGGGGCAACCGCTCGAGGACTTCGTCCCCGACATTCCGGATCCGCGACCAGTCGAGGTCCATCTTCAGGAAGGGGGCCCGATCGGACAGCGTGGGCACCTGCAGGACGGACCCGAGGTTCTGGAAGGCCCCATTGGGATTCAACAGCACGCCGGCCTGGTTGGTGGCGGCCTGCATCTGGCTGATGCCTGGAATCCTGTTGTTCCTCGAGTCCTTATAGCCGGAGACCAGCTCGGCGATCCGCGGCGAGTCGGGCCTCAGGAAGAGGGGCTGAACGAGGTCCGGATCCGCGGTGCTCGTATTCTCGAGGAGCGGCAGGCCAGAAACAACGGCGGCCCAGGAAGCCTCCCCGGTCTGGTTGACGCCGACCTGACCGCGGGCCGAGTTGTCATTGAGCGACGAGGTAAAGAGATCCATCAGCTTCCAGTCATTGGTCGGATGCGTGTACCGGTCACCGGCCCACCCACCCCACGTGAGGCGTCCTCCGGTGAGACGCGTGGCCATGGAGGCCTGGTCCGGCGGCAGCTCGAATGCAGGCAGCGACTTCAGATAGATCGTCTGCCACGGAGTCCCACGATGGACCCGGCCCAGCTGGCCGACGCCACCAAAGCGGAACGTAGTGTTGGTTCCCACAGGGAATTTCCAATCGTCAGAGGATCGAATCAGAGGATCCTTGAAGGCGTAGTCGAACGCGGTGCTGCCCGCTGCCGTCGCCGGGATGGGCAGGCCGGTCAGATTGGCGTTGGTCCCCCACGGGGCGTAGGCGTTGACATATTTAGTGGAACGACCGACGTCGAACGCAACGAAGTTGGTGGTCAGGCTGATCCCCAGCAGG
>SXGQ01830889.1_pt1 | contig 17325 bp, 16 predicted proteins | sample 3178371 | NCBI WGS metagenome assembly SXGQ01 (sample SAMN11356859, study PRJNA531348) | freshwater metagenome | isolation source: freshwater sample F1-20 | place: China: Fuxian Lake, Yuxi | collected 2017-12-25 | reverse complement strand
CGTCGGAGATCGCGTCGACGTCGAGTTCGATCGCGTCCTCGAGGAACTTGTCGAGCAGCACCGGCTTGCCCGGGGCGACGTCGAAGGCCTCGCGCACGATCCCGTTCGTGTCGAAGGCCATCGGGGTGCCGCTCGCGAAGCTCGCTTCGCTCTGCATGCTCGGCGCCAAGCTCAAGGACCTCGGCTTCACCCGCGAGATCCGTCCGCCTTATTGGTCCGTCAAGGAATCCGTCTTCCCGTTCAGCCGCTTCCCCGGCGCCCCGGTCGCGCTCTCGCCCGAGATGCGTTCCACCGGAGAAGTCATGGGTTGCGACGACGATCTCGGCATGGCCTACGCCAAGGCGCAGATGGCCGCCCAGCCCGCGTTGCCGGTCGCTGGTAGTGCCTTCCTCTCGGTCAAGGACCGGGACAAGGACGGCGCCGTCGCCGTCGCCCGCGACCTGGCCTCCCTCGGTTTCAACATCTACTCCACCAGCGGCACCGCTGCGGCCATCGAAGCCGCCGGCGTCAAGGTCATCAAGCTCGGCAAGATCTCCGAGGGCGCGCGCCCGAACGCGCTCGACCTCCTGAAGAACGGACAGCTGCAGATGATCGTGAACACCGCCGCCGGCATGCTCCCCCGTAAGGACGAGAACGCGATGCGTTCCGAAGCCGTGCTGCGTGGCGTGTACATGGCCTCCACGATGAACGCGGCCCGCGCCGCCGTCCTGGGCATCCGCTCCCTGCGCGAACACCCCCTCACGGTCAGTTCCTTGCAGGAGCACGCAAAGGTGCTTCCCCCGAAGGCCTGAATCGTCTAGCAACTCCCTTCCCATGAAATACCCCGTCCTCGCCGCGCTGGCCGTCGCCGTCGCATCTCTCCATGCCGCCGATGAGGCGAAGCCCGCCGCCGCTGCGGCGGTCCCCACTCCTCCCCCCGCAAAAATCGTGAAACCGCTCACCCCCGAACAGGTCAAACAGGCCTGGACCATGCTTGGCTTCTCCATCGCCAGCCAATCCCCCATGCCCCAAGTGAACTCGCAGCTCGAGCTCACCGATGAGGAGATCGAACTCTTCCTCGTCGGCGTGCGCCAGGCGCTGCGCGGCGACAAGCCGAAGTTCGACCCCGCCGAACTCGGCGAAGGCGCGGATGCCATGTTCCAGGAACGCGTCAACGCCAAGGCCGGCAAGTGGGGCAAGCAGAACGAGGAGTTCCTCGCCAAGGTCGACGCCGACAAGTCGGTGACGAAGACCGCCTCTGGTCTCCGCTATAAGATCCTCGCTCCGGGCTCCGCCGTGAAGCCGACGAAGGAATCGACCGTGAAGTGCCGCTACGAAGGCAAGCTCGTCGACGGAAAAGTCTTCGATTCGACCAAGACCCGTAACAATGAGCCGACCGAGTTCCCCTTGAGCGGCGTCATCCCGGCTTGGACCGAAGGCGTCCAGCTCATCGGCGTCGGCGGTAAGATCGTCCTCTATTGCCCGGCCGCCATCGCCTACGGCGAGCAGGGCCAGGGTCCGATTCCGGGCAAGTCCGTCCTTGAGTTCGAGGTCGAGCTCGTCGAGATCTCCAAGGCTAAGTAAGGGCTGTTTCCAGTCCTTTCGTCGCGGCGTACCGAAAGGTGCGCCGCTTTGCTTTGCACAGGGAACAATCTCTCCATTATGAGGTACTACCCCTCATTCATGCGTTTTGTCCTCACCATGGCATTCTTGGCGTCGGCCTCCCTTCGAGGGGCCGAGCTAGGTGCGCCTGTGACGACGTCCCCCGCCGCCGTCCAGGCTGGTCCCCTTTCCTTGGAAAAGGCCATCGACCGGACCCTCCTCTTTAATCTCGGCCTGACGGTCACCCGCCTCGAGGCGCTTCGCTCGCTGGACGCGGTTGACGTCTCGGAGTCAGTCTTTGACCCGACCTTCGCTTGGACTAACCGCATCAATGGAAGCCGCACCGCCGGCAATCTCTTGGCCGGCAATCCGGCCACGCGCTGGCATGACTCCGATGTGGAGCTGAGCCAGAAGTTTTCCTGGGGGGGTGCGCTCTCCCTCGGCACCGGCCTGACGCGCGTCTGGACGGAGTCGGGCAACAACGCCACGGCTTCAGCTTACGAGCTTGGCACCAACGTCGCTTACACGCAGCCGCTCCTCGCCGGCGGCTGGCGCGCGGTGAACCTCAGCGCGCTCATCTCGTCGCGTCAGGCGGCCTATCGTAATCGCCTCGCGCTGCGCGCGGCTTCCCTCGACCTCATCCGCGATACCGAAGTCGCCTATTGGTCCCTCGCCGGCGCCCGCACCTTGGTCTCCCTGCGCGAGACGAGCCAACGCTCGGCGGAATCCTTGCTCGCCCAGATCCGCGCCAAGCGCTCGCTCGGCGACGCGACGGTGCTCGAAGAACTGCAGGCTGAAGCCGATGTCTCGAGTCAGCGGGTCTCCGTGCTCAACGCCCGTCAATCCCTCGACAGCGCGGAGATGAGCCTGCGCCGGCTGCTTGGCCAAGGCGACGCCGCCGCGGTCGAGCAGGCTTTGCGCGTCGATGAGATGCCGACGGCCGCCGTGCCGGCCCCGCCGGCTTTCGCTCCCTGGATCCGCACGGTCGCCGACTTCGACTTCGGTACGGCCATCCAGCTTTCCAACATCGTGCAAGCTGAAGCCAGCGTCGCGCAGGCCGAGCAGAACGATCATCCGAGCCTCAACTTGTCCGTGGGTAGCTCGCGCTACGGCAACGGCAACATCGGCGGTGGCGTCTCCGGCGGCTACGACAGCTATCGCCAGCAGGCGGGCTGGAACAACTACGCCGAACTTCGCCTGAGCTTCCCGCTGGGTTTCCGCGAGTCCGAGGCGAACCTGCGTTCCGCCGTCCGCGCCCGCCGCCAGGCCGAACTCCGCCTCGCCGACGCCCGCCAGAATCTCGTCTTCAGCGCCCGCGCTTCCTGGCGCGAACTCGAAGCCGCCCGCGCCCGCGTCGACGCCTCCACGTCCTCCCTTGAACTTCAGCGTAAGTCCTACGAGGGTGAGCGCGCGCGCTATGATGCCGGTCAGTCCGACGTCCTTCGCGTGCTCCAAGCTCAGGCCGCCCTTGATTCCGCTCAGCTGAACTGGGTGCAGTCCCACCTCGACGCCCGCGCGGCCTCCGCGAAGGTCGCCCGCCTCGACGGATCTATCCTCCCTCGTCACGGCTTCACGATGGACGCCGTCGAGCAGAAGATCGGCGCCGGCCTTGGCTCCGAAGACCCGCTCCCCCCTCTGACCGTCACCCCATGAAGCTTCTCAAGCCCCTTGCCATCCTCGCCGTCCTCGGCGGATTAACTTTCACCTTCTGGCCTAACAAGAAAGGCGGCGGCCGTCAGCCGCTCGCCCCCGCCTTCGAAGCCAAGGCCGAGAAGCGCGATATCCTCGAGACGGTCGAGGCCGCGGGCTTCGTCCGCGCCGTGATCTACAGCAACATCCGCGCGGAAGTGAGCGGCAAGCTCCAGAAGCTCTACGTCCAGACGGGCGACATGGTGAAGAAGGATCAGGTCCTCGCCGAACTTGACCCGGTCCTCGCCAAGGCCGATGCGGATGAAGCCGGTCGCACCTTGCAGCTGCAGAAGTTCACCTTGGAGAAGATCACCCGCGACCTCCGCCGCTCGGAGGCCCTTCAGGCCAAGGGCTTTGTCTCGGAGCGCGAGATGCTCGACGCCAAGACGGCCTACGAGGTCGCGAAGCTCCAGAGTGAGATCGCCCAATCCCGCCTGGACAAGGCTTCCGAGAACGTCCGCAAGACGGTGATTCGCGCTCCGCATGACGGCCAGGTTTCCGACTGCACCATCTTGGAGGGCCAGATCGTCATCGGCGCCCAGTCGATCAATAGCGGCACGCTCATCATGACGATTTCCGATACCTCGCTCCTGCGGGTGGACGTCAATCTCAATGAGTTCGCCGCCACGCGCGTCGAGATTGGCAAGGATGCGACGGTGACTTTCGACTCCATCCCCAGCCTGCGTAAGGTCGGTAAGATCAACTTCATGACCCCGTTCGGCACGGCTGACCTCAAGGTGCCTGATTTGCGCGTCTTCCCGACCCAAGTCTCCTTCTCCTCCGGCGACGGCGTCCGCCCGGGGATTAGCGCCAACGTCACCGTGACCGTCGACAGCGTCAAGGGGTGCACCGCCGTGCCGGTCTCGGCGGTCTTCATCGACGGCGCCGATCGCCTGGTCTACGTCCGTAATGCCGACGGCGAATGGGACGCTCATAAGGTGAAGGTGGGACTCAGTGATGCCGGCTGGTCTCAGATCAAGGAAGGCGTCGCCCCGGGGGATGTCGTCAGCCTCATCCGCCCTGCCGCCGTGCGCCCCCCGTCCGTCCGCTGAAAATGTCCGCGCTCATCGCCATCCGCGGCTTGCGCAAGTCCTACGTCATGGGCGACGAGACCGTCCATGCGCTCGCGGGCGTCGACCTCGATTTCCAGAAAGGTGAATTCGTCGCGATCCTCGGCCCCTCGGGCTCGGGTAAGTCGACCCTGATGCATATCCTGGGCTTCATGGACACGCCGAGCGAAGGCAGCATCGTGTTCGACGGACAGGAAGTCGCCAAACTCGAGCCCGACCTGCGTGCCTGGTATCGCTCCAACCGGGTCGGCTTTGTTTTCCAATCCTTCAACCTGCTCCCCCGCCTCACGGTTCTCGAGAACGTGGCCTTGCCGATGCTCTATCGCGAGAACTCCGACCCCGCCGCCAATGCCGCGGCGGCCGCCGTCGCCTTGGAGCGCGTCGGGATGTCGCATCGTCTCGAACATCGCCCGAGCCAGCTCTCCGTCGGCGAACGCCAGCGCGTCGCCATCGCCCGTGCCATCGTGGGCTCGCCCTCGATCATCTTCGCCGACGAACCGACGGGCAACCTCGACGTGAAGAACGTCGACCGCATCCTCGATCTCCTTGGATCGCTCATCAAGGAGGGTATCACCGTCGTGCTAGTCACCCACGACCTTTCCGTCGCCGAGAATGCTCACCGGATCATCTCGATGCGCGCTGGTCTTGTTCATGAGGACCGCAGCCGATGAAGTTCTTCGATCGTATCCGGCCAGCCATCATCAACGGCCTGCGTGAGCTCCAGGCCAACAAGATCCGTTCGCTGCTCTCGATGTCGGGGATCATCCTCGGCGTGGCCTCCCTCGTCGCCATGGTCACCGTCGTCCAAGGGATGGTCGGCAACTTCCGGCAGTTTGTCGACGCCATGGGGGGCATCGAGAAGATCACCGTCACGCGCGAGCAATTACCCAAGGAGCAGGAGCATCTGGCTGAGCTCTCCGAAGGCATCACCATGCGGGATGTCGAGCGCATCCGCAAGACGGTGCCGCTCGTCGATAACATCTCGCCGGAAGCCCGCGTCGGGTTCGAGCGCCTGATCATCGACGGAAGCGAGACGAGCACCTACGTCACCGGCGTCACGGCGGACTACCTGCCGGTCGCCAAGCGTTGGGTCGACCCTGGCTACGGCCGCTTCATCAGCGACCTCGACGTGCTCAACATGAACGACGTCATCGTCCTGGGCTCGGCCGTCGTGCCGGAACTCTTCGGCGCCAACGTGGATCCCGTGGGCAAGGTCATCAAGATCCGCGGCCGCCGCTTCACGGTCATCGGGATACTCAATAACATCGAGGGCAGCGGCATGCAGATCCGTTCCGCGAATTCGCGTAGCTCCGGTGGCTCTTGGCGCTGGCGCAATAGCGGGGCGCTCATCCCCGTCTCGACGGCTCAGGCGAAGTTCATCGGTAACGACCGTCTGAGCGGCCTCGGCCTGCGCATCGGCGCCGCCGATCTCCTGCGCGACGCGGTCGAGCAGACCGAGCGCACGATACTGGCGGGCCATAAGGGACTCCGCGATTTCGCGATCACGACGAACGAGCAGGTCCTCGAGGACTTCCGAAAGACGGAGGCAGCCTTCAAGCTCTCCCTCGGCGGCGTGGCCGGGATCTCCCTCTTCGTCGGTGGCATTGGCATCATGAACGTGATGCTGGCCTCCATCAATGAACGCATCCGCGAGATCGGCGTCCGTAAGGCCGTCGGGGCGCGCGGATCCGACCTCTTCCTGCAGTTCCTCTCCGAGGCGGCGGTGATCTCGGTCGTCGGCGGCCTCATCGGCCTCGCGGTCTCGATGGGTATCGTGGCGCTCATGAACTATATCCTGATGCAGGCCTTGCCCACGGGGGCGGTCGCCACGGTCGACTGGGTGATCATGGCCCAAGGCCTCGCCTTCTCGGTCGTCGTCGGGCTCGTGGCCGGCGTCTACCCGGCGCTGCGCGCCGCCAGCCTCGACCCGATCGAAGCCCTTCGCCACGAATAATTCAATCCCATGAAACCGACGCTCCTCGCCAGTCTCCTGTTTGTCGCGCTCGCCGCCGAACCGCTTGCCCCGGTGGCAGTCTGGAATGGAGCTCCGCCCTCCGAAACCTTGAAGCCCAGGCCCGGTCAGGACCCTAAAGGCATCATCAATAAGAGCGGCCACCGCACCGACGTGATGATCCCTGAGTTCGTGGTCTATCCCGCCGCCAAGCCCGGCGCCCCGATCGTCATCGTCTGCCCGGGCGGCGGTTACGGCATCCTCGCGGAGGAACATGAAGGCGCCGAAGTCGCGCGCCGCCTCAACGCCTTCGGCAGCGCCGCCGTGGTGCTCCGTTATCGCGTGCCGCGGCGGGATAAGGATAAGCCTTGGATCGTCCCGGTGATGGATGCCCGTCGCACGATTCAGATCGTCCGCGAGCGCGCCAAGGAGTGGAACGCGGATCCGACCAAGGTCGGCATCCTCGGTTTCTCTGCCGGCGGCAACCTTGCCGCCCGTGTGGCCTATTCGCCGGCCGAAGCCGAGGCCGCCCGCCCCGATTTCGCGGTGATGGTCTACCCGGCCTATCTCTTCGTGAAAGATAAGCCGGATAGCACCCTCCGCGACGGCCCGGAGGGCGTGATTCCGCCCAAGGGTACGAAGCCCGTGCCGGCCTTCTTTGCGCACAGCGCCGACGATCCTTATCCTGCCGAAGGCTCGATGGCCTTCGCCAAGGAGCTCAAGTCGATGGGTGGCTCCGCCGAGGTCCATGTGTGGGCCAAGGGCGGCCATGGCTGGGGCGCTTCTGAGCGCTGCGTGGCTGCGAAGCAGTGGACCGACCTGCTCGGGGTGTGGATGAAGGAGCAGGCCCTGCTCGCTCCCTGAGCTCGGCTGAAATCCGGCCAATAAAAAAGCCGCCCGATCGGGCGGCTTTTGTTTGGGCCTTAACTCCGATTAGAAGTTGAAGCGAAGGGCGGCGATGCCGTCCCAGCTCGTGATGGTGGCCTTAGGGCCGCCATCGATTTCCTGGACGCCGTGGAACTTGGAGTTCTGGGCGGACACGGAGAACTCGACGTTCTGGTTGATCGGGAAGGCGAGGCCGACGAAGAACTTCGTGGCCAAGGCGTTCTTGGTGAAGATGCTGTCGCCCGTGAAGCGGACAGCTCCGACGCCGGCGCCGACGAACGGACGGATGCCGCCCATGGGGGACAGGCTGTAGGTCAGGTCGAGGGTGGCGCTGGTGGCCTTGGCGTCGACGTTAAGAGCTTCATAGATGCTCTTGCGGCTGACGTTCAGTCCAAGGTGGAACTCATTGTTAAGCTGGGAGCCTACGCCGAGTCCGATGACGCTGACGTCGTCGTAGGCGTTCGAGTGGCGGGACTGACCGACGTTGACGTCCAGGGTGTAAGCCTGGGCGGCGGTGGCGGCGGTGAGGAGGGCTAGGGTGCTGAGGGTTTTCATGGGGAGATGTTATCCTAGGCGGCGGGGAAGGACTGTAAAGAGGGAACGATTACTTGGCCTCAACCAGTTCAACGCTAATGATTTCCACACGTTCGGTAGGGGTGGAGCCCTCCATGCCGACGCAGCGGATAGCCGCGATCTTGTTGAGGACCTCTTCGCCGGCGACGAGCTTTCCAAAGGCCGTATATTTATTATTAAGGAAAGAGGCGTCGCCGTGGCAGACGAAGAACTGGCTGCCGGCGCTATCCGGGTCGGCCGAACGGGCCATGGAGAGGACGCCCTTCACGTGGGGTCGATTATTGAACTCGGCCTTGATCTGGTAACCAGGGCCACCGGTGCCAGGGGCGCCGCGGGCGCCGACCTTAGAGTTCGGGCAACCGCCTTGGATCATGAAGCCCTGGATGACGCGGTGGAACGCGGAGCCATCGTAGAACTTCTCGCGGGAGAGCTTGAGGAAGTTCTCCACGGTGCGCGGGGCGACGTCGGGCCAGAACTCGACGGTCATGTCGCCGTAGTTGGTGTGGATGATGGCACGAGGGGTGCCGGCAGCGGGGGAGTCTTTCATTTGTTCTTTGTTATTGCAGGAGGAAAGGGTCAGGGCGGCCACGATGGCCACGGCGGAGAGCAGGCACAGGCGTAGGGTCTTCATGGGTTTCAGCCAAGCCCGCCTGCCCGCCCTCGCAACCCCAAACCTCCGCTTGCCACCCTGCCCCCCGCGGGGCAGGGTGCTTTTCACATGCGCGTGACCGTCAATGATGAGCCCAAGGAGACCGCCGCCCAGACGCTGGCGGACCTGCTCGCCGAGCTGGGCGTCGCCCAAGAGCCGGCCGTCGCCGCCGCGGTCGACGAACAGGTCGTCCCGCGTTCCCGTTGGTCCGCCCATACCCTCGCCGCAGGCGCCCGGATCCTTGTCATCCGCGCCGCCCAAGGCGGCTGAACCCCCTCTCATGTTCAAATTCATCAAAGGACTCTTCGTCAGCGAGCCGGAAGCCCCGGCCCCGGAGAATCTCGTGCTCTTCACGCCCAACGACGGCAGCTGGGATACCAAGCAGGTCCGCCGCCTCTTCGACGCCGGCCTCGGCCGCCTCCACGTCCAGGTCCGCAAGGATTGGGAACGTCGCCACTACGAACAGTTCCTGCGCGCGATTCCCGAGACCTTCTGGCCGCGCATCGTCCTCGGCGAAGAGCCGGAATTGGTCGAAGCGAATAAACTCGGCGGTTTCCAGATGCACCCGGGCGAACGCATCCCGCGCCGCTGGCCTAAGCACGCCCCAGTCAGCGCCAAGTGTCATGACTATGAAGAGCTCCGCTCGACCGACAAGGCCTGCGGTTACGTCTTCCTGACGCCGATCTTCGAGTCCGTCTCGAAGAAGGATCATCGCCCGCGCCGCACGCTCCGCGAATACGAGGTCATCCTCCAGCGCTGGAAGGCCGAAGGCGGCGCCCCCGTGCACGCGCTCGGCGGCATCACCCCGAAGAACGCCGCGCAGGCCCGCGCGATGGGCTTCGACGGCATCGCCTTCATCGGTTCGGTCTGGAAGCAGCCCGACCCCGTCCACGCTTTCCTCGCCCTCGAGCGCGCTTGGTACGGCAAGGAAGCCCGTAAGCTGAAGCGCAAGTACTAGGCCGTGTTCCCGCGCCTGCAGTTCCTGACGCTCGACGCCTCGCCGCTCACGCATCGGGCGCAGGCTCTCGCGGCCCTCGAAGGCGGCGTGCGCTGGATCCAGCTCCGTGCGAAGCATCTCTCCGAAGACGTCTGGATCGCCGAAGCCGCTGCCATCGCCGAACTCTGCCGCGACTACGGCGCGACCTTCATCGTCAATGATTCGCCGCAGGTCGCGCTTCGCGCCGAAGCCGACGGCGTCCACCTCGGTGGCGACGACGCCTCGCCCGCCGCGGCCCGCGCCCTGCTCGGCGAATTCGCCATCGTGGGCGTGACGCTCAACGAACCCGCGCACGTCGCCCGTCTCGTCGGCACGCGCGTCGACTACGCCGGCGTCGGCCCTTTCCGCCACACGGCCAGCAAACAGAGGCTTGCCGCGATCCATACTCCCGAATCTCTCGCGGCCCTTATCGCCGCCACTGCGCCGCTGTCATGCTACGCCATCGGCGGCGTGACGGCTGCCGACTGGCCGGCTCTTCGTTCCCTCGGCGCCCATGGTATCGCCGTCAGCGGCGCCATCGCCTTGGCGACCGACCCTGTTTCGGCCGCGAAATCGTTGGTCGAAGCGGTGTCCGCCTAGGTTTCAGATGCGAGGGCTGGACAAGCCCGCCTCCGTTCGGATTGTGCAAGCAACGATGTCCTCGCTCCGTATCGCTGACCGTACCTTCGCCTCGCGCCTCTTCACGGGCACGGGCAAGTACGCTTCCGCCGCGCAGCTCCGCGCCGTGCTCGACGCCTGTGGTGCCGAGGTGGTCACGATGGCGATCAAGCGCGTGCGCTTCGGCGTCCAAGATGACGGTATCCTGTCCGCGCTGGATCCGAACAAGCATCTCATCCTGCCGAACACGTCCGGCGTGCGCACGGCCAAGGAGGCGATCTTCGCCGCCGAGCTCGCCCGCGAAGCCCTCGGCACTTCCTGGCTGAAGCTCGAGATTCACCCGGACCCGAAGTATCTGATGCCCGATCCGATCGAGACCCTCGAGGCCTGTCGCGAACTGGTGAAGAAGGGTTTCACGGTCCTGCCTTATATCCACGCCGACCCCGTCCTCGCGAAGCGCCTCGAAGAAGTCGGCGCCGCCGCGGTCATGCCGCTGGGCGCGCCGATCGGTTCGAATCGCGGCCTGCTCTCCCGTGACTTCCTGCGCATCATCATCGAGCAGGCTCGCGTGCCCGTCATCGTCGACGCCGGGCTGGGCGCGCCTTCGCACGCCGCCGAAGCCCTCGAGATGGGCGCGGATGCCGTCTTGGTGAACACCGCGATCGCATCCTCGGGCGATCCTATCGCGATGGCCCGCGCCTTCCGCCTCGCGGTCGAAGCCGGTCGCGCCGCCCGCGAGGCCGGCCTGGGTATCGGTTCCGATAAGGCCGAACCGACCTCGCCCCTCACGGGTTTCCTCGACTGACCGATGGCCGCGAAGCCCGGCAGGATGCGCGCGGACGAATTGCTGCTGAAGCTTTCGCTCGCCCCGTCCCGCTCGGTCGCCCAAGCCCTCATCCTCGCCGGCAAGGTCCGCTCCGGCCCGGACGCGGTCGTCAACAAGCCTTCGCAGTCCTTTCCGGAAGACGCCTTGCTCACCGTCGACCAGCCTCCGCGCTTCGTCTCGCGCGGTGGCGAGAAGCTCGAAGGGGCGCTCGATCATTTCAAGATTCCCGTCGAAGGCCTGCACGGACTCGACGTGGGCGCCTCGACCGGAGGTTTCACCGACTGCCTCCTGCAGCGTGGCGTCTTGAGTATGACGTGCGTCGACGTCGGTACGGCCCAGCTCCATTCCAAACTGCGCACTGATCCGCGCATCAAGAACCTCGAGAAGTTCAACGCGCGGGAAATCAACACCGTCGAGCTACCTCATCGGACGTACGGGATCGTGGTCATGGATCTCTCGTTCATCTCTTTGAGGCTGGTGCTGCCGGCCGCCTGGGAGCGGACGGGGAAGGGCGGGCATCTGATCGCACTGATCAAGCCGCAGTTCGAGGCGACGCGGGCCGAGGCCGACAGGGCGCAGGGAATCATCAAGGACCCAGTCATCCATGACCGCGTGGTCGATGGCCTGACCGCCTCCATTCAGTCGCTTCCTGGCGCCCAGGTACTGGGCGTGATTCCCTCTCCAATCGAAGGCCGGGATGGTAACAAAGAGTTCCTGATCGCGGTCAAAAGGGCCTAAGAAGAGCTAGGGCTAGGGCAGGGACCTGGTCCAGATTACTGAATATGGCAGTATTTAAGCCTATTTTGTGACATTTCTACCCCTACCCCTACCCCCTGCCCCTGCCCCTGGCGCTCCGCGCCCCCCATTTCTCCTTGCCCTCGGCCCTGCTCCTCTTACTTCCAAACCTCCCATGACCACCGAAGGTAAGCTCAAGCGCTCCCGCAACCCCCTCGACTTCGATTTCACCGAACCCGAGGCCCTGACGCGCTACGTCACCGAGACGGGCAAGATCCTGCCCCGCAAACTGACCGGCCTCACCGCCCGCCAGCAGCGTCATATTGCCAAGGCCGTTAAGCGCGCCCGCAATATGATCACGATGAAGTAATCGTCCTCGCGACGACTTTTCCGGGCCGCCTTTTCGGGCGGCCTTTTTGTTGTCGGTCTGGGAGGTTGCCCCCGCCGGCACCCCGAGGTAAATCGGACGGGACTCCTGCCGCCTCGTCCCGCAAAGTCCCGTCTCCCTTGTCTCCGTCCGCCTCCAGTTTCCTGACCTCCGCTCCCGCCGACCTCGCACGTGCGGCCGGGCTCCTGCGTCAGGGCGCCTGCGTGGCCCTCCCGACTGAGACGGTCTATGGCCTCGCCGCGGATGCGACCAATCCCGCCGCGCTCGCCCAGGTCTTTGCGATCAAAGGCCGCCCGCTCTTGGATCCGCTCATCGTCCATGTGCTTGATCAAGCCGCGCTCGCCGAAGTCGCCGAGCCGGATCCGCGTCTCGCGAAACTCGCTCACCTCTGGCCGGGTCCTTTGACAGTCGTGCTTCGTCGCAAGTCGGTCGTCCCCGATCTCGTCACCGCCGGCAAGGATACGGTCGCCGTGCGTATCCCGGCTCACCCGCTCTTTCGTGAGGTGCTCCGTCTCTCAGGTCGTCCGCTGGCCGCGCCGAGCGCCAACCCTTTTGGCTACGTCAGCCCGACCAAGGCCGCCCACGTTCGCGATTCCCTCGGCGAACGCTGCCCATGGATCGTCGACGGTGGTGCCTGCGCCCACGGTGTAGAATCTACGATCCTCGATCTTTCCGTTCCCGGCCGTGCTCGCTTGCTTCGCCCTGGTCCGATTCCGCTGGAGACGTTGCGCGACTTGCTTGGAGAAGTGGAAGTGGTCACGCGCGCCGCGAGCCAGCAGGCCGCGCAGGACGCCCCAGGAATGCTGGAACGTCATTATAGTCCCGCCACCCGCGTCGCGCTCTTTCCGCACGGCACTCTGCCGGTCATCGCGAACCTGCGCTCAGCGGTGCTTTTCATCGGTCGCCGCGCCGCACCACCTGGCAACGCCGATGTCTTCCTGCTTTCTGAAAGCGGCTCCACCGAAGAAGCCGCGCGCAATCTCTTCGACCTGCTCCGCCAGCTCGACGGACGTGGCTACGCAACGATCCACGCCGAGCTCGCTCCTCCCGCCGGCATCGGTGCCGCCTATAACGATCGCCTGACCCGCGCCGCCGCCCGCTGATGCAGAACCTGCTCGATACGCTGAAGAAAGCCGCGGAATTTCTCGCCCGGAAAGGCCTGGAAAAACCCCGCGTGGAAGCCGAACACCTCTTCGCCGCTGGCCTAGGCCTGAAACGGCTCGACCTGTACCTTCAGTTCGAACGCCTGCTCAACGACGAGGAAGTGAAACGTCTGCGCGACCTCACGGTCCGTCGCGGCAATCGCGAGCCTCTCCAGCATATCATCGGCAAGGTGGAGTTCCGCGACCTGGTCCTGAAGTCCGATAAGCGCGCGCTGATTCCGCGTCCGGAGACCGAAGAGCTCATCGACCTCGTCTTGGCCCTGTTTCCCGAAGACCAAGCCATCCGCGTGCTCGACCTCGGTACGGGCTCCGGCGCCATTGCGCTGGCCCTCGCCTCCGAGCGCCCGCTTTGGAAGGTCGACGCGGTTGATCGTTCAGCCGATGCGCTTGCGCTCGCTCGCGAGAACGCCGCGCAGTGCAATCTGACGGAGCGCGTCAACTTCGCGGAGTCGGATTGGTTCGCCGCCGTCACCGATGCCTACGACCTGATCGTCTCGAACCCACCTTATCTCACCGAAGCCGAAGTGGCCGAGGCGGATCCGGAAGTCCGCGAGTTTGATCCGAAGTCCGCGCTCATCGCGCCCGAGGAAGGCCTCGCCGACCTGCGCCGTATCCTGACCGATGCTCCGAAGTTCCTTCGTGCCGGAGGTTGGGTGATCTGTGAGACCGGCATCGATCAGCATGCCGCCTTGGCGGAGCTATCCGCCCAGCTCGGTTACGCCGAGTCCGCTGGCCTGCCTGACATGAGCGGCCGCCCGCGTTTCTGGAAAGCTAGGAAAGAATAACCATCGAGGACAAGAGAGCTCGAGGGCCGGAGGACAGGAGGGCCCGAGGGCACGTGGGGATTTCACTTGCAGCCTTTTCTCGAGCCCACGTGCCCTCCGGCCCTCGAGCTCTCTTGTCCTCTTGCCCTTCTGCGTCCCTTGCCTCTTTACTGACCTTATGTCCCAGCAGCCCGCCGCCAAACCGAAGACCGCCATCACCCCGACCCGTCAGGATGACTATCCCGAGTGGTACCTCCAGGTGATCAAGCATGCCGACCTGGCCGAGAACAGCCCGGTCCGCGGTTGCATGGTGATCAAGCCGTGGGGTTACGCTCTCTGGGAGAACATCCATCGCGACCTCGACGAGAAGTTCAAGGAGACCGGCCACGTGAACGCCTACTTCCCGCTCTTCATCCCGGTCAGCTACATCCAGAAGGAAGCCGCGCACGTCGACGGCTTCGCCAAGGAGTGCGCCGTCGTCACCCACTCGCGTCTCGAGATGGGCCCTGATGGTAAGCTCATCCCCGCTGGCGAGCTCGAGGAGCCGCTCATCGTCCGCCCGACTTCCGAGACCATCATCGGCGAAACCTACTCCAAGTGGGTCCAGTCCTACCGCGATCTACCGATCCTCATCAATCAGTGGGCCAACGTGGTCCGCTGGGAGATGCGTACGCGCCTCTTCCTCCGCACTGCCGAGTTCCTCTGGCAGGAAGGCCACACGGTCCACGCGACCGAAGCCGAAGCCGTCGAGGAGACCCACAAGATGCTCGAGGTGTACGCCGACTTTGCCGAGAACCACATGGCGATGCCGGTCATCAAGGGCCGCAAGACGGAAGGCGAACGCTTCCCGGGCGCCGTCGACACGCTTTGCATCGAATCGATGATGCAGGATCGCAAGGCCCTCCAGGCCGGTACCTCGCACTACCTCGGCCAGAATTTCTCCAAGTCCTGCAACATCCAGTTCCAGGACGAGAAGGGCACCCAGCAGTTCGCGCACACGACCTCCTGGGGCGTCTCCACCCGCCTCATCGGCGGCATGATCATGACGCACTCCGATGACGATGGCTTCGTGGCTCCACCTCGCCTCGCCCCGCAGCACGTGGTGATCTGCCCGATCTATAAGGACGACGCCACCAAGGCCGACATCCTCGCCTATTGCCAATCGCTCCAGAAGGAACTCTCCACCCAGCGCTTCCACGACCGCAAGGTCGTCGTGACGGTCGATAACCGCGACATCCGCGGCGGCGACAAGGCCTGGGGTTGGATCAAGAAGGGCGTCCCCCTGCGCGTCGAGGTCGGCCCGCGTGACTTCGCGGCGAACGCCGTGTTCGTCGCCCGTCGCGACACCGGCGAGAAGGCCGGCATCCCCCGCGCTGAATTCGTCGCCACGGTCGTCGAGCGCCTGCAGTCCATCCAGGACAACCTCCTCGCCCGCGCCAAGGCCCACCGTGCCGCGAACACCCGCGAGATCGATACCTTCGAAGAACTGAAGGCCTACTTCACCGCCAAGAACCCGGAGCGTCCGGAAATCCACGGCGGCTTCGCGCTCTGCCACTGGAACGGCTCCAAGGCCGTCGAGAAGCTCCTCAAGGAAGAGCTCAAGGTCACCATCCGTTGCATCCCGCTCGATGCCAAGGACGAGCCGGGCAAGTGCGTCGTCACCGGCGAGCCCAGCCCCCGCCGCGTGGTGATGGCGAAGGCGTACTGATCGGAGGTATTTGTGGTAGGGGCAGCATCGCGTGCTGCCCTTCGTGTCTCGGGTAGGGCCGACCATCCTTGGTCGGTCGGGGCCAAGCAGGGATGCTTGGCCCTACCTCGATCCATGAACTCAAAGGGAAGCCGGAGGCCGGGCGGCCGAGGGGTGGGGCGTGGCTTCGCCGCGCCCTCCTGTTGCGGAGGGCACGATGAATCGTGCCCCTACCATGGTTCACCCTGCGGCGAACGATCGATGCCTGCTATGTCGTGACGCGGTCCCGACCCTACCCAAGACAGCTAGGTCAGCACGCAGTGCTGACCCTACCTCGAAGCACGGTTTCCGGTCTCCCCTTGATTGATGCCTCTCACCTTGTCCACGTGTCAACTTGCCCACGTGTCCCCTCGCGAAGCGTCGCGTTACCCCTTACGGTTCGGTCGGACGTAGACCGCTTGGACGACGCCGATGTTACGATGCTCGAAGGCGGCCTGGCAGTAGCGGAAATAGAGGCGCCACTTGCGGATGAAGCGTTCGTCGAATCCCATGCCGCGCACCTTACCGAGGTTGGCCTCGAAGGCGACGCACCAAGCATCGAGCGTGCGCGCGTAGTCGCGGCCGAATTCCTCGACGCGGTCCAACTGGAAACCGCTCTCGCTGGTCATGAGGTCGCCGACGCGATTGATCGAGAGGAGGAGCGAGCCGGGGAAGATGTGCTTCTGGATGAAGTCTACGCCATCGCGGAACTGCGCGTAGCGGCTGTCCGGACAGGTGATGTATTGGAAGGCGGCGATGCCGTCCGGCTTGAGCAGTCGACCAATCGAGGCGCAGAAGGCGGGCAGGTACTTGTGGCCGAGGGCCTCCATCATCTCGATGGAGACGCACTTGTCGTAGACGCCTTGGTGATCGCGGAAGTCCTCGAGCTTGACGGTGATGCGGTCCGACAGCCCGGCGGCCTGGATGCGTTCGACGGCGAGGTCGTGCTGGGCTTTGGAAATGGTGAGCGAGGTGACGCGGCAGCCGTATTTCTTGACGGCGTGCAAAGCCCAGCCGCCCCAGCCGGTGCCGATCTCGATGACGTGGTCCGTCGGCTTGAGCTGGAGGAAGCGGCAGAGCGAGTCGTTCTTGTTGGTCTGCGCCTGCCCGAGCGAGTCGGTGCCTTCCCAGCGGGCCGACGAATACATCATCGACGGGTCGAGGAAGAGGCGGAAGAAATCGTTCGAGACGTCGTAGTGCTCCGAGATATTACGGCGGACGGTCTTCTTGTCGTTCGGACGCAGGAGGTGGCCGATGCGGTCGGCGATGCGGAAGAGGCCGACGCCGAGGGCCTTGCGGGCCGAGCCCGACATGCCCGGGGTCTGGTCGATGTTCTCGATGAAGAAGCCGATGAGGGCGTTGAGGTCGGGAGAATCCCATTCGCCTTCCATGTAGCCTTCGGTGAGTCCGATATCGGCCGCGAGCATGATGCGACGGAAGGCGTTCTCGTCCGAGATCTCGATACGTGCTCCTTCGGCGGCCTGCGGGTCGCCGAGCGTGAGCTCAGTGCCTTCAGGCAGGCGGAGGGAGAGGCGGCCCTTGGAGAGCTTCGCGAGTTCCCCGAGGACGAGGCGGCGGGCGAGGGAAGGTTTAGTCATGTCGTCCAGTAAGTTCAGGGGTAGGGTGCCGGAGGTTTCGCTGGTCGGGAATGTCAGCCCCTTTCCGGCGAAAGGGAAGTTTCTTCACCAGCCAAAGCCAGGCGGCGTGCAGATGAATCAGCGTGATGACCTT
>SXGQ01881634.1_pt1 | contig 17326 bp, 22 predicted proteins | sample 3178371 | NCBI WGS metagenome assembly SXGQ01 (sample SAMN11356859, study PRJNA531348) | freshwater metagenome | isolation source: freshwater sample F1-20 | place: China: Fuxian Lake, Yuxi | collected 2017-12-25 | reverse complement strand
GGAGTATGTCACTAGACATTCTATAAACAAAGATGTCATTTTCTTTATTCCATTTGATTATCTTAAACATATCATCTATGTTTAAGAGTGCTAACTCAGTAACATATTCTAAACCTTTTGTCTCAAAGGTTTTCTTAGTCATACCTCTATTAACGGTAATAAAATCTTTCTTTTTCTTACCTTCATTTAAAGATATATTTATACAGCAGTATCCTATTCTATTCATAATACAAATATATAAAAAATATTTAAAATAAAAAATAAAAGTTAATATATACTTTATGAAATACCTAAGAAAATTTAATGAAACTTTAAGATATAAAGAAGTTACTCAAGTTAAATATGATCTCGAGGATGTATTAATAGATGTTGATGATTTGAATATTGGGAGAAAGGATGACTTTCTATATAAAATTGGCAGTTTTTCTAACTCATCATCTATGAGAGACGTTACCATATCAGATACTTTTAGAATTGATGTTCGTTTTTGGAAAAATGGTGGTTTTTTTAGTTTTGAAGATTTTGAAAAACTAAAACCTATTTTTGATAGATTGGTTAGAACAATGGAACCAATTTCAAATGAAGTAAAATTAGTCATTAGTCAATGGGATGAAGATGAGAATGAATTTTTTAATGAAATGAGTTATGATAAAATGATTGATTATTTATCATTTAAAGTTGGTATTTTTAATATTAGTAATGGTTCTGGTGAGTTTTTACCTAGTAAAATAACAGGATTTAAATTAAAATTTGAATTGAAATGAAATATCTAAGAAAATTTAATGAAAACTTTAATGTAGATAAAAATGTCCATATTGAAATAATAGCAGGTGATATAATTGATTATCTAAAAAAGAATTGTGTTGATAGATGGGAAGATATATTTCTAAAATCAGAAATTAGTAATGAAGTTAATGATATAATCGATCATTACATTGAAGACTATTCAGATCTAGATGATATTAAATTTTGGGTTTGTATGGAGTTAAATGACTTAGATGAACTAAAAGAAATGTTACCAAAACTCGAAGAAAAAGAAGAGTATGAAAAATGCGCTCTAATAAAAAAGAAATTAGATAAATGAAACACTTAAAGGTCTATAAAGTATATGAAGCTGATGAGCAACAAGTAGATAATAAAAAATCTGAAGTAAGATCTGAAAGACTTACTACCCAAGCTCAAAAAGAATATAAAGAAGGTCCTGAATTACAAAAAAAATCTGGTCCTGTACCAGCAATGGTTTTCACTGATGTTGTGGGTTCATCAAAAATGTGGTCTGATGATCCAATTACTATGGCAGGACAATTAGAATCACATCATAAATTAGTTGATAGTTTAGCTCAAAAAAATAATGGGTGGATTGTTAAAACGATAGGTGATGCTTTTATGGTTTATTTTGAAAAATCAGATACTTCTTTATACAACGCAATCAAATTCTCAAAAGAATTAATATTAGGTGAGAAAGCTTATAATTTAAGAGTTGGTGTTTGTCAAGGTCACATGGATGAAAAAACATATAATATTCAAAAAGTTCAACTAAGAGACTTCTTTGGCAATGCTGTTAACTCAGCATCTAGAATGGAATCAAAAGTTTGTGAAGTTGGTGGTTCTATTGCTTTTTGTTCCCTAAAATCATTTGAAAATCAAATGAGTAAAATACAAACTTTAGGTAGAATTAAAAAGGTTGATTTATCTAAATACGATTTAAGAGGAGCTACTGTTGATGTTGCTTATAAAATAAGAGTTAAATAATTTTTTATTCTAAATTATTTTAATATATTTGTAATATGTGGATATGTATCAGTAATACTTCTAAAAGAGATGAGCTTGAAATAGGCAAGTCCTATGAAATATTTGAACATGAACATCCTAAATGTGTTTGGGTTAAAATACCCGATACTACAAATAAATTTGGATATAAAACAATTCAGGCTTACTTAGCAGACTTCTATACCTTATCAGATTGGAGAAACTCACGAATAGATAGTATATTAAATGAAAAAAACCAGTCTTAATGACTGGTTTATTTTTTTGTACTTTTTGTACTTGCTAATTCCTTACCACCTTCTGTAATTCTAACAGGAAATCCCCATAAGTATTCAACATGTGGTAGAACTTTCTTAATATCACTATAATCTAATCCTTTGTTATTAATCGAAGTATATTCTAATGTTAAAGTTCTATCTCCGAATATATCAACGTCATAAACTTGAATATCTGGAACATATCTACTTCTATTATATGATTGAGATAATGACTCTCTTACTTTTCGATATCCATTCTCATTGTGAATAGAACTTACTTCATAGTAATTGTTTTCCATTTTATCATCAATCTCAAATAACTTCATATCTCTAATAACTTTTGGTGAAAGATATTGAAGAACGAATGTTTCATCCTTAAAGTTCTCAACAATATATCTAAAGTTTTCAGTCCAATTACCTTTACCAGCAATCTTAGGAAACCACTCTAAATCCTCTTTTGTTGGGTTTAACGACATTCTTTTCAAGTCTTGAAAGATATTAAATCCTAATGTATATGGGTTCAATCCAGAGTAGAATTTAGAGTCAAATCCTGGTTGAAAAATTACATTAGAGTGATTGTGATAAAACTCTTGCATAAAACCATCACTTAAATATCCTTCATCATACATTTTATTAATAATCTCATAGTGTGTGAAAGTTGCACAATTGTGATTGATATAACCTAATGCCGAATATTTATGTGTTTCTTCTACACTAAAATCATATGTATCTCCTTTATCTTTAGTTATTTCTAAAATTTTAACTTTGTAATCTTTTTTCAAATACCATTTTCTATTATTGATATAAGTTTCAAAATTGTCTTTTTTATATTGGCAATTAGTTCCTATTTCATTATAAAAGTATTTAACATCTTCTCCACCCATATATAATCGCCATGTATCATCACTATGAGATTTTTTAAGACTACTGAAAATTCCAATATTATGTAAAAAAGATTGTTCCTTTTTTAAAAGTTCTTTTGAGTTTGAAACAATAATAACATTCTTTGATATATGTCCATCAGCATCAAAATGACCTCTGATAAAAGATTTTATAACATTTTTTGGAGATTTTAATATATCATCCGGTATATCTTTTATTCTTGACGCGATACCATTTTTAACACCAATATATGATTGTAAAAAATGTAATATATGTTGTGAGTTAATAGAAACTCTCCATCTATTTTCATCTTTTTTAATAGAACATTTGTATCCAAATAATTCATATGATAATCTATCAAATTCATTAACTAATCCTAAATCACCATTTGTAAAACAAATAACTCTATTCTCCCAACTAGTATTCCCATCACCAATTAATAATCCTAACCAATAAGCAAAATTTTCATCCATAATAGTAGGGATATTATACAAATTCCACATTTTAATAAATTTGAAAGATTCATTTCTGTTATCAATTATTTCTTTTACTTCTTCACATAATCTAATTCTCTCCTCACTCATTTTGAACGGGTAATTAGGATCATTATATCTTCCATATGTTGAAGTATTTATACCCTTTAATTTACATATTTCACCGGTTGTTAAATACTCTGGTTTTTTATAATTAATAGTTATGTAATTTTCATTATATGGAACATCTTTTGGCTCAAGTGTAAATTCATCACCTATATTTAATTCACTTAGCTTAACCCATTTATCATTTATAAATATTTTGTGATTATCACCTCCATGAATTTCATAACCCTTATCAGTTACTAACTTAATTCTATCTTTATCACTATTTATAAACCAATCATAAACATTCCTCCAAGTTTCACCATCCCATACTTTACCATTATATTTAGTATCAACTAAATATTTAATATCCATTAAACCATCCATTGTATTTATTAAAGTTCCTTCGACTAAGCAACCCTCATTAATTACCTTTGTTTGACCTTGTGGGTAAAAATATTGAGCAGTTTTTCTAACAATTCTAACAATCTCTCTTTGCCACCCTCTTAACTTTGGTGAGTTTTTCTCAATAAAGTAAAGAATGTTTTCTTCTGGTGACTCAGGAAATCTTTTCTCCTTTAATTTCTCTTTCTCATCTTTTGGAATAGTTCTCCAAAGATCATTAAGAAGAATTCTGTCATCTTCTAATTTCTTTCTAAGTCTTTCACCTTCTTCACTCGGACTTAACTTTCTAGGTTTTTTATATTTATCAACACCGTAATTCATTAAGGCGTGACAAGCATCTAATACTGCTTCAACTTCTTCATAACCATATTTCTCTTCACATTTAGCAACAAACTCTTTAGCAAAGACCATATAGTCAATAATTGAATCAGCTTGTGTCCATTGTTTGAATAAGTAGTTGTTTTTAAAAAATGCATTGTGACCCTGGACATGTGCGTAAACAAGAGTCATTAAACAAGTATCATTATCTTCCAAATTATAGGAAATACAAGGATTTGAGTTAATAACCATTTCATAGGATAGTCCCATTCTTCCTTTTTTGTAATTGTTATTATTCATAACAAACTCTTTACCGAATTTCCAGTGATTATAAGAAATTGGCAAACCAATTAATGCATAAGCATCTAGTAATTGTTCAGATGATACAATTTCAAATTGATTTGGATATGTAGTTAACCCTAAATGTTCTATGGTAATTCTATCTATTATCTCTGAGAAAATCTCTATTGTATTTTCATTCCAATCTGGTTTAGATAATATCTCTTTAACTTCTTCTTTATTCATATTTTTAATATCTATTTATATCTCCAAATAAAATCATTGGAGTATTTATATCTTCCAGAACAACAAGAACTTATACCTGATGGTCTTGTTCCGGTTTTTTCAGAAGCTTCCTTTACAGAGTTATATTCAGCAATTACATTGTTGTTTTTATCTAATTGTAATACTTTTGTAGTTGGGTAAATTATAGTAGGTTCTATTTTATCAACTTTGTAGTCTCTGAATATAAATCCACCTGCGGATTTATAATTACCTTTTATACAAGATAATATAGTATATTTATGTATTTTAAGTTCTCTACTAGCCTTACTAACAGAAGACCATTCTTTTATAAAACTACCCTCTAAATCATATTGATATAATTTTTTACCACGGTCAGTTCCTTTGTATGGCCTTCCTTTAAACATTTTGGAAAGTCTCTCAGATAAATATTTCCTTTTATCAGGATCCATATATTTCATATTATCACCACCGTCTCCACCATCTGATATGTTTGAAAGAGGTCCATCTTTTTTAACAATTCTACCAATTTTATCAATTAGATTGATCTCTATTTCTCTAGAAAGATCCTTTTCTATACAATTATTTAAAATTACAATAATAGGATTTAAATTTTCAGATAATATATCTTTAATTTTTTTATTTTTAATCCTATTATGATTTATTCTTTTCTCATTATTTAATTCATAATTAGATAAGTGTTCTCTTAATCTATTATTTTTACCACATCCAATATAAAAAGGTTCCCAAAGAAAGCAAACATCTAATCCATCATATGAATATTTACCTGGTCTTCTTGGATCTAAATAACAATAGACATAATAATTATTTTGATTTTTTTGATTTAACATATTCTAAAATTAGTTTTTCAACCAATGGGTTCATTTTTATACAATTTTCTTTACAAAATTCCTTTAGAAGTTTATGAGTTTCCTCACTTATTTTAATTGTTTTTTCCATATAGTATATATTAAATATTTATTCTCTATTTACACTTTTTTACACTTTTTTACAAAATTTAAATAAAAAAACCTCAATAAATGAGGTTTTTAGATCATGCTGTTTTCTTTTTAAAGAAATCTTGGAATACTTTCCAGATTTCACCTACTTCATTAATTTTACCTATCTCAAAGTTTTTTCGTTTATCAGAAAGAACTTTATAGTTATTCCAAAGATCACCTGGATTGTTTCTACAAATCTCAATATAAATCATATATTGTATTCTATTTAAGATATCAACATCTAATATCTTATAACAATCATTAGCATCTGATTTATCCCAAACATCACCATCTGAGGCTTGAGCGGCGTAAATATTCCAACCATCAGTGTATCTTTCTTTAATAATTTTAGCCATTAACTCTAAGGCTGAAACTACAACAGTACCACCACTTTCTCTTGAATTAAAGAACTCTTCTTCTGTTACTTCTTTGGCAGTAGTGTGATGTCTAATAAAAACCATCTCAATCTTTTCATATTGTTTAGTTAAAAACATATACAACAACATAAAGAAACGTTTAGCAATATCTTTTTCTTTTTCACCCATCGAACCAGAAACGTCCATTACACAAAACATAACGGCTGATGTAACTGGCACGGCTACTTTTTCAAAGTTATTATATTGAAGGTCAACTTCTTCCATAAATGAAACAGAAAGTTTCATTTTTTTAAGTTTATCTAATTCAGCTTCTAACTTAATTCTTTCATCGTCAGCTAAATCTAATTTAAGTTTTTCTTCAATTTCTTTAATCTTTTTATCAAAGTATAATCCAATAGCCATTCTACGAGCCATTGAGTTTTTGTAAGATCGTGTTACGTTCAATCTACTAGGATTCCCATAATTAGAATAACCAGCTCTTTTTTGCTTAAAGTCAACAATTGAGTTTAGATGTTTTTTAACCATATCTGGTAATTCTAAGTCAGAGAAAAAGTAATCTAAAAATTCTTCTCTACTAATAGAAACTGTAAAGTCATCTTCAGTTACATTTGGATCATTAGATCCTTTTCCTTGTCCACTTCCTTTACCGTCACCACCTTTTGGTTTTTTAATTAAATCACCTTCGGTATATTCTTTGTTTCCAGGATGAACATGTTTTTTATCACCAGTATCTTTATCATAAGTAAATTGAGGTTCATTAATACCTTTAATTGGTATATTAACTTTTTCTTTTGATGATGTTAGATCTTTAACATTGGTATTTTTAACGATGTCTGGAAGGGCCTTTTTAATCTGACCCTCCACTCTTTTAAGTAGTCTTTGTCTATTTTCAGAAGATTTTCCCTTAGTACTATTTCTTCTATCTACTATATTTACTGACATCTATTTAAATATTTTTTTAATTTTTCTAATTCTAATTAAGTTATTAGGTATTATGTAATAAGAAATATCTACTTCTTTTACATAAACACCAGTACTAACATATTTTGGTTTATCACTACGAGCTCTTTCTAACACGTAAGTACCAGTCTGTTAATAACTTAATTTGTTTCTTAGTATAACCTCTTTCAATCATTCTATCGATAAATTCAGAATGTTTCTTTTCTTCATCTTTAGAAGCTTTAGATGTAAATGAAATAACTGGAATAATATCCTCAGTTTTAGAGAAAATTCTCTTTTCAATTACACTTCTAATTTTCTCATAAGAATCCCAAGTTGGTGATTCTCCATTTTTAGCTCTATGTCTTAAATAGAATTGTACAACATCATTTCTGAAGTCTTTAGGATTAGCAATACCAGCTGGTTTTTCAATTTTCTCTAACTCTTCATTAAGAGCAACTCTATCAAATTGTTGTCCTGTTTCTGGATCTCTAAAGTCGTTATCTTGACACCAGTGGTCAGCATAAGTGATATATCTTTCAAATAAGTTTTGGCCATATTCATTATAAGAATCAACGTAAGCTTTTTGAATTTCATCTCCAATAAACTCAGCATATTTAGCACTGATTTTAGATTTTAAGATATTTAAGTAATAATCTTCTGTTTCTTTAGGTAATTGAAGTTTAACAATTTCATTTTCTAAAACATAGAAAAGGTGTACTGGGTTAGCTGCAACTTCTTCAGAATCGTGGTTAAATACTTTAGAAAGAACTTTAAACGCGAAACGAGTAGAGATACCATTCATACCTTCGGTTATACCAGCATCATCTCTATATTCTTGTAATGATTTAGCTTTTGGATCAGATTCTTTTAAAGATTCACCATTATAAACTCTCATTTTAGAATATAAATTTGAATTCTCTGGATTTTTTAATCTAGTCATTACACAAAACTTAGCTAATAAATCTAGTGTTTGTGGAGCACATGGTGATCCAGAAAGAGAAGAGTGTTTTAATAATTTATCATAGATTTCAACTTCTTCATCAACTCTTAAACAATAAGGAACTCTTACAATGTAAACACGGTCTAAGAAAGCCTCATTCTTTTTATCATTAGAGAAAGTTTCCCACTCAGACTCATTTGAGTGAGCTAAAATAATTCCTTGAAATGGAATAGCTGGTAAGTTTTCAGTACCATTAAAGTTACCTTCTTGAGTAGCAGTTAGTAGTGGGTGAAGAACTTTGATTGGAGCTTTAAACATCTCTACGAATTCCATCATACCTTGGTTAGAACGACAAAGTGATCCAGAGTAGTTATAAGCATCTGCATCATTTTGTGGAAACTCAGCTAATTTTCTGATATCTACTTTACCTACAAGTGAACTAATATCACTTGTGTTCTCATCACCTGGTTCAACTTTAGATATAGCAACCTGTGAGTTTATGGAACAAACCATCTTAACTACACTAAAGTTCATAAGATCACCGCTATCCTTCTCCAATCTCTTAGTAGCCCATGGTGAAGGACAACTTGGAACATATCTAGATGGTATTCCATATTCTTCATTAAGATCATTTTTAACTGATGAGAAAAGACCTAATGGACTTTCAAAAACAGGGGAAATTTCATCTTTATATTTTAGTACATAAATAGTTGTACCATCTATTAATTGTTTTAATCTTTCCGCAAGTGATGATTTACCACCACCAACTGGTCCTAAAAGATAAAGAATTTGTTTTTTTTCTTCTAAACCCTGAGATGCATGTTTGAAGAAAGAAACTATTTGTTCTATTGAATCTTCCATTCCAAAAAATTCAGAAAATGCAGGATATCTTTTTATAATCTTGTTTGAATATATCCTACTCAATCTTTCATCATATTTGGTGTCTATCGTTTCCGGTTCACCAATACTATCAAGTATTCTATCATAAACATTACAATATAGAGATTTGTCTGTTTTGCATTTTTTTAGGTAATCTTCTATGGACATTTCTTCATCCACATGAGAATACTTATTTTTCAATTTTCCTAATATACTCATAATATTAAATTTACTTTTTTTTATTTATTAGATAAATAATCTTTCCTTTATTTTATCTATAGCTTACTTATTTGTTTGTTAATTCTAAGAATTTCCAAATATATCCACCAGCACTCTTACGTTTACCAAGACAACACTCAGATATATTTTGTGAAAAAATTGACAATTCTTCACTAGCAATTACTATACCATTCCATTCTTTTAAAAATGTTCCATCTTTTGAAAATTGTCCAATTCTTTTTATGTTTGGATTCAATTCACCAGTCTTACCATACATTGGATTTTTTTCACCAGAAACTCTATCGCTATGTTTAGTTTTATAGTCTTTCATTTTTTTATCCGCTATATCTTTACCATAACTCTCCACCCAGAATTCATATACTGATTTGTGACCATTTTCTTCAAAATGTTTATTAGAGATATCTTTTAACAATAATATTGTTTCTTTACTATGTTTTATACCAGTATTTCTATCAGCGGTTTTTCTTATGTTATACATATTAAATCTTTCAAAGTAGTAGTCTAACCAATATTGTTCTCTTTCAATAAGATTATTTTCAAATTCTACATATTCTATCACCTCAAATAAAAATGAATTTTCCCCATTTATATCCCATGATGATTGTAAATGTTTATTTACGTGTTTACCTCTTTGTAATTTTTTTTTATGTTCATCCAATCTACGATATCCTCTATTAGTAGAACCTATATACACCTTATCATTCTTGGTATTTAGTATTCTATAAATAATTGATTCCATATTTATTTATATTTTTTTTTAACTTATTAGATTATAGAATTTAATAACCATTAAGTTTAATAAAATATATATTGAAATATATTTGTTCATTTTTAATATTTATAGAAAAAAATATTAATATATACATTATGAAGAATAAAATATTAAAATATTACGATTTTATAAAAGAGGAATTAAGTGATACTCCTCAGAGTTATATTAAGAATAAATTAAAGCAATTACAAAAAGCTTTTAATGATCTATTTGAAGATGAAAGCGAAAATGATGAAGACACAGAGTTCATTTCAATTGAAGATGCTAAAAAAAATAAAAAATCTGGGAAAAAATTATCCGATTTGGGAGTTAAAATGGATAGTTCTGAAATTTCTCTTTATTCACAAACGGATGATTCGTTAACCATTAAATATTCAGATGATGAGGCATCTTATACTATGATAATTTTTATTAATATCAAAGAAGGGTTAGGAAAAGGTAATAATTTTTCAGAAGATGATATTAAAAAAATAGATGTTAAATTTAAAAAATATTTAAATGATATAGATTTAATTGGAGAAACTAGATATTCTATTAATATCGATAGAAAAGATGGTGAATTTATGTTTTCAGTAAGTGAAGAAGAAGAAAGTCAAAGTCAAAATAATCAAGAGCCTGTTGAATCTCAAGAAGAAAGTGGTGATAAAATGAATTTATTGGAGTTTTTAGAGTTTTTAAAAACTGATTTTGATGATAAATATGGTGATGATAGTGAAAAATTACTTATAAATAAAGATTAAAAAAAAACCTCAGATATATCTGAGGTTTTTTTGTAGGAGAGAAAATATATTTTAATAAATAATTTATGGAAGTAAATATAGTAACAAATAATACAATATTAAGTGAGATAAAAAAATCAAAGTATTTTCAAAAAAATCTTGGTTTTGTATCCACTTTAGATAAAAATGGTAGAAGAGTTTTTAATGATAAAGATTCTTTTTCAGCAACATATAATTCAAATTATAAAACAACAATTTATGCACAGGGTAAAATCGGAAATATAAGATTCTATAATGATTATTATATTACTGATAAACTAATGGGTGTTTATTTGGGTGATATGTTTGAAGAATTTGTAGTTGATTTTGATTATGAGAAATTAAAAGAAAAGGGAATAGATGGTTATCTAGGTTATATTCTAAAAGAATGTGAAACTAAATATGAAGAAATGTTGAAAAATAACGAACTTAAAAAGAAAGAAGCAAAACCTAAAGGGGATCCAAATAAAGTAGTAAATAATCCGGGTAATGTTACATGGGAAGATTTGAAAGCGTATATGGAATCCGAAAGAAATAAAAATAAAATTTAGTTATAAGCAATCGATGATAATAGTGAAAATATAATATATTGATCTAATACATCTAAATCATCAAAATCAAATGTAAGTTGAATGTCTTCATCATCATGAAAAATATGTAACCAAATCTTATTCTCAGATTTAGACCACTCAACGGAATTAAAAGTAGCAATACTAGTTTCTATATCTATTACCAACTCATTTAATCCAATTCCTAGAATCCTAATAACTTTTGCTAATTTTCTTTTCATAATGTATATATTTTTCTTTTTTTGATAAAAAAAATTAATATATACTAAAAACAAAAAAAATAAAGGTATGAGTATTTTAAAATATGAAAGTTTTTTAACAGAAAAGCAAATCTTTGACCTGATCAATGAATCGATATTGGTTTTTTCACCAAAATTGATTAATATCTTAAAAAAGATGTCTAGAAATAGAATTGCTCAGGAGTTATTAAGATTACAAAAAACCGATGTTGAAGGTATTGCTCAAAATTATATTGATGTAACTGATAGAGAAAATCTTTCTTTCACACCAGATAGAAGAGTTCAACAATTAATGGCTGGTAGACCAATCGTTTGGAAATGTACACAGAGTAATAAATGTCTTACTCATGGTAGTGCAAATGACGCAATCTTTGGTAGATTAGAATATAACAAAGAAGAACCATGGCCAGGTGGATCTGGTGAAAGATGGTCGGTTGGAGTTGGTCAAGTTATGAAAATTATTTCTGAAACAACTTCAAAATCTTCTGGTAAAGTTTACTGTAAAGTACAAGAAACAAATACTGATGGCTCTGATAAAGAAAATCCAAGATTCGCGGTTATCAATAAGGAAGGTATTGAATTATATACTCCAGATCTTCCAGAACTTTGGTCAACTGCTAGAAACCCACTTAGAATTGGTAGAATGGCTAGACCTATTTTAATGGCAGCTGGTGTAACTTTTGCAGATCATGAATTATCTCAATTCGTTGAACAATTTACTGCAACTGTTGACTTTGAAGCAAATGCTCTTCAAAGATTTGATATTGTTAAAGGTGAAGATATTTGGAAATGGTATCAAAGTAATAATATGGAACATAATGGTTCATTAGGTAATTCTTGTATGGTTTCAGCATCAAAAACTAAATTATCAATTTATACTGATAATGATAATGTTAACTTAGTTATTCTTTATGATGATAATGGTGAATTAAATGATGGTAAATATACATCTAATAAAATTAAAGGTAGAGCAGTTCTTTGGAGAAATTGTAACGTAAATGGTGAAGTTTGTGACTTTATGGATAGAATTTATACAGCAGTTGCTAGTGATGAAGAATTATTCAAACAATTTGCTGAAAAAGAAGGATTTTTCTATAAAACATATCAAGGATATGGTCACAGAGATATCACAAATGGTGAAAGAACTATAACTAGACCAGATATCGTATGTAATTTAAATGAAAGTGACTTTAGTATGTATCCTTACATGGATACTATGTATTGTGTTGATATTGAAAATAATAAATGTTCAAATGATAATGATAGTCTAGGAGATCGTGTTAGATATTGTCAACACACAGATGGTACTTGGGAAGGTGCTGATGAAGATGAAGGTGAAGGTGATGAAGATGATGACTGGTGATAAAATTAAAAACCAACTCTTTTGAGTTGGTTTTTTTTATTTCATTAAATAATTTACTACTGCATCCCAATTTGGATATTGCTCAGAGCCAAAGTGTATTTGTTCACCTTCAAAGTCAGACCATATTTTATCATCAATTAGATAATCGCCTTTTAAGAGTGCCTTATCTGGACATAAAATCAATTTATCTACAATATCTTGGCCAAAGTAATCATAAATCCATTTAGCCTTTTCTGTATAGCAGTTTAAGTTTTTTGTTGATGGTTTGGTTAAAATCCAAACATCATATTTTTCTTCTAATTTTCTAAAACCTTCAATAGCACCATCATATGGCTCTAAACCTAAGAAAAATCCCCATTGTGATTGTGGGAAAGGTTGTTTTGGATTTAATGCTACTGCCTTATGAAATGCCTTTTCAAAGTGGCAAAGGGTATCATCCATGTCGCAATATATTCTTTTCTTATTCATAATACAAATATACTGATTTTTTATTTATAAATCTATATAAAATTAATAATTTTTAAATGTTCTTCAAGTTTAGTATTATACTCTGAAAAAGCACCTTGTTTTAGATCTTCAAAGGTAATCCATTTAACAACTCCTTTTTCAGTTGTTGATATTTCACCACTCCATTCCGTTACTAAGTAAACAACAGCGACAAAATCTTCATGTTCTCTAAAGTAAATTGGTCTTGCTGAAATAAGATTTAATCCAGTTTCTTCTTTTAACTCTCTAACAAGAGCTCCATATAATGTTTCACCAACATCTACTTTTCCACCTGGTAATCCAAAAAGTGTATGATTGTCTTTTCTAGACACACCTAATAATTTAGATTTATCTTCATTAAAAATAAGTGCAGTTGTTGCTAATTTAGCAGTTCTTGTTTCCATAATATTATTGGTCTAATAAAAATTTTAACTTTAATTCTCTGAGAATATCCTTTGTCACTTGATCAGAATTAATTCCAAAGTGATAATGAAAAGCATAATTAATCGAATGATCATCCATATTTAATTCTTCTCTTATCCTTCTCCTATCTTCAATCCACATCAAACAAAGTCGGGGTGTCACTATTTTAGCAAATCCCTTAATCATTCTATCCCATTCAAAGTCTAATGACTCACCTTCACAAAATTTATATCCACAAAAAGAGCATTGGTATAAACTCTCATCTTTTAAGACGATGATTAGATTTTTATTAAGACCATCTGAGTTGCATGTTTTACAATTACAACTATTAGATTTCTCACATTTTGGACAAATTACTGACATTTCACAAATATAATAAAAAAAATTAATATATACTTTAATAAAAAAATAAAAAAATATGAAATACATTAAACTATTTGAAGCATTTGAATCTTATCCGCTTAGATCCCATGATGGTCCACAATACAAAGCTCAGGTTTATCCGATTGAATCCCCTAAGGTGAAGAAGAGCCTAGAAAGACTCTCTGATTATTTGGAAATGAAGGACTTGCATGGTCTAAAGATTCAGAGATATATTAGTTCAGGTCTTCCTAACACTGCGTCACACCAGTCCCGTTTTTATGGGGAATGGCCAATCTGTGTATCCTGTGATAGCGACAGCACCAATCCTGATTGTACTATCTACTTCTATACAAACGGAAAACATTATGACAAATATCCACATATCCTATTCTCTATAGGAACGTATTTCCGATCGTCTCGGAATGGAATGACAACTTATGACCCAGAAGGTCCGGATTTTACTAACATAGCTATCCAGTATGCACTGGGAGAAGATACAAGATTCAAGGAGCTGGTAGAATACCTTATTAAAGATATACAAGAGGAAGAAATGATACCTCTAAAAAAATACCTAGAAGAGAAAAAGTGATAAAAGACGATCTCAGTGAAGTTTTCCTTGATATATAGATGTATGGTTTTACAATTACAACTATTAGATTTCTCACATTTTGGACATATCATAGACATTTTACAAATGTAATAAAAAAAATTAATATATACTTTAATAAAAAAAATAAAATTATGAATAACGATCCAAAAACTATTAAAGAAGAATGGGGTGTTGATCCTTTAGAAGGAGTTACACTAAACGAAATACAACAAACAATAGTAAATGAATCTCTTGGTTTAGAACAATCTATGCGTACTGAAAAACAAGTTAGTATGGAACTTGAAAACAAATATTCTGGTTTATTTAGTCAATGTGATAATTTAATTAAGACTTTAAATGAAGATTCACTTAAAAGATTACTTAGAAATGTTTACATTAATGAAAACCCTAAATGGCACCCAGAAAAAAACTCTCTAGTTCACATTAAGATTGTAATGTCTCGTGGTATTGAAACTGGTGATGATGATTTAATTAAAGCAGCTCTTTATCATGACATTTCAAAATTTGACACTGTTTCATTTAACAAACAAGGATGGCCAACAAGTTTAGGTCACGATAAATCTGGAGCAGAGGTAGCCAAATCAGATGGTATGAGTGATGTAATTGTTTATGTTTGTGCTAAACATATGGTTATCAAAGGATGGCAAGGTGCTTCTGAAGGTGGAGAATTAAATCCATCTACTAAATATAAGATATTCGCTGAAGCTCCAGGTAATACACCAGATGAAAAAGCAAAAGCATTTTGGAAACTTTGTGTTTTTACTAATATGGATAATATGGGTAAAGAATTCAATGCAGATGATTTAAAATGGGATAATCCAACTTACGAAAAATGGGATGAAGAATGTCCACTTAAAGATATTTATAAAAAATCCGAATTGGTTGAGATTAAAGTTGAGAAACCAAAACCACCTTTCTCAGCTGGAGAAATTTTAGCATTTGGTGTTCAACAAGGACCTATGATGGGTAAAGTAATCGGTGCTATAACTGGTAAAACTAAAGAAGAAGCTTTAGAGATAATTAAACAAATGACTGGTAATTCAGATTTACAAATGCCAGTGGTTGAGAAAAAATGGATAAAAACATACGAAAGTTTTAGAAAAAGTAAATAATAAAAAAACCCTCAAAAATTGAGGGTTTTTTTATGAAATTTCTTTTCATTAGTTTAAAATAAGATTAATTTTTTCTTCTCTAACAACAGATATATGAGGTTCACTTAATTCTAATTCTATTATTCTTATTTTTTCCTCAGTATCTTTAATTATTTGATCACATATTTGATCTTCTAATCCACCACCATAAACTCTATCTATATCTTCATAGTGCCAAAAATTTCTAATCAATGATTTTAATTGACTGAGTTCTTTCTTTTTAGTTCTTCTTTCCTGTCCACTAATTGCGTACCTCATAATAATTTATTTAACAGATTTTAGTTTTAAATTTTTTGTTAGAGATTTAATTTTATTATATTTATCTTCATCAGTTGTATCTAATACTTGTTGATTAATATTTTTATCTCCAAAATAAACAGGTAATTTACCACCATCATAATATGGATTACCATCTATCATTTCTATTTGATATTCTTTTTTCATGTTTTGAGACCAAACAACTATTTCACAACTATTATCTAATAAAAGTTTTTTCCAAATAGCTTCTTTTGATTCCGGTGTTTGTGTATCATCACTATAAAGTGGTATTTTTGTCTCTCTAACAAATCCTTTATAGGTAGTAATTCCTATTTTTTTAATACCTAATTTAGATACTAAGTGCCAATTAGAACCTGTTGTCATTACTTTAACACCATCTTCAAATTTTTTAACAACAGTTGAAAATATAGGAGTTCCCAAACCATACTTATCGAATAAATTTTTTGATATTTTATCAAAATCATCAGGTAGTGTATAACCATCCGGTTTCGAATTACAATATTCTAAGTTAATTTCTTTAAGATGTGTAAAAATTACTCCTCTACCCTCACCAGTAAACTCAAAATATGATCCAACTAATCCATTTTCTAAGTTCCAAGTCTTAATTAAGTTTACACCAGTTTTATCTTTAGGTGTCTCATAATCACCCTCTTTAAAAGATTCCTCAAATATATCCGATGTCCATATTAACATTGGTAATACATAACCATTTTTATTATCATTATTTAATGATGGCCAAGAAGGCATATTAATAATTTCTTCTTTTAAAAATTCTAAATATTTCTTTACTTTCATATGGTATATATTAAGTTTTAAAAATATAATCAGAATAATTTATTTAATTTTATATCTCTAATAAGAGATTTAGAAATTTCTTTAACATCAACATAAGACGAATAATCACTTAAATTATATTCAATATTCTCATAATTTGATAAAATCAAATCTATTTCATCTACTATCGTATTTTGTTTTTTAAAATATTCTTTATAACTATTATGAGTACAAATCCAAACATCTATATTTTTTAGATTACAATAATCTAATAAATTTTTAAATTCTGTTAATTTATTTTCCCATATATCAATATGTAGTAAGAATAAATTTTTACCATTTAATTTATCAAAATTTATTTAATTTGGATCTTTACATTGAAATTTATTATGTATATAATTACCACCTTCTGTTTTTAGATTGGGTAATTT
>SXGQ01603958.1_pt1 | contig 17335 bp, 17 predicted proteins | sample 3178371 | NCBI WGS metagenome assembly SXGQ01 (sample SAMN11356859, study PRJNA531348) | freshwater metagenome | isolation source: freshwater sample F1-20 | place: China: Fuxian Lake, Yuxi | collected 2017-12-25 | reverse complement strand
CGAATTGGTGAGGATTTGCGCGATGGCGTCCTTGGCCGCGGGTGACTCCTCGAGCTCGTAGGCTCGGCCGAGCGATTCGATGTAATCGATCGGGTGGTAGTAGGAGATGTATTGCAGCGCGTCGGCCACGCTGTCGATCACGTCTTGCTGCTTGATGAGGCTCATGCTGGCATTTTAGCCGGGCTCGCGATATCCGGCGCAGGCTTCCTGCCAGCGTTGTCCGGAGTCGAGGCAGACGGCCGTCAGGGCCCCGCCCCAGACGCAACCGGTGTCGAGCGCCAGCAGATGTGGTTCGGTTCGCAGACCCAGCGTTGACCAGTGGCCGACGATCACCCGCGCGTCGCGGCTGCGCCGCGTATCGACCTCGAACCAGGGCTGCCAGCCCGGGGACTGCGAGCCCGGCGCACCCTTCATCTTCAAATCGATCTGCCCGTCCGCGCGGCAGTAGCGCAGTCGTGTGAGTGTATTGATCACGAACCGCCAGCGATCGATTCCCTGCAGGGTCTCGCTCCAGCGATCAGGCTTGTTGCCATACATCCCGGCAAAGAGTTCCGCGGGGCGCTCACGCAGCACCTGCTGCACTTCGCTCGCCAGAGCCTGTACCTCGGCGACCGACCATTGGGGCACGACGCCCGCGTGCACCATCAGATCATCGGTACCCTCTGGGGCCGCTTGCGCAGCGCATACGGCGAGCGGACAACCGAGCAGCCATTCGAGCAGCCTGTCGCGATCGCTGGCCTGCAGGATCTCATCGAGCGTATCGCCCTTGCGCAGTTCCCGGCCGCTGCCGAACGCCACGGCGAGCAGGTGCAGGTCATGATTGCCGAGCACGACGCGCGCATTGGCGCCGAGGGCGCGGACGAAGCGCAGCACGCCGAGCGATTGTGGGCCGCGATTGACGAGATCCCCGACGAACCACAATTCGTCGCGGTCGGCGGAAAACCTCGCCCTATCGAGCAGCGCGCGCAGTTCCGTAAGGCACCCCTGCACGTCGCCGATCGCGATGCGCGCCATGTCAGTGGACGATACCCGGCATCGCCAAACGGAACGCCGGGATCGGCGCATCGAATGTCAGGCCCTCGTCCGAGCGCATCTGGTAACTGCCCTGCATGGTGCCGACCGGCGTTTCGATGATGGCGCCGCTCGAGTAGCGGAACGACTGACCTGGTCGCAGATGCGGCTGCTCGCCGACGACGCCTTTGCCGCGTACTTCCTGACTCTTGCCGTTGCTGTCGGTGATCAGCCAGTGCCGCGAGACGAGCTGCGCCGCTTGGGTGCCCTCGTTACGGATGGTGATGGTGTAGCTGAACACGAACCGCTGCTCCTCGGGCTCGGATTGCGCCTCGAGGTAGGCCGTTTCGATGTGGATGTGGATGCGGAAGGGTTCGTCCATGGCGCTTTGCACGCTAGCTGCTCGGCAGGGCCTGTGCAAGCGCGGCGAACTGCGCGGGCGTCAGGGTTTCCGGGCGTGCGCCCGGGTCGACGCCGCAGTGCTCGATGGCGGCGGCATCGAGTAGGGCACGCAACCCGTTGCGCAGCGTTTTGCGGCGCTGCGAGAACGCCGCAGCGACCACTCGTCCAAAGCGCGCATCGACCGGGAAGGCGGGCGCCTCGCGAACCGTGAGGCGAGCCACGGCCGACCAGACTTTCGGCGCAGGCCGGAATGCGCCGGGGCCGACTTCGAACAGCGCCTCGGCCACGACCCACGGGGCGAGCATGACGGTGAGGCGTCCGTAATCGTCGCTGCCCGGCGCAGCGCAGATCCGTGCGATCACTTCGCGCTGCAGCATGATGTGCAAATCTTCAATCGAGCCGTGCGCCTCGAGCAGGTGGAACAGCAGCGGCGTCGAGACGTTGTACGGGAGATTGCCCAGCACGCGCAGCTTGCGCCCGCGTTGTACGGCCAGGGCTGCAAAGTCGAAGCGCAAAGCATCGGCCACATGCAGCGTCAGGCCCTGCCCTGCGAAGCGCTCCTGCAGCGTAGCGGCCAAATCGCGATCGATCTCGATCGCATCGAGGCGACCTGCGCGCTCGAGCAGCGGTTCGGTCAGGGCGCCGTGTCCGGGACCGATCTCGACGAGCGCATCCTGCGGCGATGGGCCGATCGCGCTAACGATGCGCTCGATGATTCCCTCGTCATGCAGGAAGTTCTGACCGAAGCGTTTGCGGGCGAATACCACGCGGCTCAGCCGCTCGATCGCAGGGCGAGAGTGCGTGCAAGATCTACGGCCGCGCGCAAACTGCCGACGTCGGCCTTGCCGGTGCCGGCCAGCGCGAGCGCAGTGCCGTGATCGACGGAAGTACGAATGATGGGCAGGCCGAGCGTGATATTCACGGCATGTCCGAAAGCGGCGTGCTTGAGTACCGGCAGGCCTTGGTCGTGATACATCGCAAGATACGCGTCGTAGCGCGCCATCTCGCGAGGCACGAACGCCGTGTCGGCGGGCAGCGGTCCTTGGGCATCGATGCCTTCACGTCGTGCCGCGGCGATCGCCGGAGCGATCACGAGTTGGTCCTCTTCGCCGAGCAGACCGTTTTCCCCGGCATGGGGGTTGAGGCCGCACACGGCGATTCGCGGCGCCTCAATCTGCCACCAGCGACGCAGATCCGTGTGCATGATGCGCAGGATCTGCAGGAGCCCCGCTTCGTTGATCGCATCGGCGACGCGCCGTAACGGCAGGTGGGTCGTCGCGAGGGCTACACGTAGCGTCCCGCAGGTCAGCAGCATCACGGGCAGCGGTGCTGCGCAGCGTTCGGCGAGATATTCCGTGTGTCCCGAAAAGGGCACGCCGGATTGTGCGATCACCGATTTTTGTACCGGTGCCGTCACCATCGCATCGAAGCGGCCCGAACGCACTCCGGCCAAAGCCCGATCCAGCAGTTCGAGCACGTAAGGCGCATTGCGCACATCCAGTGACCCTGCCACCGAGTGGGTGGGCAGCGGCACATGCTCGATCCACTCGTCGGGCAACGGCGCGACGCCTGCCATCACCGCACGTTCGCGCAGCAGCGCTCGATCGCCAAGGATGCAGAGCTCACAGTCAGGTGCGCCGTCCGCGAGTAGTTGCGCACACAACTCCGGGCCGATGCCCGCCGGTTCTCCCGAGGTGATGACGAGACGCGGTCGATCAGCTCTTGATGTCGACATACGCCTCGTCACGCAGACGGCGCAGCCAGAGTTCGGTTTCCTCGTCCGCCTTGCTTTCGCGCAGTTGCAGGAAGGCGCGCTGACGACGCAGTTCTTCAGTGTTGTCGTAATCGCGCCGACCGAGCAATTGCACAACATGCCAGCCGAACTGGGTACGGAACGGCTGACTGATTTCGTTTTCGGTCAGGCTTTCGAGCATGCGATCGAATTCGGGCACGAAATTTCCGGGTGCGCTCCAGCCCAGATCACCGCCCTCGGCTGCAGAGCCTGGGTCTTCCGAGAGCGTCTTGGCGAGTACGGCGAAGTCCTCGCCCTTGAGGATGCGCTCGCGCGCATCCAGCAGTCGCTGACGCACGGTGGCATCGTCCTGGATCTCGGTCGGCTTGAGCAGGATGTGGCGCGCACGGGTCTGGCGGATCACGACCTGCTGGTCGTTACCACGAACTTCGTTAAGACGCACGATGTGGTATCCCGAAGGTGTGCGCAGCGGTTCGCTGACCTCGCCGGGTTTCAGGCCGACGACCAGATCGGCGAGCACGGTCGGGATCTCCGGGCCCTTGCGCCAGCCGAGTGCGCCGCCCTCGAGGGCCGTTTGACTGTTCGAGTAAGCCACCGCGAGTTTCGCGAAGTCTTCCCCGCTGCGCGCGCGCCGACCGACGTTGGCCGCGCGACGGGAGGCCTCGTCCAGTTGCTGCGGCGTCCCTTCCTGCGGCACGGCGATCAGGATGTGCGAGAGGTTGTACTCGTTGAGCTCGGAGGGCCGATTTTTCTGCTTCTCGAGAAATTGGTCGAGTTCGCGCGGGCTGACGTTGATGCGCTGGATGACATCGCGTTGCTGCAGCACCTGCAGCGTCATCTCGCGGCGAACGCTTTCGCGATAGCTCGCATAGTCGAGTCCCTGCTGGGTCAGCGCCTCAGGCAGTTGCGCCAGCGGGATACCGTTACGCTGCGCCACTTCACCGAGCGCCTGATTGAGATTCTCGTCGTTGATGCGGATGCCCGCGCGCTGCGCGCGTTGCATCTGGATCTCCTGCAGCACCAGCCGCTCGAGCACCTGCTGTCGCAGCACCGTCGCCGGGGGCATCTCGAGGCCTTGCGTCTTGAGACGCTCGCTGACGAGCGCGATCTGTTCGTCGACTTCGCTGCTCAGCACCACGCCCTCGTTGACCACGGCGGCGACGCGATCGAGCATCACGCCTCGGTCGGACAGCGAGCGAGACTGCGCGCTCGCCTCGTGACCTGCGCTGCCGGTCAGTAGCGCGAGCAGCACGAGCGTAGTCACGGTTCGGGGTCGACTGGAGATCATGCGGGAACCCTGAAAAATGTTGAAAGTCAGCGGCTTACGCCGGCCGCCGAGTATCCCCGAATTGCCTCCTCGAGGAAAGTGTCGGCGGAACTTCCGACACTGGCGAGACCGTTGAGTTCCAGCTGCAGGTAGATCCCGCTGTCCCGCTCGCCGGTGCGGCTTGAGACGAACCGTCGGCCCATGAGCCGTAGCCGCCAGCAGCAGGCGCCGTATTCGACGCCGCCGAACTGTTCGAGCGTGCTGCGTTCTTGCAGGTCGTACACGAGGCGACCGAAGGCGCTCCAGCGCCGCGTGATGGGCCACGCGCCGGACAGTTCGGTCTGCTCGAGCCGTTGGTCCTGGAAGCGGTAGGCGAGGTTCAGCGCCCGGTCACCTTGCGGCCGGTACTGGATGCGCACCTGCCGGCGTTCGCTGCGGGATTGCTGCGGATTCCATTGCACGCCGAGATTGACGTTGAAGTTCTGCCATCGTGTGACCGCGAGCTGCGCCACCAGATCCGATTTCGAGCCGATGCGTGGCTCGTTCGGCAGCCGCACTCGGGGCGCCTCGAGGTGCAGAGTCTGGCCGATCGTGGCGGCGAGCAACTGCCGACCACTCGCTCCATCGTAGAAACGGGAGGTGACGCCGAAGCTCACCTGGTTCGCATCCGAGACGCGATCCGCGCCGACGTAGCGCTCGCCGCGAAACAGCTGCACGAAATTCAGATCGGGCACGCGGGTGTCGAACACCGGCAGGTCATCCTGATCGCGATACGGCGTCCACAGATACAACAGGCGTGGCTCCAGCGTGATTCGCTGCACCCGCCCACCCACGGCCGGACGCTCGAGCAGCAAGCCCGCATCGATCGCGGCGAAAGGTAACGACCGGCTCGGGGAGGTCGTCGCGCCCGAGACCGCGTTGTCGAGCGCGTAGCGGGTGTAGCGAACGCCGGCGGCCGGACGCAGGTAGTAGGCGGGGCTGCCGAAATCGAGTGCAACACGCGAGGTGGCATCGGTACGCCAACCGGTGACGCCCGTATCGCGCTCGAAATTCACCACCTCGGCGTCGAGTGAGTAGCTGAGCGGCAGACCTGCATCACGGCGTCCTTCACCGCGCACCGCGATGCGCGGCACTTGTGCATAGGGTCGGTCGATCGGTTGCAGGGCGCGATCAATGGTCTGAAACTGCTGAAACTCGCCGCGAACGCGCCAGTGCTCATCGCGATAACTGAGTCGTGCCACACGCTGCAAAAAGGCCGTGCTCGTGCCGGCGGCACCCGCTGCGAAATCCTCGACGTATTCGGCGTCGCTGACATCGGCCGCATCGAGATCGAGCCGCCAACCGGCAGGCAACTCCGTTCGGTGCCGCAGACGCAGCCAGTGCCGATCGGTATCGCGCACCATGTCTCCGGGCAGCAGATTGGCGCGGATCTCGCCGCGATTCGTGCGGGTCAGGTAACGGAAGGTTGCGCCGGCGTCGAGGCCACGTTTCTCGTAAAAGCGCGGCTCGACCAGCAGGTCGTAGTTCGGCGCGAGATTGAAGTAGTACGGCACTGCGAACCTTACGCCACTGCGCGCGCTGAAGCCCGCGTCCGGCACGAGAAAGCCGCTCTTGCGCTGCTCACCAAGCGGGAACGAAATGTACGGCAGGTAGAGAATCGGCACGCCGAGAAATTCCACAGCGGCGTTACGGCCCGTACCGTTACGAGTGCGGGTGTCGAGCTCGATGCTGCGTGCACGGATCCGCCAATCGGGCGAGGCATCGGGGCAGGTGCTGAACCACACCTCCGAGAGGCGTACTCGCCCATCGGTGCCGATCTGCATGCGCTCGGCCGCGCCGCGTGCCGGGCGCTCCGGCAGGTCGAACTCTGCATCCTCGAGACTGGCGCCCGATGCGGCGTCGTAGCGACCTGTGTCGCCGCGGGCCGTGATCGAGCCGTCGGTATAGGTGAGCGTTCCGCGGACGCTGAACTGCCCCGACGCGCGGTCGTACCGCACTTCCTCAGCGTCGAGCCGACGCTCGCCTTGACGCAATTCAACCCGCCCGCTGAGCAGGGCCGCACCGTCGACTCCGATCTGCGCGCTGTCACTACTGACTTCGACCGGTAATCGGGCCTCGTCTTCGCGAACCGTGGGGCGATCGCGTGCCACGCTCTGTTCCGGCAGCCCGTCGGCGCGCTGCATGCCGGCGACGGGGCTCGGCGCAGGGCAGCGCAGGGGTATGAGCTTTGGATTGGCGGGCGCATCACCCGTGCCCTCGGCGCGTGCCGCGCTGACGGCGAGTGCACACAGCAGCAACGCCAGCTGCAATGGGGTGAGGGGGCGTGCAGAGGTGCGCGACATGATCTGCGCCCATTATGCACCCCCCTTATAATCCGTTCATGTCCGCTCCCGATTTGCGCCTGGCGGCGCTCACCGACTGGGTCACGCGCGAGCTCGCCTACGCCGTGCGTGGCGTCGAGGTGGCTTCGGCGGATGCCAGCTTTCGTCGTTATTTTCGTGTTCACCTGCGCGACGGCGCGACGCTTATCGTCATGGATGCGCCGCCCGCACAGGAGGACATCGGGCCGTACCTGCATGTTGGTGCGCTGCTGGCGCAAACTGGGGTGCACGTGCCTGCGGTTCATGCCGTCGATCGCGAGCGCGGCTTCGTGCTGCTCGAGGATCTTGGCACCACCTCGTACCTCAGTGCGCTGCAGGATGCCGGGCTTGCCGATTCCCTCTACGGCGACGCCCTGCAGGCGCTCGCGAGTCTGCAGGTGCGGGGCCGTCCGTTGCAGCACGAGCTGTCGCCCTACGATGAGGCGGCGTTGCGGCGCGAACTCGTGCTCATGCCGGAGTGGTTTTGTGCGCGCCACCTGCAGCGTCCGGTGAGCGAGGCGGAATCGGAATTGTTCGAGGCCACCTTCCGCTTTCTCGTGGCCGAGGCCTTGCAGCAACCGCAGGTCTTCGTGCATCGCGACTATCATTCACGCAACCTCATGGTGCTGCCTGCGCACGGACCGGGCGTTATCGACTTTCAGGATGCGCTCGCGGGTCCCGTGGGCTACGACCTCGCCTCGATCTTCAAAGATTGCTACATCCGTTGGCCTCGCGAGCGGGTCGAAGCCTGGGTGCTCGCGCATCGCCAGGCGCTGCGTCGGCAAGGTGCCTCGACGCTGGCCGGGGCGAGTGCTGCCGAGTTTCTGCGCTGGTTCGATCTCATCAGCGTGCAGCGTCACCTCAAGATCCTCGGCATCTTTGCTCGCCTGTGGTGGCGTGACGGCAAGAGCGGTTATCTCGCCGACTTGCCGCTCACCGTCGAGTATCTGCAGGACAGCTGCGCTCGCTACGCGGAACTCGCGCCGCTCGGCACGTGGTTGCAGCAACAGGTGACGCCGCAACTGGCCGCGGCCCACGCGCGCGCCCTGGCGGATCGTTCGTGAAGGCGATGATTCTTGCAGCCGGTCGCGGCGAGCGCATGCGACCGCTGACGGACGAACGGCCCAAACCTTTGCTGGAAGTCGGCGGGCGGCCGCTCATCGAGTGGTTGCTCGGTAGCTTGGCCCGTGCAGGCTTTCGCGAGGTCGTGGTCAACCATGCCTGGCTCGGCGAGCAGATACCGGCAGCGCTTGGTGATGGCCGTCGATTCGGTCTGCACATTCGCTACAGCGCTGAAGGCGAAGCGCTCGAGTCTGGCGGTGGCATTCTGCGCGCACTGCCGTTGCTCGGGCCCGAGCCCTTTCTCGTCGTCAACGGCGACATCTGGACCGACTTCGACTTCTCACGGCCGCCCCTGCTCGACGAGCAGGCCTTGGCGAGCCTCATTCTGGTGCCGAACCCGCCGCAACACCGGCGCGGCGATTTCGCCTTGGTGCCGGGAGCGACGGCCTCGCTCGACGTGCTGGCTGATCTCGAGCGGCTGGCCGCGGCCGATGCGCCACCGCGTTTTACCTTCGCGGGAATCGGCGTCTATCGCCCGGAGTTTTTCGCCGGCTACGACGACGGACGCTTTCCGCTGCTGCCCTTGCTGCAACGGGCCGCCGCAGCCCATCGGCTCCGGGGCCGCTTGTATCAAGGCTTGTGGTTCGACATCGGCACCCCGGAGCGTCTGCGCGATCTCGACGAACGCCTCGCGGCCGGCGCGGTGGGCTGACCGACGCCATCGGCGTACACTTGTCGTCATGAGCACGGACGGTCCCGCCCGCAGCGGCGAGAAGTACATCACCGCGCAGGGATTCAGCGCGATTCGCGATGGCATCAAGGCCACCTCGCAGGGTCCCGTGCGCGTGCCGGGCGGCAAGCCGCGTTGGCTCAAGGCACCACTGGCGATTGGCCCGGGCTATGAGGCCGTGCGGCGCACGGTGCGTGAGCATCGCCTCGCCACGGTCTGCGAGGAGGCCAAGTGCCCGAACATCGGCGAGTGCTGGAATGCGGGCACCGCCACGATCATGTTGATGGGCGAGGTGTGCACGCGCGCCTGCCGTTTTTGTGCGGTGGATACCGGCAATCCGCGTGGTTGGCTCGATCCCGAGGAGCCCGAGAACACGGCAAAGACGGTCGAACTGATGCGCTTGCGATATGTCGTGCTGACCTCGGTCAACCGCGATGACCTGCCCGACGGTGGTGCAGGCCACTTCGCCGCAGCGGTGCGGGCGATCAAGGCGCGCTCGCCCTCGACGGCCGTCGAGGCGCTGACACCCGACTTTCAGGGCGTGATGCACGATGTGGAAACGGTGGTCGAGTCGGGACTCGAGGTCTTTGCGCAGAACGTCGAAACCGTCGAACGTCTCACCCATCCCGTGCGCGATGCACGCGCGGGCTACGCGCGCACGCTGCACGTGCTGCGGCATGCCAAGCAGCACCGCGCCGATGTGCTCACCAAGTCGAGTCTCATGCTCGGGCTGGGCGAGACGGATGATGAGATCGCGAAGACCATGGACGATCTGCGTGAGCACGGCGTGGATCTGCTGACGCTCGGTCAGTATTTGCAGCCGACAGCGCGGCACTTGCCCGTCGAGCGTTTTGTGTCGCCCGAGCAATTCGATCGCTATCGCGACTGGGCGCTCGCGCGCGGCTTCCGCGAGTGCGTGTCGGGTCCGCTCGTACGCTCGAGTTATCGGGCGGAGCAGGCGCTTGCCGGCAACAACGCCGGTCTCGACAATGCAGCCCTCAGCGAACTCGCCACCCCGCGTCGTTGAGCTCGGCCGTGTGGCTTATCTGCCGACGTGGCAGGCCATGCAGCACTTCACGGATGTGCGCGATGCGCACACGGCCGACGAGATCTGGGTGCTGGAACACGAGCCGGTGTTCACGCTCGGCATGAATGCCGATCCCTCGCATGTTCTCGCCGCAGGTGACATTCCCGTCGTTCGCGTCGATCGCGGCGGGCAGGTCACCTATCACGGCCCGGGTCAGCTCGTGGTTTATCCGCTGATCGACCTGCGCCGCGCGGGCCTCGGTGTTCGTGACCTCGTCACCGCGCTCGAGCAAGCCGTCATTCGCAGTGTTGCGCATTACGGTATATCGGCCGCCACGCGGCCGAAGGCACCGGGTGTGTACGTTTCCGGGGCCAAGTTGGCGAGTGTGGGCATCCGGGTGAGGCGCGGAGCGAGTTATCATGGCGTGGCGTTGAACGTGGCCATGGATCTGGAACCGTTCGCGCGTATCAACCCCTGCGGTTACGAGGGGCTCGCGATGACTCAGTTGGCCGCGCTGGGCGGTCCCACCGAGATGTCGCGTGTGGCCGCAGACGTGCTGACCGAACTGCAACCACTGCTGTCGAGACACGTCCATGAAACATAAGCCCACCCCCAAAGAACTTGAGATGGTTCGCGACCTCCTTACCTACATCGGTGAGGATCCGGCCCGCGAAGGTCTGCTCGAGACGCCGGCTCGCTTTCTCAAGGCCTGGGAGGAATACACCCGGGGGTATCGGGAAAAACCCGAAGAGATCCTGAAGTCCTTCGAGGATGGCGCGCAGAGCGTCGATGAGATGGTCATCGTCCGCGACATCCCGGTGTATTCGCTGTGCGAGCACCATCTTGCGCCGTTCTTCGGCAAGGCCTACGTGGGCTACGTACCCGACAAACGCATTCTCGGGCTATCAAAAATTTCCCGCCTGGTTGAAATCTACGCCCGCCGCCTGCAAGTGCAGGAGCGACTGACCAACCAGATCGCCGACGCGCTGCACACCCATTTGCAGGCCCTCGGCGTTGCCGTGGTCATCGAGTGTCGGCACATGTGCATGGAGTCCCGTGGCGTACGCCATACCGGAACGGCGACCGTGACCTCTGCACTGCGTGGTTCAATCAAGTCCAATGCGGACACGCGACGCGAGTTTCTTTCGCTGATCGGTCGCTAGCCCCTGCGCGATCGCTAGATCACCATCAGCACGCCGTCGGTCGCCACCAGCGCGCCGACGAGCATGGTGACGTGTTCGCGGCTCTCGGCCACGATCGTGTAGGTGATCGAGATGAAGTTTCCGGCGCCACTTGCGCGCTCGTTGATGCGCTCGGCTGCGAGGTTCGGGCAGTGCTGCAGCACCACCGCATCGATGCGGGAGCGAAAACTCCGTTCGCTGCGACCGACGACCTTGATGGGGTAGTCGGTGGGAAAGCGCAGCGGGCTGTCGCTGTTGTCGCCGCTCGAATGGGTCACCAGGGTTGATCCTTGAGCTCTGCCTGCAGTTGCAGGAAGGCTGCCCACATCTTTTGCCACACGGGCCCCGGTTTGCCATCAGCCACCGGGGCACCATCGATGCGGGTGACTGCCGACACGTTGCGCGTCGCCGAAGCCAGCCAGACCTCATCGGCCGCACGCAGTTCGGCCTCGCTGACGGGTCGAGTTTCGCGTGGCACGCCGAGGCGATCCGCCAGTTCCTCGACGACCGTGCGGGTGGTGCCGGGGAGGATCTCATTCGAATTCGGCGGTGTGACGATCACGCCGCGCAGCACCACGTGCACGGTGGAGGCGCTCGCTTCCATCATGTGACCCTCCTTGAGCAGGATCGTCTCGTGAGCACCAATCTCCGCGCTCAGCTGACGCTGCATGACATTGCCGAGCAGCGCGACCGACTTGATGTCACAGCGTGCCCAGCGGATGTCCGGAGCCGTGACGCACTGCAGCCCCTGCTCCAAATGCGCAGCCGAGGGCTTCGGCAGCGGTGCGCAAAAAGCGAATACGGTTGGCGGAACGTCGGGGAAGGGCGCGTGGTTGCGACCGTATTCGGCGCCACGCGAGACCTGGACGTACACATACATATCGCCGCCGCCGTTGCGCTGCATCAGTTCGCGCACGAGTGCGCGCCAAGCGTCTCGGCTGTGCGGGTCACGAATGCGCAGCGCCGCGAGGCTGCGCGACAGTCGATCAAAGTGCTCTGCGAAGCGGAACGGCCGACCTTCGAAGACAGGTACCACTTCGTAGACACCATCGCCGAACAGGAAGCTGCGATCGAGTGGCGAAATACGCGCCTCTCGCAATGCCGGCCATTCGCCGTTGAGATGACAAATCGGCAGCGGTTCGGCCATGGTGCTTACCTGAACCAGAGTGCGATGGTGTCGCGCAGTCTCGGCCAGACGCCACCCATCGGCGCCTCGGTCGTGACGACAAGAGGCACGCGACGAATCACCGTCTTGCCGTCCAGGATCTGCATCTCGCCGACACGCTGGCCGGCCTTGAGTGGGGCTACCAGCGGCTCGTCGAGTCGCGTGGCCGTACGCAGTCGCGACAGACCGCCGCGCGCGATCGTGGCGCTGACATTGTTCTGCGGCGCTACGGCGATGTCCTGCTCGGTACCCTTGTATAGCCGCGGCCTCAATACCATCTCGCCCGCTTTGCGCAGCGTCACTGTTTCGTAGAAGGCGAAACCGTAGTTGAGTAGCGCAGCACTGGCATCTTCGCGGGCCTTCGGCGACTCGGTGCCGAAGATCGTGGCGATCATGCGCGTGCCGTTACGCTCGGCTGAGCTCGCGAGGCAGTAGCCGGCGGAATCCGTGTGACCCGTCTTGATGCCATCGACCGTGGGGTCGCGGTAGAGCAGACCGTTGCGGTTGCCCTGCCGGATGTTGTTCCACACGAACTCTCGCTGCGAATACCAGCGGTAGTACTGCGGGAATTCGCGAATCATCGCGCGCGAGAGAATCGCGATATCCCGGGCCGTGGTGTAGAGGGCCGGATCCGGCAGGCCCGTAGCATTGGCGAAGCTCGAGTTCTTCATGCCGAGCTGCTTGGCCTGCTCCGTCATCAACTGCGCGAACGTGGCTTCCGAACCCGCGAGGCGCTCTGCGATGGCTACGGCGGCATCGTTACCCGACTGCACGATCATGCCCTGCAGCAGGACTTCCGCCGGCACCTGATCGCCGACGTTGAGAAAGGTCCGCGAGCCTTCCGAACGCCAGGCACGTTCGCTGATGGAGATGCGCTCATCGAGCTTGAGGCGACCCTCGGCCAAGGCGCGAAAGGCAACGTACGCCGTCATCAACTTGGTGATGCTGGCGGGCTCGACGCGTTGGTCTGCATTGCGCTCGGCCAGCACCCGGCCGGTGGCGTGGTCGATGAGCACGTATGAGCGACCGGCAACCTCCGGTGGCGGCGGAATGGGAGCGGCTTGGGTGGTCGCCGCCGCGGCAGCGCCTGGCAACAACCCTGCGCCAGAAATAAGGGCGAGAGCAAAAAGGATCCGGCGGGCAAGCATCAGGGTCAAGACAGACTCCAGAGGAACGAAGGTGAAACGAAACGCCCGTCTATTGTAGCCGCCTCACTCGTGAGCCGGACGGGCATCCGGCACGCCGACAAGTCGCAGTCGCTCGACCATGTCATCCGCCTCGACAGCATTGTCGAGTGGGCCCACTTGCACGCGGTACACCACACGCTCGCCGATGCGCGCCTCGCGGATCACGGCGTTGCGGATGCCCGACTGCGCGAGCCGACGCGTCATGGCATCGGCGTTGGCCCGCGAGCCGAAAGATCCGGTTTGTAGAAAGCGCGAGCTGATGCCGAGGCTCGGCGTGTCGACGGCCTGCGCTGGAGACGGCGCCGGAGTCGCCGCCGGAGTCGGCGCCACAGGCGTGGCGGCGGTCGCCCGGCCAGAGCTCGCGTCACCGGGCTGCAGCACGCGGATTTCCACGGGCGCCGTCCCGGTGCCGATCATGCCGAGCTTGTACGCGGCCGTGTACGAGAGGTCGATGATCCGATTGCCGACGAACGGCCCGCGATCATTGACGCGCACGACGATGGAGCGACCGTTGCCGAGATGGGTCACGCGCACGTAACTCGGGATCGGCAGTGTCTTGTGGGCTGCGGTCATCGAGTACATGTTGTACGGCTCACCGCTCGAGGTGCGCTCGGCGTGAAACCCCGGTCCGTACCACGAAGCAAGCCCGCGCTCGACATGGCCGCGCGCGGATTTCATGACTCGGTATTTTTTGCCGAAGACCTCGTAGGTCTCCGGATTACCGTAGCGACTGCGCGGCTCGGCCCGCGGGACGGCATCGGGGATCGAGGCGAGATCGCGTGGCGGTTTCGGTACACCGGCAGGCGGCTTGGGTGTTGCCTCGGGGCCCCGCCGCAGCAGACTGCAGCCCTGCAGCACGAGCAGCGATAACAACAGGACCGGAATGACGCGACGCATTTACGGGATCGGCTGCGGCGACGGAGCGGCGGTCGTCGTCGGTGCCGCGGCAGTCTGTTGTCGGATGGCTGCCGCCAGATCGTTGACGGCCATGGCGTAGAGGATGCTGCGGTTGTAGCGCGTGATGACGTGGAAGTTCTTCAAGCCCACCCGTGCGCTCGGTCGGTCGGCGAGCTCTGCGGGCACTAGCATCGCTCGCGTGTCGGGTGGCAGATTCGTTTCGACGCTCACGCCTTGGGTCCGCAAGCCCTCGAGCGTAGTGTTCAAATCGAGGTTACGCCGCTCGAGGGTCGCAATGAGCTCCGGTGGTGCGCTGGCTTCGAGCACCGCCGGTGCGTCGCGCTCCCAGCCGTGCTCGGTGAAGTAGTTCGCGACGCTCGCGATCACGTCATCCCAACTGTCGAACAGATCGCGGCGGGCGTCGAGCGCGCCATCCAGCGTTCCGTTGACAGCATAGCGGCGATAACTCGAGGGCATGAACTGCGGCGCACCCATGGCGCCTGCATAGGAGCCGAGGGTTGCCAACGGATCGAGACGCTCCTCCCGCACGAGCAGCATGAACTGCTCGAGCTCGGAGCGGAAAAATCGACTGCGAGGAGGGTAGTCGAAGCCCAGGGTCATGAGCGCATCGAGCACCCGCCACGAGCCCTTGTTACGACCGTAGTTGGTTTCGATGCCGATGATGGCCACGATGAAGGCTGGATCGACGCCGGTCGCCGCGTGCACGGCATCGAGGCGCTCGCGGTGCTCACGAGCGAATTCGACGCCGCGGTTGATGCGCTCGCTCGAAACGAGCCGCGCACTGTACTCCCACCACTTCAACACGCTTTCGGCGGGGCGCGCGATGGCCGCGAGGATGCGCGGCTGCGACTGTCCCTGCGCAAGCAACGCACGGATCTCCTCGGGCGGAATCGAATGGCGCGCGGCGACTTCCTCGACGAAGGCGCGGATGTCGGCGCGCTCGAGGTCGAACGGCTGCGGTGTGGCGGGCGGCGGCGGTGGCGGGACAGGTTCGGCGACCGGGGGTGGAGCCGGAACGATGACGGGTGCAGGGGGTGCGACGTCCTGCGGCGGCGGTCGGGTGACGCAGCCACCGATCGATGCGCAGAGAATCAGCAGTGGGAGGCTGCGTTCACGCAGCGAGTTTCCGGTTCGCATAAAGCGACATGAGCATCCCGAAGCCGGCCAGCAGGGTCACCATCGATGTGCCGCCGTAGCTGACGAGGGGCAGAGGCACACCGACGACGGGCAGTAGACCGCTGACCATGCCGGCGTTGATGAACACGTAGACAAAGAAAATGGCGGCGAGACACCCTGAGAGCAGTCTGGCAAAGGTGTCGCGCATCTGCGAGGCGAGGAACAGCGCTCGCAGTACGACGAAGACGTAAAGCCCGATCAGCAGCAGCGCACCGAGCAGGCCCAGTTCCTCGCCGATGACGGCAAACACGAAGTCGGTGTGCCGTTCGGGAAGAAACTCGAGCTGGCCCTGCGTGCCGCGCAGATATCCCTTGCCGAAGATACCGCCGGAGCCGATGGCGATCGTCGACTGGATGATGTGATAACCCGAGCCCAAGGGATCTGCCTGCGGGTCGATGAAGGTCAGCACGCGTTGCCGCTGGTAATCGTGCAGGAAGTACCAGCCGATCCAAGCACTGAAGAGGGCGCCGATGCCTAGGCCAACGATGATGCGTACGGAGAGTCCCGCGAGCAGCACCACGATGCCGCCAGCCATGAGGATCAGCAGTCCGGTCCCGAGGTCGGGCTGGATGATCGTGAGCGCCGTGGGCACGAGGATCAGCGCGGCCAGCAGCAGCAAAGTACGGCCGTCGGGGGGCAGGGCGCGCTCGCGCAACACCCAGGCGCAGGTCATCGGCACGGCGAGTTTCATCAACTCCGAGGGCTGGAAGCGCATGAAGCCAAGATCGAGCCAGCGTTGCGCGCCCTTGCCGACATAGCCCACCGCATCGACGATGATCAGCAGCAACAGGCCGAGTGCGTACAGCCACGGCGACATGCGCCGCAGAAAGCCGGGTTTCATCTGCGCGAAGACCAGCATCAGCAGGACGCCGAGCCCGAGACGTACGCTGCCGCGCAGCACGGCTCCCCAATCGCCACCTGAGGCACTGTAGAGCACGAACTGGCCATACGCGGCGATCAGGCCGAGGCCAATGAGAAGTGGGCCATCGAGGCGCAGCGCACCCAGGATCCGCGCGGTCTGCGTCAAGGTACGACGTGTGGTGCTGTCGACATCTTCGCGCAGCATCATTCCTCCCTCACATCGCCTGACGGCGCCGCGGCATCGCCGGGCGGAAACTTGCGCAGCAGGTACGCGTCCATCACCGCGCGGGCGATGGGCGCGGCGGTGCCGCTGCCGCTGCGGCCATTTTCTACCAGTACGGCGATGGCGATTCGCGGAGCCTCAATCGGTGCAAAGGCGACGAACCAGGCGTGATCGCGCAGTCGCTCGGCAATCGCACTTTCGTTGTAGCGAGCGTTCTGCGCCACGCTGAACACTTGGGCGGTCCCTGTCTTGCCGGCGATGCTGTACGGTGCGCCGGCGGCCGAGCGCGTGGCCGTACCCCCTTCCATCACCGCGCGCATGCCATCGATGATCAGATCCCAGTGCTCGGCAGATGCCGCCTGCAGCGGGGGCAGTGGTGCGGGTGTCAGCTCGGTCACGCGCTGCGTGCGCGGATCACGCATGGCTCGTACCAGCCGCGGTTCGAAGTTTTTGCCGCGGGTCGCGAGGATGGCCGTCATGTGAGCCAGCTGCAGGGGCGTGCTCGTCATATAGCCCTGACCGATGCCGAAGATGACGGTCTCACCCGGGAACCACACTTGCGCGCTGCGCTGTTTGAAAGCCGTCTTCTTCCACTCGGGCGAAGGCAGTATGCCGCTTTTTTCGCCACCGATATCGATGCCGGTGGGTTTGCCGAGGCCGAACTGGCCGAGAAATGCATTCAGCCGTCGCACGCCTAACTGGTTCGACAAGGAATAGAAGTACGGATCACAGGATTGCGAGATGGCCGAGCGCAGATCGACGGCACCATGACCCTTCGGCCGCCAGTCGCGAAAGCGGTGTGAGCTGCCGGGCAAGGAAAAGTAGCCGATGCAGAAAAATGGTTTGTCGGGCTCGATGATGCCGTGCGTGAGTCCTGCGAGCGCCACTACGGGTTTTATGGTCGAGCCCGGCGGATAGGTGCCGCGCAGGGCACGGTTGAACAGCGGGCGGTCCGGATTTTCGTTGAGCGCAGCGTATTCCGTCCGTGTCAGTCCGCGTGCAAACAGGTTGG
>SXGQ01126751.1_pt1 | contig 17338 bp, 13 predicted proteins | sample 3178371 | NCBI WGS metagenome assembly SXGQ01 (sample SAMN11356859, study PRJNA531348) | freshwater metagenome | isolation source: freshwater sample F1-20 | place: China: Fuxian Lake, Yuxi | collected 2017-12-25 | reverse complement strand
GAGCGCATGGCCCGCCTCGGCCTGGCTGCGTAGGTCGCGCCGCGACGCCCTGCTCCGCCCCGCGCCACCCCGGGCCACCTCGCGCCGCCAGGGGGTAGGTGGCGCGCGTCTTGGCCGTGCTGGCGGTAGGTGACCCGCAGAACGGGCAGCGCTTGCCGCGCGCGACCTACCGCCCTGGGCGAGGATGCGCGCGCCACCTACCGCCCGGCTCGGCTCGGGCTGGCCTCGACGTCGAGCTCAGCCGCGGACGTGCGTGAGGATCCAGTCGATGAACGGCTTGCCCGCGCGCCAGTCGGCGCGTACGTGGTCGAGCAGCTCCGCGGTGTGCACGTACGGCTCGAAGCCGTGGTCGCGACCGAGCGTCAGCGAGCGGTGCCGCAGGAGGTCGATGCGCGGGTGGTCGGCCGACCAGCCGCGCGGGGCGGTCTTCACCGCGTCGCCCCCGACCGTCCACCCCTGGCGCTCGAGCCGACCCAGGATCCGCTGCAGCCCGATCCCGAACGTCTCGTGGTCGACGGCCTCGCGGAACGACGCCAGCCGCGCCGGCGGCGCCTGGTAGAACCCCACACCGGTGCGCACGCCCGGGGCGCCGACCTGCACGTAGTAGCCCGTCGACGGGGCGACGGCGACGAACGCCCCCTGGTGCGTCTTGTACGGCGTCTTGTCCTTCGCGAACCGGACGTCGCGGTAGGGCCGGAAGATCTTGGCCGGGCCGAACTCGTCCTCGAGCGCCGCCGTGAGCGCGACCATCGGCGCCTTCACGGCCTCGTCGTAGACGTGCCGGTGCTCCTCCCAGAACGTCTTCGTGTTGTCGACCTCGAGGTCGTCGTAGAAGTCGAGCGCGGCGACGGGGAAGCCTGCGAAGGTCACGGGGGCGAGCCTAGGCCGGGGCTGCGGGTGCCGCCGCGTGACGGCACCCGCGTGCCGAGGACCTCAGTTCTCCTGCGTGACCGCGCCGAAGCCGACCTTGCGGCCGGTGTCGGCGACGAAGTACAGGTAGGCGACCTTGTCGGCCGGCACGGCGACCGTACGGTCCTTGTCGTCGGTGAGGCTGAAGACGGTCTCGTCCTTCAGCGCGGAGTCGAGCTTCGCGAGCACCGTGTCGGGCGCCTCGCTGGTCTCGACGGACAGCTCGCGGGCGGCGTTCTGGACGCCGATCTTGACCTCCATGGTCGGTCCTCTCTGACGTGCGGGTGGGGCGGGTGGGAGAAGGGGCTACTCGGCGCCGTCGGCGTCGGTGACGTCGCGCGGGAACCCGCCGATGCCGCGCCAGGCGAGCCGCCCGACGAGACGCACGGCGTCCTGTTGCGACAGCGACGACGCCTCGGCCAGCCAGTTGCGGGCCCCGACGTGGCCCATGCCGACCAGGCTCACGGCGAGGAGGTAGGCGGCGTCCTGCGGCAGGCCGGTGTCCTCGCGGATGACCTCGGCGATCGCCAGCGCCGACTCGCGCACGACCCGGTCGACCTGCTCGCGCACGTCGGGGTCGTTCGTCAGGTCGGACTCGAAGACGAGGCGGAACGCCGCGCCCTGGTCGGCGACGTACTGGTACCAGAGCTGCATCGTCGCCTCGACGCGGTGACGGTTGTCCTGCGTGGACGCGAGGGCGCGCTTGATGTCGTCGACGACCTCGTCGCACGAGGACTCCAGCAGGGCGAGGTAGAGGTCGAGCTTGCCGGGGAAGTGCTGGTAGACGACCGGCTTGGAGACGCCGGCGCGCTCGGCGATCTCGTCCATCGACGCGGCGTGGTAGCCCTGCTCGACGAAGACCTCGAGTGCGACCTCCAGCAGCTGGGCGCGGCGGGCGCGGCGCGGCAGTCGGCCGGCGCGCGTGCGCAGGATCGGGGTCTCGCTCACCCCCACAGCCTAGTGCCCGGTCCCCACGCGCTCGTCGGCGAGCACCCCGTGTCGTCGTGCGGCGTCCACGGGACGGACGTCGGTACCGCATGTCGGACGGTCGGGGAACAATGGACGACACGACCGGCGTTGTGCCGGACGTCCCCTTCACCGTCACTGCGAGGAGCAGCCGTGGTCGCCCCCATCGTGGAACCCGCCGACGAACTGACCATCGACGAGGTCCGTCGCTACAGCCGGCACCTGATCATCCCCGACGTCGGGATGGACGGGCAGAAGCGGCTCAAGAACGCCAAGGTGCTCGTGATCGGCGCGGGCGGGCTCGGGTCGCCGGCCCTGCTCTACCTCGCGGCCGCCGGTGTCGGCACGCTCGGCATCATCGACGACGACGTCGTCGACGAGTCGAACCTGCAGCGCCAGATCATCCACGGCCAGTCCGACATCGACCGGCCCAAGGCCGTCAGCGCCGCCGAGTCGGTCGCCGAGGTCAACCCCTACGTGAAGACGATCGTGCACGAGGCGCGTCTCGACAACGACAACGTCCTCGACATCTTCAGTCAGTACGACCTCATCGTCGACGGCACCGACAACTTCGCCACGCGCTACCTCGTGAACGACGCTGCCGTCATCCTCGGCAAGCCGTACGTGTGGGGCTCGATCTACCGCTTCGAGGGCCAGGTGTCGGTGTTCTGGGCCCAGGAGGGTCCGCAGTACCGCGACCTCTACCCGGAGCCGCCGCCGCCCGGCATGGTCCCCTCGTGCGCCGAGGGCGGCGTGCTCGGCGTCCTGTGCGCGTCGATCGGGTCGATCATGGTCACCGAGGCGATCAAGCTGATCACCGGCATCGGCGACCCGCTCATCGGCCGTCTGATGGTCTACGACGCGCTCGAGATGCGGTACACGACGCTGAAGATCCAGCGCGACCCCGAGGGCGAGCTGCCGACCGAGCTGCTCAGCGACTACGAGGCGTTCTGCGGTGCGATCAGCGACGAGGCCGCCGACGCCGCGGCCGGGTCGACGATCTCCGTCGCCCAGCTCGACGGGTGGCTGAAGGAGCGCAACGACGGCGGACGCGAGTTCGTGCTCGTCGACGTGCGGGAGCAGGTCGAGCGGGACATCAACCACATCCCCGGCTCGATCCTCATCCCCAAGGGCGACTTCCTCAACGGCAAGGCCCTCTCGGAGCTCCCCGACGACAAGCAGATCGTGCTGCACTGCAAGTCGGGCGTCCGCTCCGCCGAGGCCCTCGCCGTCCTCAAGGGCGCCGGCTTCAAGGACGCCGTCCACGTCGCCGGCGGCGTCGTGGCCTGGGTCGACCAGATCGACCCCAGCCAACCGTCCTACTGAGCGATCTCCGACGCCGCGGGTCGGGTGCCTCGAGCACCCGCCCGCGGCGTCGGTGCGTGTGGGGGCCTTCGGGTGTGTGAGGTCTCGTCGTGCTAGCGCGCTGCTGCGGGGGGTCTGGGCTTGGTGGTGCGCTGCCGCAGGGGGTCGTGACCTTGCCGGTGCGCTGCCTCGACTGACGCTGGGGGTGGTCTCCGAAAGGGCCTCGACCGGACGGCTGGGCGGGGCGGCGGCTCTGGTTCTCGGGCTGTGGCTCTCGCTGTGGACGCAAGCTTCTGCGTTCGTGCGTGGGACTCCAAGGGTTCTGCGTTTGCTACGGGATCCCGTCGCCAATGCAGAAGCGTTCGGCCTCAAGCGCGTGAAGGAAGCATCGTGGGTGCACTTGGGGGTGGGGTGGGCAGCGCTTCTCCCTTCTCGTGGCACGGTCCACGAGAAGGAAGCATCGTTGCCACGTCTAGCCCGGTCGGCGGTGGATCTGCCACCTGTAGAGCGCTCAGAAGGTGGCAGATCCACCGATGGCCCGCGCAAACGCAGAATCTTGCGCTTACCGCGAGCCACAGCCCGAGAACCAGAGCCGCCGCCGCTCCCAGCCGCCCGGTCGAGGCCCTTTCGGAGCGCAGGACGAGTCGAAGCCGCGCCGACGCAGCCGCAGGCCGACGACAAGCCGCACCACCGCACCCCCACCCGACCGAGAAGCCGCGCCGACGCAGCCGCCAGGCATGATCGAGGGGTGGACGAGGCGTACGTCGAGCAGGTGCTGCGGCTGGTGGAGCGGATCCCGGCCGGGCGGGTGCTGCCGTACGGGCGCGTGGCGGAGGTGGTCGCCGGCGGGTACGGGCCGCGCTACGTCGGGCGCATCATGTCGCTGTACGGGCACGCGGTGTGCTGGTGGCGGGTGCCGCGGGCCGACGGGACGCTGCCGGCACCGCTGATGATGGAGGCGCAGCAGCGGTGGGCGCAGGAGGGCACGCCGGTGCGCAACGGTCGGGTGCACGTCGCCGAGGCGCTGTGGGGCGAGGCGGGGGCGTCCTGAGGCTGTCGGAGGCCTCTGCTGGGATGGTCACGTGACCGTCGAGTACCGCATCCAGCCTCCCGAGCCCGCGACGGCGGCGCGGCGTGTGGTGCTCGACCCGAGCCAGCAGGCCGTGCTCGACCACGTCGCCACCGTCGGCGGGCCCCTCCAGGTGCTCGCGGGGCCCGGCACCGGCAAGACGACGACGCTCGTCGAGCTGGTGGCGCAGCGCGTGGAGTCCGGTACGGTCGCGGCCGACGAGGTCCTCGTGCTCACGTTCAGCCGGGCCGCGGCGCAGGAGGTCAGGGCGCGCATCGCCCGACGGCTGGGCCGCACGGTGGCCACCACGCCGGCCATGACCTTCCACTCCTTCTGCTACGCGCTCGTGCGCGCCGAGCAGGACACCACCGACTTCCGCAGCCCCGTCTCGCTGCTGAGCGCGCCGGAGCAGGACGCGGTGCTCGCCGACCTCCTCGCGGGCACCGACCCGCAGGAGTGGCCCGAGGCGCTGCGGCCCGCGCTGCGCACCCGGGGCCTGACGGCGGAGCTGCAGCGTCTGCTGGGTGCCGCCCGCGCCCAGGGTCTCGACAGCGTCGACCTCCTCGCCGTCGGCCAGCAGACGGGGCGCGCCGACTGGCAGGCCGCCGCCCGCTTCTTCGACGACGTCACGTCCGTGGCCGCGTTCACCAACACGATCGACCACACCGACCTCGTGTTCCAGGCCGTCACGCTCCTGGACGATGCCGAGTGCCGGCGCCGCTGGCGCGACCGCCTGCGGCTCGTCGTCGTCGACGAGGTCCCGGACACCGACCCGCTGCAGGTCGCGCTGCTGCAGGCCCTGGCGGGCGACGGTCGCGACCTCGTCGTGGTGGGCGACCCCTACCAGTCCATCTACGGCTTCCGCGGCGCCGACGTCACCGGCATCCTGCGCTTCACCGAGCAGTTCGCGACGCCGCTCGGCGAGCCCGCGGTGCTCACCCTCGCCCGCACCAACCGCTACGGTGCCGAGATCGCGGCGGCGGTCCGCTCGGTCGTCGAGAACCGCGGAGCGGTCCCGGGTCCCGACGGCGAACGCCTCGCCGCGTTGCGCTCGCCGGCCACCGACCCCCAGCGGTCGGGCACCGTCGAGGTCCGCACGTTCTCCTCTGCCACGGCCGAGGCCGAGCACGTGGCACTCCTGCTGCGCGAGGCTCACCTGGTGGCCGACCGTCCGGTCCCGTGGGACCGCATGGCGGTGCTCGTCCGGTCCTCGGCCCACCTCGACCGGCTCCACCGGGCGCTGTCCGCCGCGGGCGTGCCCGTCCAGGTGGCGGGCGACGAGCTCCCGCTCGCCGTCGAGCCCGCCGTGCGCACCCTGCTCGCCGCGTTGCACGCCGCCCAGACCCTGCACGCCGGCGAGCCGCTCGACCCCGAGGCCGCCACGTCGCTGCTCACCGGCCCGCTGGGCGCGATGGACGCGGCCGGACTGCGACGCCTCGGCCGGGTGCTGCGTCGCGACGACGCCGCCGAGCACGGCCGGCCCCGACCCTCGCGCCTCCTCGTCGCCGAGGTGCTCGCCGACCCGCCCCGGCTCGCCACGCTCGCCGCTGACGGCCCCGAGGGTCTTGCCGTGCAGCAGGCGCGACGGGTCTCGGGCCTGCTGGTGCGCGCCGTCGAGCAGCTCGCGGCCGGCGCGTCCGCGGAGGAGGTGCTCTGGACGTTGTGGGACGGCACCACCTGGCCGCAGCGACTGCACGCCGAGGCGGAGTCCGGCGGCGAGGGCGCGGCCCGGGCGCACCACGACCTCGACGCCCTCTGTGCGCTGTTCGCCGAGGCTGCCCGCGCCGAGGAGCGTGAGGCGCACCGCTCGGTCGGCGAGGTCGTCCTCGCCCTCGAGGCGCAGCAGATCCCCTCCGACACGCTCGCCCAGGCCCCCGACGACACCCGCGCCGTCCGGCTCATGACGGCGCACCGGTCCAAGGGCCTGGAGTGGGACCTCGTCGTCGTGGCCGGCGTGCAGGACGGTGAGTGGCCCGACACACGCCTGCGCAGCAGCCTGCTGCAGCCCGAACGACTGACCCGCGAGGGCGTGGCGCCCTACCCGAGCACGCGCTCGGCGATCGCGGAGGAGCGACGGCTGTTCTACGTCGCGTGCAGCCGCGCCCGCGAGCGGCTCGTCGTCACCGCCGTCGCCAGCGGCTCCGACGACGGCGACCAGCCGTCGCGCTTCGTCGGCGAGCTCCACACGTCGCTGACGCATCCCGACGAGACCCGCCCGGCGCGCCGGACGCTGCCTGAGACCGAGCACCGGCCCCGACGCGCCCTGTCGCTGCGCTCCGCCGTGGCCGAGCTGCGGCGGATCGGAGAGAACACCGACGACCCCGCCGAGCGGCGGCGCGTCGCCGAGCAGCTCGCGCGGCTGGCCAGCCACCCGGCGGGCCGGGCAGCCCACCCCGACCGCTGGTGGGGGCTGGCGCCCCGCACGACCTCCGACGCCCCGCTGCGGCCCGCCGACCAGCCCATCCGGCTCTCGGGCAGCCAGGTGTCCGCGCTCGAGCAGTGCCCTCTGCAGTGGTTCCTCGACCACGAGGCCCGCGGCGCGCACGCCACCACGTCGGCGCAGGGCTTCGGCTCGATCGTGCACGCCATCGCCGCCGACGTCGTGCGCACCGGGGTCACGCCCGACGTCAGCGCCATGTCGGCCCACCTCGACGACGTCTGGCACGAGCTCGACCTCCCGACCTGGGTCGGCGCCCGCGAGAAGACCGCTGCCGTCGAGGCGCTCGGACGGTTCGCCACCTGGCACACCGAGAACCCGCGTACCGTCGTCGCGGCGGAGCACCCGTTCGACGTCGAGGTCGAGGTCGAGGGACGCGCCGTCCGGCTGGGCGGGTCGATGGACCGGGTCGAGGTCGACGACGAGGGCGGTGTGCACGTCGTGGACCTCAAGACGTCCAAGAACCCGCCGTCCTCGCGCGACATCGCCGAGCACCCCCAGCTCGGCGTCTACCAGCTCGCGGTCGAGCACGGCGCCACCGCCGACGTCGTCCCCGACGGCCGCGCGGCCGGTGCGGAGCTGGTGCAGCTGCGCGTCGACGCCGGCGGCGCCCCCAAGGTCCAGCCGCAGGACGGTCCCCGCGACGACCAGCCGTTCTTCGCGGTGGAGCAGCTGCGCCGCAGCGTGCGTACCGTCGCCGAGGAGCAGCTGGTCGCCACCGCGTCGCCGAACGCCTGCGGCTGGTGCCAGTTCCGCCGGGTCTGCCCGGCCCACGACGACGGCGCCAGCATCCTCGTGCGCCAGCGCGGGCCGGTCGCGGGGGAGGAGCAGGCATGAGCCTCGTCCGCGACCCGCAGCACCTGCGCGACCTCGTCGGCATCCCGTTCTCCGAGCCGCAGGTCGCCGCCATCACCGCCGGGCTCGACCGTCCCGGCGCCATCCTCGCCGGCGCCGGCTCGGGCAAGACGACGGTCATGGCGGCGCGGGTGCTGTGGCTCGTCGGGCACCTCGGCGTGGCGCCGGAGCGGATCCTCGGGCTGACCTTCACCAACAAGGCGGCCGCCGAGCTGGGGCAACGGATCCGGGCGAGCCTGGAGCACCTGCCCGCCGACCCCGGCGACCCGTGGGGCGACGTGACGGCCTCGACGTACCACGCGTTCGCGGGGTCGCTCATCACCGAGCACGGGCTGCGGCTCGGCATCGAGCCCGACCTGCAGGTCGTCACCGACGCCTCGCGGTTCCAGCGGATGGCTCGCGTCATCTCCGCCTACGACCGCGAGCTGCGCTTCATCGGCACCCACGTGCCCACGCTGGTCGGCCAGGTGATGGCGCTGGACTCGCAGCTGTCCGAGCACCTCGTCAGCCCCGAGGAGCTGCGCCAGCACGACGCCGCCGTCGTCGCGGAGTTCGAGGCCGTCGGCAAGCCGGCCCTGCTGCGCGACGCCGCGCTGACCGCGCTGAAGCGCAGCGAGCTCAGCCTCCTCGTGGAGGCCTACCGGGTCGCCAAGGCGGCCGACGGCGTCATGGACTTCTCCGACCAGATGGCGTGGGGCGCCCAGCTCGCGCAGCTTCCGGAGGTCCGGGCCGCCATGCTCGAGCGCTACGACGTCGTCCTGCTCGATGAGTACCAGGACACCTCCGTCGCCCAGCGCGACCTGCTGCAGGCGCTGTTCTCCGGACTCCCCGTCACGGCCGTCGGCGACCCCGCGCAGGGCATCTACGGCTGGCGGGGGGCCGCCACCGGCAACCTCGAGGAGTTCCTCGACGACTTCCCGGCCGCCGACGGCAGCCGCGGTCGTCAGTTCGCCCTCGTGGAGACCCGACGCTGCGCGCCGGAGGTCATCGCCGCCGCCAACCACCTCGCGCAGCCGTTCTACGCGTCGTCGTCCGTGGTCTCGCCGCTCGTCTCGGCCGCCGACCTGACCGGACGCGTCGACGTCGCGCTCCACCGCACCGTCGACGAGGAGATCGCCGCGCTCGTCGCCGGCGTCGTCGCCGAGCACGACGCGGGCCGACCCTGGGCCGACATCGCCGTCCTGGTGCGGGTGGCCCGCGAGAACGGCGAGATCGTCAAGGCGCTGCGCGACGCGCACGTGCCGTTCGAGATCGTCGGCCTGGCGGGGCTGCTCGTGCAGCCGGAGGTGCTCGACGTCGTCTCGCTGCTCGAGGTCGTCGAGGACGTCACGGCCAACCCCGCGGTGCTGCGGCTGCTGGCCGGGCCGCGCTGGAACGTCGGGCCCCGTGACCTCGCCCTCCTCGGTCGACGTGCCGCGACCCTGAGCGGACGCGGGCACGGCGCCCAGGACGACGCGACGCTCGCCGAGGAGCTGGCGCGGGCGGTCGAGGGCACCGACCCCACCGAGGTCGTCTCGCTCGCCGAGGCACTCGACGACCCCGGCGACCTGCCCTACGACCCGCGCGCGCTCGAGCGCTTCGCCGACCTCTCGCGGGTGGTGCACCGCGTCCGTGCGCACGTGGGCGAGCCGCTGCTCGACCTCGCGCGTCGCGCCGTCCGCGCGCTCGACCTCGACGTCGAGCTCGAGGCCGGCGACGTCGAGGGCGCGTCCGACAACCTCGCGACGTTCCTCGACGCCGTGGCCGACTACGGCGCCACCGACCGCTACGCCTCGCTCACGGGCCTGGTGACCTACCTGCGGGCGGAGTCGGAGTTCAACGAGGGCATGGAGGTCACGACGCCCTCGGAGGCCGACTCGGTCAAGCTGCTGACCATCCACCGCTCGAAGGGCCTGGAGTGGGGCGCGGTGTTCGTGCCCCTCGTGTCGAGCAGCGTGTTCCCGTCCGGTCGTGGCCGGCCGAGCTGGCTGACGAACGGCAGCGCGCTGCCGACGTCGCTGCGTGGCGACGCGGCGAGCCTGCCCGACCTCGCGGAGTGGACGCCGACCGCGGGCAAGGAGCTGCGCGCGGCGAGCCGCGAGGCCGACCTGCTCGAGGAGCTGCGCCTCGGGTACGTCGCCTACACCCGCGCCAAGGAGCGCGTGGTCGTGAGCGGTCACTGGTGGGGACGCGCCCAGCTGAAGCCGCTCGGACCGTCGGACTTCCTGCTCACCACGCGCGACTGGCTGGCCGAGCAGGGGATCGCGCCGCTGCACTGGGCGGACCCGCCCGCCGACGACGAGACCAACCCGCACCTCGTGCTCGCCGACGGGATCGCGTGGCCGGTGGAGCCGCCGGCTCTCGACGGACGGCGAGCGCTCGCCGCGGAGGTCCTGGCCGCCCTCGACGGGGGCGGGACCCCGGTGCCCGAGCTGCCGGTCCCCGGCGACCGGGTGGCCGAGCTCTCGCTCGAGATCGACCTCCTCCTCGCCGAGGCCGAGGCGGCGCAGGCCGAGGCGCGTCCTGTCGAGCTGCCGTCCACGCTGTCGGCGACGGCCGTGCTGGCCCTGGCACAGGACGAGTCGTCGTTCGCGCGCACCCTGGCGCGGCCGATGCCTCGCCAGCCCTCGGGTGCGGCGCGGTTCGGCACCCGGTTCCACGCCTGGGTCGAGTCGCACTACGGCCAGCGACCGTTGCTGGAGCCCACGGAGCTGCCGGGTCAGGGCGACGTCGAGCTCGCCGACGACTCCGAGCTGGCCGACGTCATCGAGCGGTTCGAGTCGGGCCCCTACGGGCACCGCACACCGCACACGATCGAGGCGCCGTTCTCGATGCTGCTGGCGGGCCAGCAGGTGGTCGGCCGCATCGACGCCGTGTTCGCCACGACCACGGCGGCCGGCCGGGGCTTCGAGGTGGTCGACTGGAAGACGAGTCGTCGGGCCGACGCCGACCCGCTGCAGCTCAGCCTGTACCGGGTGGCCTGGGCCGAGCTGCACGGCGTCGACCCGGCGCTCGTGTCGGGTGCGTTCTACTACGTGCGGCTCGGCACGGTGGTGCGGTACGCGCCCGAGGACCTCCTCGACCGCGAGGCGCTCGAGGCGCTGCTCGCGCCGGGCGACGGCCCCGGGCCTAACCTGGCAGGGTGAGCGCCTCCACCTCGTCCGCGACCCCGCCGTTCGCCTTCGACCGGGCCCGCCACGACCGCGCGGGCCTGCTGCGGGCCGACGACGCCTGGGACGGTCCCGGGGTGCGCGTGCTGGTGCTGGGTGGTGAGCACGTCGCCACGGTCGACGGGCCCGCGCTGCGCTGGCTGCCGCGCGAGGAGGCGCCGGAGGGCACCTGGATCTTCCTCGGCGAGCTCGACGGGGTGCCGCACGCCGCCGTCGTCGTCGAGCGCGTGCCACAGGACCTGACGCCGGTGAGCATCCGCGTCCTGGCGCCCCTGCTGGGTGCCGACGACCTCTCCCTGGCGGTCCACGCCGTCGGGATGGCGCGCTGGCTCGCCGCCACCCCGTTCTGCCCGCGCTGCGGCGGGGCCACCGAGATCCGGTCGGCCGGTCACCTGCGTCGGTGCACCGTCTGCGGCACCGACCACTTCCCGCGCACCGACCCCGCCGTCATCATGCTCGTCACCGACGACCAGGACCGAGCGCTCCTCGGGCACCAGGCCAGCTGGCCGGAGGGCCGTTGGTCGACGCTCGCGGGGTTCGTCGAGCCCGGGGAGACGCTCGAGGACGCCGTCCGACGCGAGGTGGCCGAGGAGTCCGGTGTCGTCGTGGGTGACGTGGCCTACGCGGGCAGCCAGCCGTGGCCCTTCCCGGCGAGCCTCATGGTCGGCTTCTTCGGTCGGGCGACGGCCACCGACATCGAGGTCGACGGCGTCGAGATGGCGGCGGCGCAGTGGGTCACGCGCGAACAGCTGCTGGCGCAGGGCGAGGCGGGCACGCTGCTGCTCCCGCCGAGCGGCGTCTCGATCTCCAGCTGGCTCATCGAGAGCTGGTTGGGTGAGCGCATCCCTGCCGGCTGGTCCTGATGTCGGGGCGGTGGGCCTCACGCGGAGCTCGAGCGAGCGGTGGCTGGCGCGCGTCACCTGACCACGGTGACGCGGGTCCGCGACCGCCAGCAGGCGTTCCGCGGCTCACCTACCGCCGTGGGGGTCAGACGCCCAGCTGGGCCTTGACCTGCGCGACGGAGGGGTTCGTGAGGGCGGTGCCGTCGGCGAACACGAGGGTGGGCACCGTCTGGTTGCCGTTGTTGGCCTTCTCGACGATCGCCGCAGCCTCGGGGACCTGCTCGATGTCGACCTCCTCGAAGCTGATGCCCTCGCGCTGGAGCTGCGACTTCAGCCGGTGGCAGTAGCCGCACCACGGGGTCGAGTAGAGGGTGAAGTCGCCGGTCATCGTTGTCTCCTGTGCGGTCTAGGCTGGTCGCACCGGTGTCGACGACGCCGGTGCCACGGGTGTCAACGACACCACGGCCGGGCTTGTTCCGCCCGCTCCGCCGGGTTGCCCGGCCCCGACCCGTCCCCGACCGAGGAGAAGTGCCCGCGTGCCCAGCCCCGAGGACCTCCTCGAGAACCTCGACCCCGAGCAGCGGGCCGCCGCCGAGGCCCTGCGCGGCCCGGTCTGCATCGTCGCGGGCGCCGGGACGGGCAAGACCCGCGCCATCACCCACCGCATCGCCTACGGCGTCGCGACCGGGCTGTACGTGCCCACCGAGGTGCTGGCGCTCACCTTCACCACGCGTGCCGCGGGCGAGATGCGCGGACGGCTCGCCCAGCTCGGCGCGCCGCACGTGCAGGCCCGGACGTTCCACTCCGCTGCGCTGCGCCAGGCACGGTACTTCTGGCCGCAGGTCTACGGCACCGAGCTGCCGGAGGTCGTGGGCTCCAAGTTCGGGCTCGTCGCGGAGGCCGCGAGCCGTGAGGGCATCCGCCGACCCGACAACGCCGTCATCCGCGACCTCGCCGCCGAGGTCGAGTGGGCCAAGGTCAGCAACGTCCGGGGAGCCGACTACCCCGACGTGGCGCGTCGTCGCGGACGCGAGGTCGCCGACCTCGAGCCCGGCCGAGTCGCCGCGGTCATGGCCGCCTACGAGGACGTCAAGCGGGAGCGCGGCCGCATCGACTTCGAGGACATCCTGCTCATCACCGCCGCGATCCTCGCCGACGACGAGCGCATCGCCGCGCAGGTCCGACGCCAGTACCGGTGGTTCGTCGTCGACGAGTACCAGGACGTCAACCCGCTCCAGTCGACGCTGCTCGACCTCTGGCTCGGCGGACGCGACGACGTCTGCGTCGTCGGCGACCCGCGCCAGACCATCTACACGTTCGCCGGTGCGTCGCCGCAGATCCTCGCCGACTTCGCCCAGCGCTACCCCGACGCCGAGCGGGTCTCGCTGGTGCGCAACTACCGCTCCACCCCGCAGGTCGTGGCCGTCGCCAACGCGGTGTTCGACGGCGTCCGGGGCGAGGCCCACGGCCGACCGCTGCAGGCGCAGGCCGCGCCGGCCGAGCCCGTGCGCTACCTCGGGTACAGCGACGAGCCGAGCGAGGCGTCCGCGGTGGCCGACGAGATCGTCCGGCTGCACCGCTCCGGGGTGCCCTACCGCGAGATGGCCGTCCTGTTCCGGATCAACGCGCAGTCGGAGGCCTTCGAGGAGGCGCTGGGCGAGCGCGACGTCCCCGTCACCCTGCGCGGGGTCGAGGGCTACTTCCAGCGCGCCGAGGTGCGCCAGGCCGTCACCCTCCTGCGCGGTGCGGCGCGCGCCGGCGAGGACGGGGCCGACGCGACCGTCGACGTCGACGCCCCCGACCACGGTCGGCTCGGGCACGAGGTCCGCGCGGTCCTGGCCAGCATGGGACACACCGAGACCGCGCCGTCGGGTCCAGGTGCCACGCGCGACCGGTGGGAGTCGCTGCACGCGCTCGTGACGATGGCCGACGACCTCGCCGAGTCCCAGCCGGAGGCCGGTCTCACCGAGCTGCTCGCCGACCTCGACCGCCGCGCGCAGTCCGCCCACGCGCCCACCGCGGAGGGCGTGACCCTCGCGACCCTGCACGCGGCCAAGGGCGTGGAGTGGGACGCCGTGTTCTGCGTCGGGACGCACGAGGGGATGATGCCCATCACCCACGCCGACACCCCGCAGGCCGTGGCCGAGGAGCGCCGGCTGTTCTACGTCGGCGTCACCCGGGCTCGGCGTCACCTGACCATCTCCTGGGCGCGGGCACGCAAGCCCGGCGGGCGACAGGGGCGCAAGCCCACCCGGTTCCTCGACCCGCTGCTGCCGCCGGACCACCCGGCGCGCGGCGGCTCCGTCGGGCCGCGCCCCAAGAAGCGCAGCAACGTCGAGCTCGAGTCGCTCGACGCCGACGCGCGAGCGGTGTTCGAGCGTCTGCGGGAGTGGCGCAGCACCACCGCCGCGGAGGCGAAGGTGCCGGCCTACGTCGTGTTCACCGACGCCACCCTGCTCGCCCTGGCCGAGCTGCGCCCCGCCGACGCCCACGGGCTTCTCGGCATCCCGGGGATCGGCCAGACGAAGCGCGAGCGGTACGGCGAGGCGGTGCTCGAGGTCATCGCCCAGCAGGGTTGAGGCGCTCGGCGGCCGTCGTCACCACGACGTCGGTCAGCCGGTCGAGCAGGGCCGACGGCGTCCGCCAGCGCTGCCACGACAGCGGGGAGCGGATCGTCGGACCTCCGAGGTCGACGAGGTCGGGCCCGTGGGTGGCGGCGTGCTCGGCGGGCAGCAGGCCCCAGCCGAGACCGAGGGAGACGGCCCGCGCGAAGTCGTGCGGCGACGGCACGAGGTGGCGTGGGGTCAGGGACGCGTCGACGTCGTGCGCGGCGAGCCAGTCGGCCTGGAGCGAGTCGGTCGGGTCGTAGTCGACGCGTGGTGCGGTCCGCAGCTCGGCCTCGCCGACACCGTCGGGGGCCCAGCGTTCCATCCAGGTGCGCGACGCCATCGCCCGGTAGGTCAGCGCGCCGAGCGGGACGGCCCGGCACCCGGGCACCGGCTCGGCGCGGGCCGTGACGGCCGCCATCACCGTGCCGTCCTCGAGCATGCGCGCCGTGCGCGTCTGGTCCTCGCGGTACAGCTCCACCTGCACGTCGCTCGTGCGCGTGAACCGGGACACCGCCTCGAGGAACCAGGTGGCGAGGGAGTCGGCGTTCACGGCGACGGCGAGCCGGGGGAGGCGTGCCTCGGCCAGGCCCAGCTCGGTCGCGGCGTCCTCGTCGAGCAGGGCCAGACGTCGGGCGTAGCGCAGCACGACCTCCCCGGCGGCCGTCGGCCGCACAGGGGTCGTGCGCACGAGCAGGCGCTGGCCGACCGACTCCTCGAGGGCCTTCACCCGCTGGCTCACCGCGGACGGCGTCACGTGCAGGGCGCGGGCGGCGCCGTCGAAGGTACCGGCCTCGACCACCGCGGCCACGGTGCGCACGGCGACAGGGTCGGACCACATGAAGCCATGCTAATGCTCCTGAAGAATTCTTCGCTGGTCCTGAAGATCGCTGCGCCCTAGCGTGGCGGCGTGACCAGCCTGCTCTCCGGCCTCGGCGCCGGCCTCGCCCTCATCGTCGCGATCGGCGCGCAGCACGCCTGCGTCCTGCGGCAGGGGCTGCGCCGCGAGCACGTCGGGCTGGTCGTCGCGGTGTGCGCCCTCTCCGACGTCGTGCTCGTCGCCGTCGGGGTCGTGGGCCTGGGGCGGCTCGTCGAGTCGGTGCCCTGGTTCGTCGACGCGGCCCGCTGGGGTGGGGCGGCGTTCCTCGCCGGCTACGCGGTCCTCGCGCTGCGCCGGGCGGCGACAGGGTCGGGGGAGTCGCTCGAGGTCGAGGGCGACGCCCACGTCCAGGCCGGCGGGCTGGCCGTGCGGGTGAGGCCGTCAGCGAGGCGGGTCGGGCTGACCGCGCTCGCCCTGCCGTGGCTCACCCCGCACGTCTACCTCGACACGGTCGTGCTGCTGGGGTCGGTCGCGGCCTCGCACGGTGACGCCCGCGGGTGGTTCGCGGTCGGCGCCATGACGGGCAGCGTCGTCTGGTTCGCGGCGCTCGGGTTCGGCGCGCGTCACCTGGGGCGATGGCTCCGCGAGCCGCGCGCGTGGCGTCTGCTCGACGGTGCGATCGGCTGCGTCATGCTGGTGCTGGCCGCCGGCATCGTGCTCCGCTGAGCGTCAGTCCGGCGGCGCGAACCCGGGGATCGACTCCTCCAGGATCGAGCGGAACGGTGCCGTCGCGTTGAGCTGGCACAGCACGCCGACGCCACCCAGCCAGACGCGGTGGATCAGCAGGTACTCCGGCGGCAGGTTGATCTTCATCGACGTCGACATGCCCTCGCCGCCCAGGCCGACCCGGCCTGCCTGCTCGCGCAGCCCGGCCCGCGAGAACGTGAACGTCGCGGCGCCCGCCGGCTCGACGAACGGCGCGATGTACCCGGCCATCACCTCGGGGTCGATCTTCGTGCCGGGGCGCAGGAACCCCTCGCTGCGCAGGTGGTCGGTCACCGCCTGCGCGTCGCCCGCCAGCGCGGCGGTCAGGAGCGGGCCGAGCGCGGGAGGCAGCCCGTCGGGCAGGTGCGCCACCGCACCGAAGTCGACGACGCCGAGACGTCCGTCGGGGAGCACACGGAAGTTGCCGGGGTGCGGGTCGGCGTGCAGCAGCCCGACGCGGTCGGGGCTGGTGAGCAGGAACCGCACGTACCGCTCGCCGTAGCGGTCGCGGTCGTCCTGGCTGCCGTCGCGGATGAGGTCGGCCAGGGAGCCGGTGGACTCCATCCAGCTGCTCACGAGCACACGCTCGGTCCCGTGCACGACGCTCGGCACGAAGATCTCCGGGTCGTCGGCGTACTCCTCGTGGAAGCGCTGCTGCGCGACGGCCTCGAGCGTGTAGTCGAGCTCCTCGACCACACGGTCCTCGAGCTCCTGCAGCAACGCCTTGACGTCGATGCCCGGCGCGAGGACCCCGAGGAGCCGGGAGATGCGCGACAGCTGGCGCAGGTCCGAGCGCAGCGCCTTTGCCGCACCGGGGTACTGGATCTTGACGGCCACCTCGCGCCCGTCGTGCCACCGACCGCGGTGCACCTGCCCGATGGAGGCCGCCGCGGCGGGTTGGTCGCCGACCTCGACGAGCCGGTCGCGCCAGTCGGCGCCCAGCTCGGCGGCCAGCTGGCGGTGCACGACGTCGACGGGCATGGGCGGGGCGGCGTCCTGCAGACGCGTGAGGGTCTCGCGGTAGGGCGCCGCAATCTCCTCGGGCAGCGCCGCCTCGAAGATGCTCATGGCCTGGCCCATCTTCATGGCGCCGCCCTTGAGCTGGCCCAGCACGCTGAACACCTGCTCGGCGGTGCGCCGCTGCACCTCGGTCAGCACGGCGTCGGCGGGCGCGCCGCCGATCCGCCGGCCCATGCCGAGGGCGGTCCGGCCGGCGAACCCGACGGGCAGGGCCGCGAGCTTCGCGCCACGCGTGAACGCCCCGACCGGGAGCGACGACCGACTGCGCCGGCCAGTGCCGCGGTCGTCGGCGGCGTCGTCCGGCTCCTGTGGCTCCACGTCTCCCAGGATAGGTGCCATCGGCTCAGGCGTCCCGGTGGAGCAGGCTCGTGCAGCCCTCGTGGACCGGGACGACTTCCCGCACGACCTCGCGTCCGCGGAGGTGGAGCACGCCGCCCACCGTCTCGGGACGGTCCGGTCCGGCGCAGGCCGCCGTCTGCTCGGCGACCGCGGCGGCGACGCGGTGCAGCAGGACCGGCCCCGGCGACGGCGGGGGAGCGGCGACGAGCGGGCGACCCAGCTGCCCCACCACCGCCGCCCACGTCGGGTCCGCGGT
>SXGQ01052639.1_pt1 | contig 17339 bp, 20 predicted proteins | sample 3178371 | NCBI WGS metagenome assembly SXGQ01 (sample SAMN11356859, study PRJNA531348) | freshwater metagenome | isolation source: freshwater sample F1-20 | place: China: Fuxian Lake, Yuxi | collected 2017-12-25 | reverse complement strand
ATGGGTGTCGAACACCACGGCGAAGGTGTAGCCGTCGGGTGGCGCGCTCGCCACCGAGCCCGTGCCGATCGAGCCGGAGGCGCCGACGCGGTTCTCGACGATGACGCTCTGGTTGATGAGTTTTGACAGTTTCGCTGCAAAATAACGCACGCTGATATCGGCGCCGGACCCCGGCGGAAACATGCATATGGCGCGGATCGGACCCCTGGGATAATCGGCTTCCTGCGCGCGCAGGATCGCGGTTTTGAGTTTTGCCATTGTGTTATCCCTTCAGGTTAAATAGTGCAACAGCTACAGCATGGCGCGTCAATACACCGGCCGCGCGCATTCTGATAGTAGGTTTGAGCGCCGTGCTCGCCGAATAACGTTATCGCGTCAACCCTTGACGCGCGCCGGTCTAACAGCACGGCACGGCCCTTGGACCATTGGATTAAATCGCCGGCCAATATGCGCGCGCCAGTGGCCGCGCAGGTGCCGGTATATTTTGCGGTTATGGTGCGCATATCAGGCCGCCTTTTTCAAAAAGAAAACTTTTTCCGCTTTTTTGGCACTGGCGCCGTGTGCTAAAAAACCAACAATAGTTGAGCGATCGCTGCGCGCGCACAATTGGCACGTCGCGCAGCTCACGTCGTCGCGCAGCTGCGCGGGACATGTGACGACGACGCGGCCGGCCGGCGTGCGGTTTTTTGCGCCGGCATCGGCCGGTAGAATTGTGACGACAGGGCCGGCGCCGGTATCGGCCAATGCGTCGGCGTGCGATAAATCATTGGCCGACAGATTGATAGTAAAGCCGGCCGCATTGGCGGCTTTAATTTGCGCCAGATTGTCGGCCGTCGCCGGTTTATGCGTATAAGTAAAGCCGCGTCGACCTTTATTGGCCAAAACAAGCATTTTCAGCGCCAGTGGATTAATGGAATTGTCAAGGCCTGGTAAATCGCCGGCTTGATTATGACGCCACAATTGGCCGGCCGGTAAATTCGCGATCGCGTCGCAAAATTCGGACCATTGCATGCCGCGATCGCCGGCCGTAACCGCGCGCCAATGGATCGCGAGCGGCCCGCCGTCGGCATAGCAGCCGCCAGATTTTAACGGGCACGCCGACGGGCACGACAGGGCCGACGTCGTTGATACGGGTATCGGGCCGGTTTTCGCATTGGCGCTTTTAAGTGTTAAGTGTACGGTTTTCATTTTGGTCGGTTCCCTTCAGTTTTTAGAATGAGAGTAAAAAGACGAACATTAAATAAATAAAGCCGGCCGTGATAATTGCGCCGGCATATTGAAAAGGGCTCATGCCGCGCCCTTTGCCGCCATAGCGGCGCGATTCGCGGCGCTAAGTATTTCGTGCCATTTTGTCGCCGCTATAACGCGAATCGCGCGCGCTCGCTCGCCGCGCGCATACGTTTCAGCACTGCGCACCGCCGCCGCTTTTTCTTCGGCTACTGCGCGCGTCATCGCGCCGTCAATGGTGAAAAATCCGCCCGTCGCAAACATAGGGTTCTGCGCGGCAATTTGAACTAAGTATTTTAATTTCATTTTTTATCCCCTTTGGGTAGTGGCCGGCTTTCGCCGGCCGTTTGATTTAAATGTAATTCCAGGCTTTGGCGCCGATGGATTTTGCAAAGGCTTTTGCGGCGCGTTTTTGCGCAAAAGTATGCTCTGCGATAATGTTTTCCAGTATCGGCTTTACGCCATTAACAATAGTGAGTTTCCATCCGTCACGGGTTTTGGTTAAATGCGCAGTATGCATTTTTCGTCTCCAAGTGAATTTGCCTAAATTTTAGGCAGTTAATTTGCAAAACAATGTACTACAGGCCTTCAATATAGTCTGTCAAGTAGAAAATGTCAAACAATCTTTTGCATTTATTTTCGATGCCAATTGTCAGCGCGATTGTCGGATTGTGGGCTATTTTTTCGGGCATTTTGACCTACGTCAAAACCTAGTCTAAATGCGGCTTTTTGCTTTTTGTTGGCTATATTGGCTATTTTAAAAACTAAACTTAAAAAAATTATATTTCGTTATCATAATGGCAATAACTCCCTGTCATGGCGAGCGCTGTATGTAATCGCACCGATTTAAAACGGATGACAACATAGCCAACATGACCTACATAGTATTTTGACAACAAAAAAGTTATCCACAAATTTGGTAGCATTTTGCTAATGGTTAGTGACCACTAACATTAGAAGTAAGTGCTTACTAACCTGGTTAGTTAGTGCTTACTAACCTAGTTAGTTAGTGCTTACTAACTTGCCAGGCTGACAACTGTAAGTGAGTGCTTACTAACTTGTAAGTGAGTGCTTACTAACCTGGCAGCTGGAAGTAAGTGCTTACTAACATGGGGGGGGTGGGGGCACCCGCGGCTGGACGGTCACGGCCACGGAGGTGTTACAAACAATTTTTTTTATTTTTTGTAGACAGCCAACATAGCCAACATGACCCACAAATGCGCTAATATTCAGCCATGTTCAAATCGATACCATTCGTACCGCGCAATGTGCAGGCCACTGAGTCGCGTCTTCAGGCGATCTATGACGCTGCTGCCTTGGGTCTGAAGGGCGACGCTTTGGCGTTAGCCGCCGGCATGTTGCCTACTGAGTTCAGGCAGTTGTGCGAGTTGGACTCGGTAGCCGAGATGGCGGTACTTAAAGGGCGCGCTGACTCCGAGATTGAAGCCTCCGCGCATCTGAGGGAAGCGGCACGCGCTGGCGACGCCAAGGCAGCGCTTGCCATCCTGCAGCACAGCCACGGCTGGACAGCCCGCCAAGAGATCAGCGTTGACATCACAAACCGGATCAGCATCACGCAGGCGCTGCAGCAGGCGCAGGAGCGCGTCATCGATGGGCTGATCACCGAACAGCAACCGGAGTATCTGGAAAATGCCACAGAACGCACTCGCGCCCACGTCGGTTAACGCGTTTAATATGGCGCCGTACGCAACGCGGGCTAAAGTTGTGCCAACTTCTATGGGCCGCGATTACGAAAATGTTTACGCAGCACTATTGCCAAAAATACTGCAAGCGCAATTTCCAGAATTTGCGCGCAACGTAACCGCTACCGTTACAGCAGACGAGCCCCAAAACCCAAACAATGCGGGTGAATATACCCCAAGAACAAATTCTATTGCGTTAGACCCGTCAGGCATAAACCGTTTACGCACCGTGCCTCTAACAGGTGTGGGTTTTGTTGGCGCACCCGATACTTACAACACAACCACGGAAGAAACACTTAACGCGTTACGCACGCTCATGCACGAAGGCTACCATGCTCGTTTAGATAAAGACATTGGGTTTTGGCGGGAACCGGCAGCGCAGCTAGAAAGAAAAATGCCCCGTAAAAAATATAGCGCGTTAATGACAGATTTAGCGCTGTCAGGGTTACCGTCAATGTTAAACAAAGACGGCACACCTAAAGCTGACCATGAGCTTATTAACGAAGCGTTGTCGACTATTGTGCCAACACTTGCAATGCAACGCAAAAATATGGTAACTAGACAAAATATGCGGTACGCAAAAGAATTTGAACGACTGGTAAAAAAACATCCTGAATTAGGTGAAATTGTCACTCAATGGTCTAACCCTGAATTGTTTAAATAATGGCACAACAGCCAATCTATGACGCCGAGGGCGAACAGCTCCTGATGTCGCGCCTCTGGGCGCCGACTATCGCTGACGACCCCGAGGCGTTCGTGCTGTTCGCCTTCCCGTGGGGGCAGCCCAACACACCGCTGGCCAAGTTCAAAGGCCCGCGCACCTGGCAGCGCAAGATACTGCGCAGGATCGGCACCCACATCAAGAACAACCGAGGTCAGATCGACATGGACGCGCTGAGAACTGCGGTCGCGTCTGGCCGAGGGATTGGCAAGTCCGCGCTCGTCTCATGGCTCGTCTTGTGGATGCTGACCACCCGCATCGGGTCAAGCGTGATCGTGTCAGCCAACAGTGAAGCGCAGCTCAGGTCGGTGACGTGGGGTGAGCTGACTAAGTGGCAAGCGATGGTCATCAACAACCACTGGTGGGAGATCAGCGCAACCAAGCTGACCCCAGCCAAGTGGTTGACCGAGCTGGTCGAACGCGACTTGAAGAAGGGTACGCGCTACTGGGCAGCCGAGGGCAAGCTCTGGTCGGAAGAGAATCCCGACAGCTACGCCGGTGTCCACAACCACGACGGCATGATGCTGATCTTTGACGAGGCATCTGGTATTCCGGACGCCATCTGGTCGGTCGGTGCGGGCTTCTTCACGGAGCCGATACTGGATAGGTACTGGTTCGCCTTTTCCAATCCACGGCGTAACCAAGGCTACTTCTACGAGTGCTTTCACGCCAAGCGCAACTTCTGGCAGACAGAGAACATCGACTCCAGAACAGTCGAAGACACGGACAAGCAGATATATGAGCAGATCATTGCGGAGTATGGCGAAGATTCGCCGCAGGCTCGGGTTGAGGTCTACGGAGAGTTTCCATCAGCTGGCGAAGATCAGTTTATTGGTGCGAGTGCTGTCGACGACGCCGCCAGTCGGCCAAAATACAAGGATGAGACGGCGCCAATTGTTGTCGGCGTTGACCCAGCTAGAGGCGGCGCGGACGCAACCGTCATCGTCGTGCGGCAAGGGCGCGACTTGGTAGCGATCAAGCGCTACCACGGCGAGGACACCATGACGACCGTGGGCCGGGTGATTGACGCCATTGAGGAATACCGGCCTGCGCTGACCGTGATCGACGAAGGCGGTTTAGGCTACGGGATACTTGACAGATTAAAAGAACAGCGATACAAGGTGCGGGGAGTGAACTTCGGTTGGAAGTCCTCCAAGCCGGTCATGTACGGCAACAAGCGAGCTGAGATTTGGGGTGCGATGAAGGACTGGCTGAAGACGGCCAGCATCCCCAACGACAGGCAGCTGAAAGCCGACTTGACAGGCCCCATGAAGAAACCCGACTCGTCGGGTACGATCTACTTGGAAGGCAAGAAAGAGATGAAATCACGCGGGCTGGCGTCTCCGGACGCAGCCGATGCACTAGCGGTGACGTTCGCGTTCCCGTTGGCGCACCGTGAGTCTGGGTATGAGCGCGCAACACGCCGCAGCGACGGCTACACGCCAAGAGTCGCTGCTGCAACTGGATGGATGGGGTCGTGATGGCTAAAAAAGGTGTGTCACTAAGCGTTGGTCGGGGTGAGAAGCTGCCTGTATCTAAGGGCGCCGGCTTGACTGCCAAGGGGCGGGAGAAGTACAACCGCGAGACAGGCAGCAACCTGAAGGCACCCGCGCCAAGTCCGAAGACCAAGGCAGACGAAGGTCGCAAGAAGTCGTTCTGCGCAAGAATGGGTGCCGTCGCAGCAAACGCGGAAGACGGTGAACGCGCCAAAGCGGCGCTTAAACGATGGAAGTGCTAACTATGGCGACGAAACCAGGACTCTACGCAAACATTCACGCAAAACAAGAGCGCATCAAGGCCGGAAGCGGCGAAAAGATGCGCAAACCCGGCGCTCCCGGCGCACCGACGGCTAAAGACTTTAAGCAATCGGCTAAAACGGCTAAAAAGGGGAAGTAACATGCCACTGGTTAAGTCAAAATCGGAAAAAGCGTTCAGGGAAAACATCCGCGCCGAGGTAAAATCGGGCAAACCGGTCAAACAGGCCGTGGCCATCGCGTATGCAACCAAACGCGCGGCAGCTAAACCCGCCAAAAAGATGAAATAAATGGATCTTTCGCCCGACGAACAAGCCGTGATTGACTACCACAGGTCAAATCTGTACCAAGGTAGAGGTCTTCGCAATCCTGACGGGTCAACGACCACGTTTAGAGGCTCGGTTGTCGGCGCTGACGGCGGGCACATGATTTTGCCAACGTATTGGCACGGCCAAGTACGAGATATTCCGCAATCTATGCGTTTTGCCATAAAATCTGGCATTAAATTTCCAAAATATAAAACAGTTAAGGAAGCGTTAGCTGCTGAACAACGCCTGCACCAGATTATGGAGCAGGATTTGCGTGATTACGCCGCAAGACCTCAACAGGCAACAGAATAAATGGACTATACCGGCATAAACAAGGCAGCAAAGGTCGCCAATATCGGTGGAAACCCACCGCCTGACGACATCAAGAAAGACACGCAAGACGTACTTGCGACCATGCGAAAACGGCTGGATATGGCCATTTCCGCACTGTCTGAGAGCCGGGAAGATGAGCTGGATGACCTGCGGTTTTATGCTGGGTCACCCGACAACTGTTGGCAATGGCCAGCAGACGTCTTGGCAACGCGCGGTGCGGTGCAAGGTCAAACCATCAACGCCCGTCCAACACTAACGATCAACAAGCTGCCGCAACACGTAAGACAGGTCACCAATGACCAAAGACAAAACCGTCCGAGCGGCAAAGTTATACCCGCTGACGACAACGCCGACCCAGAAGTCGCCGAAATCTACAATGGCATGGTTAGGCACATCGAGTACATCTCGGACGCCGACGTTGCCTACGACACAGCCTGCGAAAACCAAGTCGCCTACGGCGAAGGCTACATCCGAATCCTGACCGAGTATTGCAACGACGACTCGTTCGACCAAGACATCAAGATTGCCCGTATCCGCAACAGCTTCTCCGTCTACATGGATCCAACAATCCAAGACCCGTGCGGCGCAGACGCTAAGTATTGCTTTGTTACTGAAGATTTGCAGCGCGCAGACTATGAACGCATGTTCCCTGACGCCAGCCCGATCTCTAGCCTGCAGTCGCAGGGTGTGGGCGACCAGTCAATCTCGGTTTGGATAAATCAGGATACCGTGCGCATCGCCGAGTATTACTACGTTGAGTATGAGAAAGCCACGCTGCACCTGTACCCTGGCAACGTGACGGCTTTTGAGGGTTCGCCCGAAGCCAAGCAAATGAAACAGATGGGCATCAAGCCCGTTCGCACCCGTGAAGTCCACGCCAAGCGCGTTAAGTGGTGTAAGACCAACGGTTACGAGATGTTAGAAGAGCAGGAGTGGGCGGGGCGGTTTATTCCGATTGTGCGCGTCATTGGTAATGAGTTTGAGGTAGATGGCAAGCTGTACGTTTCAGGTCTGGTGCGTAACGCCAAGGACGCCCAGCGCATGTACAACTACTGGACGAGCCAAGAAGCTGAGATGCTGGCTTTGGCGCCCAAAGCGCCGTTCATTGGGTATGGCGGCCAGTTTGAAGGTTACGAGCTGCAGTGGAAAACAGCCAACACGCAGAACTGGCCGTATCTGGAAGTTAATCCTGACGTGACCGACGGTTCTGGTGCTGTCTTGCCGTTGCCGCAGCGTGCAGCCCCGCCGCTGCCGCAGACCGGGCTGATCCAAGCCAAGATGGGGGCGTCTGATGATATCAAGTCAACGACTGGCCAGTACGATACGAGCTTGGGTGCAACGTCTAACGAGCGATCCGGCAAGGCGATTATGGCGCGCGAGCGTCAGTCTGATACTGGCACTTACCATTACGTGGACAATCTGGCACGCGCTGTTAGGCACGTAACCCGCCAGTTGGTTGACCTAATCCCCAAGATTTATGACACCCAGCGCGTGGCTCGCGTTATTGGTTTGGATGGTGAGACTGACATGGTCAAGCTAAACCCCATGCAGCCAGAGCCTGTGCGTAAAATCCGCGACCAGAACAACCCCGACATTGTGATTGACAAGATTTACAACCCCAACGTCGGTAAGTACGATGTGGTGGTGACCACCGGCCCGTCCTACTTGACCAAGCGTCAGGAGGCACTGGATGCGATGGGCATGATCCTGCAATCCAACCCGCAGCTTTGGCAAGTGGCCGGCGACCTGTTCATCAAAAACATGGACTGGCCAGGCGCGCAGGAAATGGCGGCTCGCTTTGCCAAAATCATCGACCCCAAGATCATGCAAGACAGCGACGACTCGCCCGAGATGCAGCAGGCCAAACAGCAGATGGAAGCGATGGGTCAAGAGCTGGATCAGCTGCACCAGATGCTGCAAAACGTCGGCAAGTCGGTCGAGGTGCAGGATATGGAGCGCAAGAATTTCGAGGCTGAGATCAAGGCGTACCAAGCCGAGACGCAACGTCTGTCAGCTGTGGCTGCCGGCATGAATCCCGAGCAGGTGCAAGAGGTTGTCATGCAAACGCTGCGCGACGTGATGACTGCTGGCGATTTGGTCATGGAAGGCAACGGCATGGAAATGCCCGGCCAAATGCCAATGGGCGAACAACCACCAATGGGCGGCCAGCCACCGATGGGGCAAGAAATGCAGCAAATGCCGCCAGAAATGGGTATGATGCCGCCAAGTGGGGCTGAAATGCCGCCTGAGATGATGACTATGCCGCCGGAAGGAATGCAACGATGAAGTGCGCAGATTTTGTAGGCATGCTGTTTTTAGCGCGGGATGTCGCCCATTCGGTGCATCTTAATACTCGCAGCTTTTCAAAGCACATGGCCTTGAATACGTTTTACGATGAGATTATCGATTTGGCGGATAAGTTTGCCGAAGCGTACCAAGGCAAATACAGTCTGATTGGGCCAATTTCGCTGCATTCAGCCAAGAAAACAGGCAATATTGTTGAGTTTTTGGAAGACCAATTAAACGAAATTAATTCTGTGCGCTACAAGGTTGTCGATAAAGATTGCACTGCAATCCACAATATTATTGACGAAATTGAAGGGCTGTATATGTCCACGCTGTACAAACTGAAATATCTTGCTTGAGGTAAAACATGGCAAATTACACCTACATCACGGCTTCGGCCAACATTAAACCAATGGCCGGCAAGCTCAAGGGTATCTTTGTCAGTTCGGCTTCTAGTACGCCAACCATTACAGTTTACGATTCACCTGCTGCAACCACAACCGTCACTATTTTAGGTACGTTTACGCCAGTTGGCGCAACATCATACCTGCTACCGCTTGACGGCGCGTATGCTAAAAACGGCATTTATGTGGCAATTAGCGGAACAGTTGCCGCAACAGTAATTTACGAGTAATCTTGCTATAAACCGAACTGACGCGGTACGTCAGGGATTCTCTAGGAATCGACAATGTCTGAAGAAACAAACAATCAGTTAGCGGATTCACCCGCGCCAGAACAGGCACCGACGGCAGAGCCTGTAGCTGTAGAAACATCCGCGCCGGAGAATGAACAGCCTAACGAGCAGCAGTCCAAGACCTTCACACAAGAAGAGCTTGACGCTATCGTAGGCAAAAGGCTTGCAAGAGAACAACGTAAGTGGGAACGCGAGCAGAGTCGTAGGGCACAACCAGCACCTACACCTGCCGAGCTACCGCCAGTCGAAAATTTTGATTCTGTTGACGCGTATGCTGATGCACTAGCAGAACGCAAAGCAGAAGAATTATTGGCTAGGCGAGAGCTTGAGCGGCAACAGATGGATTTTCTCGATGCGTATCAAGATCGTGAAGAGGACGCAAGGAACCGTTATGACGACTTTGAAGAAGTTGCTTATAACCCCAAGCTGCCTATCTCGAACGCGATGGCTGAGACGATTCAGGCTTCGGATAATGGCCCTGATATTGCGTATTATCTTGGTTCTAACCCGAAGGAAGCCGCTCGCATAGCCGCACTGAAGTCGCCTATTTTACAAGCCAAAGAAATTGGCAAGATTGAAGCAAAAATAGCTTCTGAGCCGGTTTTAAGAAAAACGACAAGCGCCCCACCGCCTATCGCGCCGATTTCTGGTCGTGGTTCTGGATCGCCGTCTTATGACACAACTGACCCTCGTGCGATTAAAAACATGAGTACGTCTGAGTGGATTGAAGCGGATCGCCAGCGCCAGATAAAAAAGTGGGAAGCTCAACGTAACCGCTAACTTTTTAGGATATAAATCATGGCAAACTCGATTCTCACCATTGACATGATTACCCGTAAGGCTCTCGAAATTCTTGAGAACAACCTGGTAATCACCCGTAACGTTAACCGTCAGTACGACGACTCTTTCGCCGTTGAAGGCGCAAAAATTGGCTCGACTCTGCGTATTCGTTTACCAGACCGCGCTCTGGTGACTGATGGCGCCGCCCTGCAAGTTCAGGACGACAACGAGCAGTTCACCACCTTGACCGTAGCCTCCCAGAAGCACATTGGTGTGAACTTCACCTCCGCTGAACTCACCATGCAATTGGATGACTTCGCAGAGCGTGTGTTGAAGCCTCGTATTTCGCAGCTGGCTTCCAGCATTGATGCAGATGTGGCTAACGCATACAAAGCAATCAGTAACTCGGTCGGTACGCCCGGCACCGTGCCTTCAACTTCGCTCGTTCTGCTGCAAGCCCAGCAGAAGCTAAACGAAAACGCAGCAGTGATGTCGCCACGCTACGCAACCGTCAACCCAGCCGCTAACGCTGGTCTGGTTGAGGGCATGAAGGGTCTGTTCAATCCAACCGACACTATCAGCCGTCAGTTCAAGAACGGCATGATGGGCACTGGTGTTTTGGGCTACGACGAAGTTAACATGTCTCAGTCAATCAAACAGCACACTACTGGCTCGCGTTCTACCAGCGACACCATTTTGGTCAACGGCACTGTTTCGACCCAAGGTCAATCAACCATCAGCATTGATGGCGGCACTGGTTCGGCAACCGTTACTGTTGGCGACGTGTTTACTGTTGCTAACGTGTTTGCGGTTAACCCACAGACCCGGGAATCGACTGGTTCGCTCCAGCAGTTCACCGTGACTGCAGCAAGCACTGCTGCTGGTGGCGCTTGGACAAACATAGCTATTTCCCCAGCTATGTACACCTCTGATAACGCTCTGGCGACTATCAATGCGTTCCCACAAGACGGCGCAGCAATAACTTTTATTGGTGCAGCTTCTACTGCCTATCCGCAGAACCTTGTCTACCACAAAGATGCGATCACGTTTGCGACCGCCGACTTGCTGATGCCACAAGGCGTTGACATGGCTTCCCGCCAAGTCCACAACGGCATTTCGATGCGTATTGTTCGTCAGTACGACATCAACAATGACCGTCTGCCTTGCCGTATCGACGTTCTGTATGGCTTTAGCACAATCCGTCCGCAAATGGCTTGCCGCGTTTGGGGTTAAGCATTGGTGGGGGTTTTGGCCCTCATTACTGAATCTATTTAAAAGGAAATTATTATGGCTCTCCCTAATTCTGGTGGTGGATACCAAGTCGGTGACGGCAATCTGAACGAAATCGACATGTATGCAACAGCGGCCCCACAGACCGCAACCGCAACCGCAACCCTGACCGTTGCGCAAATTACGGGCAATTTGTTGGTGGGTAACCCCTCTACAACCGCTGCTACGTACACTTTGCCAACGGCAGCCGCAATTGATGCGGCTATAACCAACGCAAAAATTGGCAGCACGTTCAATTTAACTGTTATTAACCTTGGCACCTCCACCGGCCTCATCACAATGGCTGTTGGAACTGGCATTACTGCGGTTGGCAACTTGGTTGTTGCTATTACCGGCAGCGCGGCAGGTGTTGGCGGCGCGGCGCAGTTTTTGTTCCGCAAAACCGGCGAGGCTACGTACATTGTGTATCGTATTGCGTAATAATCCGGGGGCTTCGGCCCCCGTTATCTAAAGGATAAATCATGCCTAATACTAAACCGATTGGCGTTGCGTATGAAGACCAGCAACTTAATGGCGCCGTTATGGGGTCTGTAGGTGGAACCGCCGGTTTTTATGGGGTCACGCCAATTACCCAAGCAGCGGCAATTACTGCAGTTACTAACACCGCTACGGGTACTGAGCTTGCTACTGCAATCAACGCTATCCGTGTTGCACTTAAAAATATCGGCATTACTGCCTAATTAAATAGGGGCTTCGGCCCCTATCTAAACTATGACAATTTATCTTAGGCACGACGTTCACGGCACCAAAGTCGCCAACATGGATTTGGAAGCCGAATTTGATGAACAAAACGGATGGGAGCGGTATAATCCCGACACGCCTTCGGCTCCCGAAGCAGCGGCGCCAGTCAACGAGCTGGAACCCAAACGTCGTCGTAGCCGCCCACCTGCAGAGGCTGTGGCCGTAGAATAAGGAGCCAGCATGGCAACCGCTTTCGACCAGATCAAAGCATCACTCCGGCTAATTGGTCAGCTGGCCGAAGGCGAAGAGCCATCCCCGCAAGCCGCCCAAGATGCTTTGAATGCCATGAATCAAATGATTGATTCGTGGAACACAGAACGTCTAGCTGTGTTTTGTACGGAAGACCAAGTTTTTAACTGGCCGGCTGACACCCTTACTCGCACGTTGGGGCCTACTGGCAACTTTGTCGGTAATCGTCCTATTCTGATTGATGACGCGACTTACTTTCGTGATCCGCAGACCAATGTGTCTTACGGCATCAAGCTAATCAACCAGCAACAGTACGACGGCATTGCAGTCAAAACCGTGACCAGCACGTACCCGCAGGTCATGTTTGTCAACAACACGTTCCCAGACATGACACTGACTGTGTACCCAAAACCCACGCGGCTTTTGGAATGGCATTTTGTGTCGGTACAAGAACTGACTAAACCAGCCACGCTCAATACCGTCTTGTCTTTCCCGCCGGGCTATCTGCGCGCGTTCAAGTACAACTTAGCAATGGAAATTGCCAACGAGTTTGGTGTTGAGCCTATGCCGCAGGTAACGCGGATTGCCATGACGTCCAAGCGTAATCTGAAGCGTATCAACAACCCAGATGACGTGATGTCTATGCCGTACTCGTTGATCGCTACTAACCAGCGGTACAACATCTACGCAGGTAACTTCTAAGCCGTGAAAACGCCAATCTTAGGCCAAGCCTATGTAGCTCGCAGCGTCAACGCTGCGGATAGCCGCATGGTCAACCTGTACCCCGAAGCCACACCAGCGCCGGAAGGCATGGAGCCTGCGTACTTAAACCGAGCACCCGGCTTGCGTAAGCTGGCCACCGTTGGTACTGGCCCCATCCGTGGGTTGTGGTCTTACGGTGGGTACGGCTACGCCGTGTCAGGCTCTCGGCTGTACCGGTTAGACACCAACTGGACGGCTACGCAGATCGGCGGCGTGTCAGGCACTGGCCCTGTGTCGATGGTCGATAACGGCACGCAACTCTTCATTGCGGCCAACCCTGACGGCTACATCTACGATGCAGCGACTGAGGCGTATGCTGAGATTACCGACGTGGACTTTCCAGGCGCGGTAACAGTCGGCTATCTGGATGGCTACTTCATCTTTCAGGAACCCAATTCAGACCGCTTCTGGACGTCTGAATTGCTTGATGGCACCCAGATTGACCCGTTGAGCTTTGCAAGCGCAGAAGGTATGCCAGACCGGTTGGTGTCGCTGTTTGTTGACCACCGTGAGGTGTGGCTGTTTGGCACGCAGTCCGTTGAGGTCTGGTACGACGCTGGCACATCCCCTTTTCCATTGGCTCGCATTCAAGGCGCAGTCAACGAGCTGGGCTGCGCGGCAACGTATTCGGTTGCCAAGATGGATAACTCGCTGTTTTGGCTGGGGGCTGACGCCCGTGGCCAAGGCATCGTGTTTCGGGCACAAGGTTACTCTGGCCAGCGGGTGTCCACTCACGCGGTCGAGTACGCCATCCAGAGCTACGGCACGATTTCAGACGCGATTGGTTTTACGTACCAGCAGGACGGTCATTCGTTCTATGTGCTGACCTTTCCGACCGCCCAAAAGACGTGGGTGTTTGACATGGCCACCCAAGCCTGGCATGAACGCGCGGGGTTTGCCAACGGCCAATTCATCCGTCACCGCGCCAACTGCCAGATGTTCTTCAATAATGAAGTGGTGGTCGGCGACTTTCAGAACGGCAAGATTTACGCGTATGACTTGGACGTGTTTGCCGACGACACTTTAGCGCAAAAATGGTTACGGTCGTGGCGAGCGCTGCCCACCGGCCAGAACAACTTGAAACGTACCGCCCAGCACACGTTGCAGCTAGAATGCGAGACAGGTATAGGGCTTGTAACCGGCCAAGGCAACGACCCACGGGTCATGCTGCGTTGGTCGGATGATGGCGGCCATACTTGGTCAAACGAACATTGGACGGGCATGGGCAAGATCGGCAACTACGGCTATCGTGCTTTCTGGCGTCGTCTTGGCATGACTGCCAAGCTGCGCGACCGCGTGTACGAGGTGTCTGGCACCGACCCCGTCAAGATCGCTATTATGGGTGCCGAACTCGTCTTGTCCGGCACCAATGCCTAACCCAGATAACGAACCACAACTACCCAAAAACCAGTCGCCAATCATTGACGACCGGACGGGGCTTGTCTCGCGAGATTGGTATCGCTTTTTTCTAAATTTACTAAACCGCACCGGTACGGGCACCGTTACTTCGGTCAATGTCTCCGGCGGTACGACGGGGCTAACAACCTCGGGCGGGCCTGTCACAACGTCCGGCACGATTACTTTAGCAGGCACGCTGGACGTCGATAACGGCGGCACAGGCGCCACCACAGCAAGCGGCGCGCGGGCTAATCTAAGCGCTGCGGTCTTAGGCACCAATAACGACATCACGTCAATGACGGGCGTGACTGACGGCATTTCCACTCCTGACTTTATTCAGTTTGACACGGCAGCTACAGTTACAGACGCCACCGGCAAGTTGTATTACGACGATGCAGATCAGTTTCAAACCTTAGCGTTTCAAATGAACGGTGCTGTCGTTCAGCATGTGGGTGAAAATCAGTTCTACCGAGTTAAATGTTCGGGCGCAATTACCAAAGGCCAAGTCGTTATGTTTGCGGGTGCCGTGGGCGCTTCTGGCGGCCTGATTGGTGCTGCAGCTACAGGGTTAACTGCCAATCAAGCTGATTACATCTTAGGTCTCGCGGGCGAGACGGGCGCCAATAATGACTGGATTACGGTCTACGCTTTTGGTGAAGTAAAAAACATCGATACCACGGGCGGCGCGGAGGCTTGGGCGCAAGGCGACGAGCTGTATTACAACCCACTGGTAACCGGCGGCCTGACTAAGACTAAGCCTACAACGCCTGCTGCCATCGCTAAAGTGGCTGCCGTTGTATACGTGGGTGTGGCTAACGGCATATTGTTTGTGCGCCCTAGCTACGGCTCATTGTTTGGGGGTATGGATGGTAATGTGTTATTTGGCACTTTGGCTTCCGGTAACACTATCATTTATGACGCCACAGCGGGGGTGTGGGAAAACGCTAACCTGACTGACGGCACCGCAATTAGCATCACCGAAGGCCCAGGATCGATTACGATTACCAATACGGGCGTGACTAGCGCAGTCGCAGGTACGGGCATTTCCGTGTCCGGTGCTACTGGCGCGGTAACAATTACTAATACGTCGCCTGACCAAACGGTGTCGTTGACCGGCGGCACAGGGATTAGCACGTCGGGCACATACCCCAGTTTTACAATCACCAACACGCTGCCCATGACGTACCCTGGGGCAGGCATTCCGAACTCGACCGGCACGGCTTGGGGCACATCGTACAGCACGACCGGGTCAGGCACGGTGGTGGCATTGGCCACGTCGCCCAGCTTTACCACGCCAATTCTAGGTACACCGCAGTCGGGCAACTTCAGCACCGGCACATTTACTTGGCCAACCTTTAACCAAAACACTACAGGATCAGCTGCCACGCTAACTACAGGCAGAACCATCTCCATTTCGGGTGATCTGACCTATACCAGTCCTAGTTTTAATGGCTCTGCTAATGTCACTGCAGCTGGCACGCTGGCCACCGTCAACACCAACGTGGGCAGCTTCACAAACGCCTCGATTACGGTCAACGGCAAAGGCTTAATTACAGCGGCCTCTAGCGGCACCGCGCCAGTCACATCGGTTACAGGCACCTCGCCCGTCGTGTCGTCAGGCGGCGCGACGCCGGCTATTAGTTTGGCGTCAGGTTACGGCGACACGCAGAACCCGTATGCCAGCAAGACTGCTAATTTCTTTTTGGCAGCCCCCAGCGGAATTGCTGGCGTACCAACTTTTCGCGCAGTTGTTGCCGCCGACATCCCCACACTAAACCAGAACACCACGGGCACGGCCAGTAACGTAACCGGCATAGTGGCAATAGCTAATGGTGGGTCGGGGCAGACAACGGCTCAAACGGCCATAAATGCGTTTGCGGGCGCAGTAACGTCTGGCCAGTATCTTCGCGGCAACGGCACTAATGTCGTCATGTCGGCCATTCAGGCGGCCGATGTGCCAACACTTAACCAAAACACAACAGGCACGGCTAGTAACGTAACGGGCACGGTTGCTATTGCTAACGGCGGTACTGGCGCGACAACCGCTGCAACAGCGCGTACAAACCTTGGCGCAACCACTGTCGGGTCAAACTTCTTTACTTTAGTTAACCCAAGCGCGATTACTTTCGTGCGAATTAACGCAGACAATACGGTATCTACCCTTGATGCAGCTACTTTCAGAACCGCGATTGGCGCAGGTACTGGCAGCGGAACGGTCACTTCAGTTACCGGCACTTCACCAGTAGCTTCATCAGGTGGAACTACGCCAGCCATTAGCCTTTCTTCTGGATACGGCGACACACAAAATCCTTACGCTAGTAAGACAGCTAATTTTGTGCTAGCAGCCCCTAATGGCATAGCCGGAGTGCCAACTTTCCGTGCGATTGTCGCGGCGGACATTCCCACGCTAAACCAAAACACGACCGGCACAGCAAGTAATGTAACGGGAACCGTAGCCATAGCCAACGGGGGTACAGGACAAACCACTCAGCAAACGGCGTTAAACGCCATTGCTGGCGCTGTGACTTCAGGGTCTTACTTGCGGGGCAATGGCACCAACGTTGTCATGTCCGCAATTCAAGCGGCTGATGTACCTACGCTTAACCAAAATACGACCGGATCAGCTGCTACGCTAACCACGGGCAGAACAATCTCTATTACAGGCGATTTAGCCTATACCAGCCCTAGTTTTAATGGTTCTGCTAACGTTACCGCCGCTGGTACATTAGCCACCGTTAACCTCAACGTTGGTAGTTTTACAAACGCTTCAATTACCGTTAACGGTAAAGGCTTAATAACGGCAGCATCTAGCGGCACCGCTCCCGTTACATCAGTTACCGGTACGTCGCCAGTTGTATCGTCTGGTGGTGCTACGCCGGCTATTAGTCTGGCGTCAGGTTACGGCGACACACAGAACCCCTACGCTAGTAAAACGGCTAACTTCTTTTTGGCGGCGCCAAACGGTACAGCGGGCGTGCCCACGTTCCGCGCGGTTGTTGCGGCAGACATCCCTACGCTAAACCAGAACACGACCGGCACCGCAAGCAATGTCACCGGCGTAGTGGCAATTGCCAACGGCGGTACAGGCCAGACGACTGCCAGCGCAGCATTCAACGCCTTGTCGCCGGTTACCACTACGGGCGACCTGATTAT
>SXGQ01492692.1_pt1 | contig 17345 bp, 21 predicted proteins | sample 3178371 | NCBI WGS metagenome assembly SXGQ01 (sample SAMN11356859, study PRJNA531348) | freshwater metagenome | isolation source: freshwater sample F1-20 | place: China: Fuxian Lake, Yuxi | collected 2017-12-25 | reverse complement strand
TCCTGGGTCAGGCGCAGGTCGAACAGCGTGTCGACGAGCAGGCTGGCACCGTCGCCGACGACGAGCCCGGCGTTCGACCAGCCCCACCCGCCGTCGGGCTGCAACCAGGCGTGGCACCCGCCGTCCAGGTCGACGCGGCCGTGCTCGTATCCCCCCTGCGCCATCGACGGACGGTAGCTCAGGCCGGGTGGCGCTGTTCGATGGTGGTGAGCAGCGCTCCGTGCTCGGCTTCGTCGATCTCCTCCCGCTCGAGCGCGTCGTCCACGGCCATGAGCAGCTCGGCCACGTCGGTCCGCACGACGGCCAGGGTCGTGCCGGCCGTCCCGGTCACGTCCACCGGCAGGAACGCCAGCCGAACGTAGCGAGGTGGCAGCTCGCCGCCAGTGATGACGAGGACGCCGCGCAGCTCGTTCCGGCCTGACTCCTGGTCGGTCCGCAGCTCGTGTCGGAACCGGTCGTGGTCGAAGAGGTCCCGCACGACGACGTCGCCGGCGGGCGTGCGCAGCTCGGCGACCATCGGCGCGTCGAGGAGGTCGTGGTCGAACGCCGGGGCGTCGTCGTCGAACAGCACCTGCACCACCGTGTGGTCCACGCCCTCCACGCCGAGGCTGCTGACGTCGACGCCGAGGACGCCGCGCTCCCACGCCGGCGACCCGACCGCGGTCTCGATCCGTCCGGGTCCGCCGATGAGCTCGAGTCGCAGCAGGTCCATCGCCCCATGCAAGCGGGAGTCGGCGCGATCCGCACCCGTCCCTAGCCTGCGTCCATGACCGACCAGCGCGCTGCCGCCGTCCTGCCTCGGGAGTCCGACCTGCCCGGCACCGGCTGGCTGGCCATCGACGAGGGCGTCGGATCCGACGCGCCCCCCGGTTCCACGCCCGGCGAGCTGCTCGACTGCGTCGGCCCGGACTTCCCCGAGGACGAGGTCATCGGCACCGCCGGCACCCCCCACTTCCTGCGCCCGCCGGGCCGCCTGGTCCACGGCTTCGCCGTCACCACCCGCACGGTCGAGGCGGCGGAGCAGGCCGAGCGCATCCTGTCGAGCCGACCCTTCGCCGAGTGCCTCGGTCGTTCGGTCGCCGCCGACTTCGACGCCTCCGACAGCGAGGCCGAGCTCCTCGCCGTCGACCTCGAACCCATCGAGCGCGGCCACCGGGTCCGCTTCACGGGCGGGACGGGCGACGGCGTCCGCCCCGTGCAGCTCGATGTCGTCTGCATCCGCAAGGACACCGCCGTCGGCCTCCTCTGGTTCGCTGACACGCCGGACCCGTTCCCAGCCGACGAGCTCGACGGGGTCGTGGCCCGGATCCTCGCTCGCTGAGGTTCAGGCCTCTCCGGCCACCGGCGCCGTCGAGCGCAGCGCGGCGATGCCGCCGGGGACGACGGCGGCGACGAACTCGTCGGTGATCTCGGCGTCCTGGACCATGCGGCGGTAGGTGAACGGGCCGATGAGCATGGCGACGGCCACGTCGAGGTCGAGGTCGGGGTCGATCTCGCCCCGGCCCTGGGCCAGCTTCAGCACGGTGCGCATCGGTCGCTGGCGCTCGACGAGGAGGGCGTCGAGCACCTCCTTCATCGCCGCGTCGCGCCGGGCCGCGTCGATGAGGGCGGGGATCAGCTCGTTCAGCCGCTTGGTCTCCTCGGAGTCGTCGTAGCGGGTGAACAGCTCGGTCAGGTCATCGGCCAGTGAGCCGGAGTCCGGTGTGGACTGCTCGACCACGCAGGTCCGGATCGACTCGGCCAGCAGGTGCTCGCGGGTGCCGAAGTGCCGGTAGATGGTCGACTTGGCCACGCCGGAGCGCTCGGCGATCTCCTCCATCGTGAGGCCGTCGACGCCGAGGTCGAGCAGCGCCTCGATCGTGGTCTCGATGGTGCGGCGCCGGGCCTCCTCGCTGCGGGGCCGTGCCATGGGTCACCACCGTATCGAAACCTCGGAATACGTCGTGCAATCACGTGGTTGTGGTCGTTACGATTGCGAAACGTCTTCGTATCGGAACCTCGCGTGGTCCGGTGCGGCGACACCTGCCTGACGGAACACGAAGACGAAGCGGAGCACGCCCGTGGACGCCCCTGCGATCCCCCTCCCCCAACCCGAGATCTCCCCCGAGGTGCACGCCCGCCGGTGGGCGATCCTCGCCGTGCTGTGCCTGAGCCTGATCATCGTGATCATCGGCAACACCAGCCTCAACGTGGCGCTGCCCACCCTCGCCGAGGAGCTCGACGCCTCCACCAGCCAGCTGCAGTGGATGGTCGACGCCTACGCCCTGGTCTTCGCCGGCCTGCTGTTCACCGCCGGCACCCTCGGTGACCGCTGGGGCCGCAAGGGCGCCCTGCAGGCCGGGCTCGTGGTCTTCCTCATCGGCGCCGGCTTCGCTGCCACCGCCGACACCGCCCAGGCCGTCATCGCAGCTCGCGCCGTCATGGGCATCGCCGCCGCCTTCGTGATGCCCTCGACGCTGTCGATCCTGACCAACGTCTTCTCCGCCGAGGAGCGGCCCAAGGCCATCGCCATCTGGGCCGGCATCTCCGGTGGTGGCGCTGCGCTCGGGCCGATCGCCTCGGGCTGGCTGCTCGAGCACTTCTTCTGGGGCTCGGTGTTCCTCGTGAACGTGCCGTTCATCCTGGCTGCCCTCATCGCCGGTGCCCTGCTCGTCCCGAGCTCGAAGGACCCGGCTGAGTCGCCCCTCGACGTGCCCGGCGCGCTCCTCTCGATCGTCGGCCTCAGCGCCCTCGTCTACGCCATCATCGAGGCACCCCACCGCGGCTGGCTCTCGTCCGAGACCCTCCTGACCTTCGGCCTGGCCGCCGTCGCCATCGTCGCCTTCGGCGCCCGGGAGCGCACCGCCCGCCACCCGATGCTCGACCTGTCGCTGTTCCGGGACCGCCGCTTCAGCGTGGCCTCCGCCGGCATCACGCTGACGTTCTTCGCCATGTTCGGGACGTTCTTCCTCATGGCCCAGTACCTGCAGATGGTGCTCGGGTACACGCCGTTCCAGTCTGGCCTGTTCCAGCTGCCGTTCGCCTTCATCATGATGTCGGTGGCGCCACGGGTCCCGAAGCTGGTGGCCCGCTGGGGTGCGGCCAAGGTCGTCCCTGTCGGCCTCGTCTTCACCGCCTCGGGCCTGGCCGCCTTCTCCAGCGTCGGCGTGAACAGCTCGCTGCTGCACGTCTATGCCTGCGTGCTCCCCCTCGGCCTCGGCATGGCCATCACGATGACGCCGCTCACGACGCTGATCATGTCGTCCGTGCCGCTCGGCCGCGCCGGCGTCGGCTCCGCCATGAACGACACCACCCGTGAGCTCGGCGGCGCCCTCGGCGTGGCCGTGCTCGGCTCGGTCGTGACCTCGCAGTACACGAGCGGCATCGGCGCCTCCCTCGCCGGGCTGTCCGAGCAGGCCCGCGGCCTGGCCGACAGCGGTCTCGCCGGTGCGCTGCGGGTGGCCGGAGACGTCGGCGGTGCCCAGGGCGACGACCTCGCGCTGGCCGCCAAGCAGGCCTTCGTCGACGGCCTCGGTCTGGCGGCGGTCGTCGGTTCGATCGTCGTGTTCGTCGCCGCCTTCGTGTCGTGGAAGCTGCTGCCCCGCACCACCTCGGCCGCGTTCGTCGCCCCGCCTCGGAGCGAGGACGCCAGCGTCGTGGAGCAGCCGACGCTCGTCGACTGATCAGAGCGCGAGCCGGAACCCGAGGAGCTCCACGTCGGGTTCCGGCACCCAGTCCAACGATTCGTCGCGGACGAACCCGAGCCGCCGGTAGAGGCGGTGGGCGACGGTCATGTCGGTGGCCGAGTGCAGGACCATCGTGCTCGCACCTGCAGCGCGCAGCTCCTCCATGGCGAACCGGGTGAGCGCCTCGCCGACGCCCCGCCCCCGTGCCGCCGAGGCGACGGCCAGCATCCGCATGGAACCTGCCTCCGGCTCCCGGTGCTCGGACAGCGGGTTCGGTCCGGGCGGCACGAGGGTCAGGCCACCCAGCAGCGTGCCGCCCTCGTCGACGGCGACCAGCACCCGGGCATACTCGGCGCGATGCGCGACGTCGAGCAGCTCGGCCTCGTACTCCGGCGACTGCGGGCCGACGGTGCGGTACGCCTCGAGGGTCAACTGGCCGAGCGCGTCGTACTCGTCGCGGCGGGCCGGCCGGATCTCCACCGCGTGCGTCACGCGCCCCGGACGTCCCACAGGTGGTGGATCGGATCGTGGACGAAGTACCGGGCGAAGGTGTCGATCGTGAACGAGGCGCCGTCGGAGCGGAACCCCGTGCGCTGCCACTGCTGGCCGTCGACGGTGTCGAACCGATCAGCCAGCGCGGTGGCGGCCTTGGTCAGCTCGACCGCCACGGCCACCGGGGACTGATTCGCGTAGTCGTCCTCGATCGCGGTCGCGTCCTGGTCCCAGTTCGGGTAGTGCGGACCGTCCTCGGTGAGCATCAGCCCCAGGCGCTCGAGGTAGACCCGGAGCACGTCGCGGACGTGGCAGCCGTACTCGAGCGGCGACCAGCGATCCGGCGAGGGCCGGTCCCGCACCGTCGGCGACGACAGCACCTGCTGCCAGGCGGAGGCGTTGTCCCGGACGAGGTCGCCCACGGCTGCCGGGTCGACGGTCGCGGCGTCGAACCCGCACTCGGGACAGGGGCGTTCCAGCACCCAGGTCCAGTCCTTGTCGTCGGGCACGATCCGGTCGGTCACGCCGGCACGTTCGCGCACCGCAGCGGGAGACACCCGTGCTTTGCCATCCTGGCCCGATGCTGAACGACCACGGCGGCGAGCTGGCGATGTCCGTCCTGCGCAGAGCGGGCGTCGACACGATCTACACGCTGTCGGGCGGACACATCTTCCCCTTCTACGACGCCGCCGTGAAGCGGGAGCCCAACGTCCGCATCCTCGACGTGCGCCACGAGCAGACGGCCACCTTCGCCGCCGAGGCAGCGGCCAAGCTGACCCGCAACGTCGGCGTCGCCGTCCTCACCGCCGGTCCGGGTGTCACCAACGGCATCAGCGCCATCACGGGCGCGCAGTTCAACGGCTCGCCCCTGCTCGTCCTCGGCGGGCGGGCCCCGCACGAGCGCTGGGGCTCGGGGTCGCTCCAGGAGTTCGACCACGTCCCGCTGCTGGCGCCCATCACCAAGCACGCCGCCACGGTGCACGCCACCGACCGCATCGCCGCCGACGTCGCCCACGCCGTCGAGACGGCCCTCACCCCGCACCGCGGCCCGGTGTTCCTCGACTTCCCGCTCGACGTCGTGTTCGGGATGGCCGAGTCCGAGATCCCCGACGCCGTGCGTCCCGTCGGTCCCGCCCCCGACCCCGACGCAGTCCGTCGTGCCGCCGAGCGGATCGCGGCTGCACGCAACCCGGCGATCATCGCCGGCTCCGACGTGTGGTGGGGCGGTGCGCACGACGCCCTCGTCGCTGCCGTCGAAGCGCTGCGGGTGCCGGTCTTCCTGAACGGCCTCGGCCGGGGCTGCGTCCCCGGCGCCCACGAGCTGTGCTTCAGCCGGACCCGCAGCCTGCTGAAGGCCGAAGCCGACGTGGTCGTCGTCATCGGCACGCCGCTCGACTTCCGCCTCGGCTTCGGGAGCTTCGGCGACGCCGATGTCATCCACGTCGTCGACCACCCGAGCCTCGAGCCCGGCCACGTCGAGCCGGCGGTGCGGGTGAGCGGCGACCTCGCCACCGTGCTCGCCGGGTGGGCCGACCACGCCGGCGACCGCGCCGACCACGAGCCCTGGATCGCCCGGCTCACGGACGCCGAAGCCGCCGCTCGCGCCGCCGACGAACCCCTCCTGTCCGCCGGGGACGACCCCATCAAGCCGACCCGCATCTACGGCGAGCTGGCCAAGCGGCTCGACCCCGACGCCGTGGTCGTCTGCGACGGCGGCGACTTCGTCAGCTACGCCGGCAAGTACGTCGACGTGCAGACGCCCGGCTCCTGGCTCGACACCGGCCCGTTCGGCTGCCTCGGCACCGGCATGGGCGGCGCCATCGCCGCCCGGGTCACGCACCCCGACCGTCAGGTCGTCGTGCTGCTCGGCGACGGCGCGGCCGGCTTCTCCCTCATGGACGTCGACACGCTCGTCCGCCACGACCTGCCCGTCGTGATGGTCGTCGGCAACAACGGGATCTGGGGCCTCGAGAAGCACCCGATGCAGATGGTCTACGGCTACGACGTCGCCGCCGACCTCCAGCCCGGCACCCGCTACGACGACGTCGTGAAGGCGCTCGGCGGGGCCGGCGAGACCGTGACCGACCCGGACGAGATCGGCCCGGCCATGGACCGCGCCTTCGCCTCCGGCGTGCCCTACCTCGTCAACGTCCTGACCGATCCCGCCGACGCCTACCCGAGGTCGTCGAACCTCGCCTGACCGCGATGAATCCGTGGCGGCCGGTCCGTCCTGTCGCGAAGACCGACACCGATCCCAACCCTGAACGCAGGAGCGCACCATGTCCTTCACCCCGTACCTCAACTTCAACGGGACCTGCCGCGAGGCGATGACCCGCTACCAGGAGATCCTCGGCGGCGAGCTGTACGTCATGGGCGCCGACGACATGCCCGCCGACGAGAGCATCACCCCCGACTGGAACCCGGACCTCGTGGTCCACGCTGCGCTGCAGGTCGACGGCTCGATGATCATGGCCTCCGACGCCCCGGGCGCCGGCGCCCCCACCAGCACCTACGTGCACTGGGAAGCCAAGGACGTCGACGACGCCAAGCGGGTCTTCGAGGCGCTCGCCGAGGGCGGCGAGGTGGACATGGCGATCGAGGAGACCTTCTGGACGCCCGCCTTCGGCACCTGCAGCGACCGCTGGGGCACCCTCTGGATGGTGAGCGCCCCGAGCAGCTTCGAGATGCCCGGCTGACCGAGCGGCGATGCGGGCTACAGCGCCCGCAGCACCGCCATCAGGATCAGCGACAGCACCACGGACAGGATCAGCGAGCCCAAGCAGCCCATGCGGTTCGAGAAGAAGAAGAGCACGTGGGCGGCCTTACCCCCACCGCCTCGCCCCGAGCACGTCAGAGGCAGAGGCCTGGGGTCGTGGCGCTCGCCGTGTTGCTGTCGGCGCTGGCCCAGCCGCCCGCTCGGGCTTGCACCCGGTAATGGTAGGTCCTCCCGGTCTGGAGGCCGAGCAGGCTCCCGCTGTCGGTGAACGAGGTGCCGGAGGCCGTGCCGATGCTGGCGAAGCCGGACGACGGAGACGTGGAGCGAAAGATCTCGTAGCTGGTCGCGCCGGTCGCTGCGGCCCACTGCAGGTCGACCTTCGGACCGAGGACGAGGAGCCGGCACCCGCCTGTCGCGCCGAGGCCGCTGGCGGTGCCGATCGAGCCGGCCTGGAAGGCGTTCGCTGCGTTGGCCTCAGCCCCGACGAAGGCGGCGCGGGACACCGCCGTCATGCCGACCAGGCCCATCGAGGCGACGAGCGCAGCGCCGAGCGCGAGGGCCCGAAACTTCGACCGTTGCCTGGTCCCACGTCGGAGCGACAGCCGGGCCCGAACCTCCCGCACCCCGCTTGAAGCGGCGCCAGCCGCCGACGCCGTCGCCAGCACTGTGAGCACCACGACCAAGGCCAGCAGGTCGGTGCGGCCCTGGTGCGCCCACAGCGCCGGCAGCCCGGCTGCAGGCACCACGAGCCGCCCGACCCCGACGATCCGGTCGGTCGTGAGCGGCTCGAGATCCTCGACTGCGTTCGCATCGCCCGTCGTCGTGATGGTGCCGTCCTCGGCGACGGCGTCGATCCGATGGGTGACCAGACGACCCTGGGCTGCGTCCCGGTACGTCACCACCGTGCCCGGCCCGAGGTCCTGGCCGGCGAACGGTTCGACGACCGCGACGTGCCCCGGCTGGATGGTCGGCGACATCGAGCCCGAGATGATCGTCATCGGTTGCCACCCGAGGACGACCGTCGGCACCAGCACCCACGCCCCGAGGGTGAAGACCAGGGTCAGGTACATCGGCCACACGAACTCCAGCACCCCGGACGCGACGGACGACAGCCTCCCGGAGGAGGCTGCCGTCGCATCGAGCGTCGCGTGGGCGGTGGCCGTCACGACTCGTCCGTGGTGGGCTGTTCAGCCGCTGATCAGCTGGAGGCGGTCCAGGTGAAGGCTGCCGTGGCCGAGTCGCCTTGCGCGTCGTTCGCAGTGTCCTGGCCGAGCGTCACGGTGAAGAGGAACGGCCGCATCGAGTCGGTGCCGCTGGCAGGGGTCCAACCGGTCGTCTTGGGCGAGGCTGCCGTGTTGAAGGCGGCCAGCGTGCCGTCGTACATGCTCGTGCCCACGGCGGGGATCACACCGGTGAGGGCATCGACGAAACCGGTGTCACCGACGTTGCACTTCGAGGCGATCGGTCCCATCGACACCTGGACGTCCAGGTCGTCGCTCAGGCCGTTGTCGCTCACCGGCGAACCCGTGGAGGTCACCGCGGCGTGCAGGTCGAGCTTCGTGGTCTGGACCGACCCGGTGTACGACACCTCGATGCAACGGGTCTGGGAGTATCCGGGGACGATGTTGGCCTGCGATGCGTACAGCGCGATGCCGGAGTCGTCGTCGGTCAGCGTGACCGATCCGGCCGCCCATGAGTTGCCGGAGTTGCTGGTCTCGCCGGTGAACGCAGCCGACGACACTTGCAGCACCATCCCCGAGACGAGCACGACTCCTGCAGCGGCCCCGGCGATCCTGATCTTGTTCACGGTCTCTCCCCCTGGTGTGTGGTTCCCTCGGCCGGGCGGGTGGTCGCCCGGCCGTGGGACCTACATCGGGGAACCGGCAGTACCGGCTTGAGCGGAGAAGAGGCCCGGTTGGCGAAATGCCTCGGCCGGACTAGTCATGGTGCAGGTGCACCAGCCGCGAACGGGACAGTCGCGAAGCTTCGCCGTAGTCACCCGCTGGGGAGCAGGTTCACCAGGCGCCCTGGTGCAGGGCGTTCGCCGACCAGCGGACGGGCCAGTAGCCGGCGGTCCAGGAGTACCAGGGTCCGCCGTTGTCGCTGTACCGCACCGGTGCGGTGGCCGCGGTCGAGGTCCGGGTGTAGTAGTCGCCGTGGGCCACGTTCGCCGACGACTCGTAGAGCACCTTGTGGGCTGCGCCCATGTCGACCGAAGACGCCGCCGATGCTGTGCTGTCGCTGTAGGAGCCCACGTTGGTCCAGTCGGTCCCGCCGCTGGTCTGGGGGTTCCAGGCGTTGGTGCGCAGCCAGCTGAGGAACGAGCTTTCGCCGGACATCTCGCCGCACTGGGTGGTCCAGCACCAGCTGGCGTAGCCCGAGCCGTTGTGCGGGGTCCCGAGCGTGACGACGTCCTCGACGTAGAGGTACGGCGGGAAGTCCGGGTGCCGCGCCTGCACCTGGGCCAGGGCGTAGCGGACGACCAGGCCGCCCATGGAGTGCGCAGCGATGTCGACCGTCTTGCCCAGCTTGGAGTACCGCTCGTGGATCATCCACGCCAGCTCGTAGCCGAGGTGGCGGATCGAGACGTACCGGTCGTGCACCCCGCCGCCCGGCGCATGGTGCGCGGTGGCTGACCCGTAGGGGATCACGCTGACGTCGCAGGCGACCTGCGCTCCGTAGTACTGCACGGTCGTCAGCGCACCGGTGAAGCCCTGGCTCCTCAGGCTCGTCTCCATCGGGCCCCACATGTCGCACGGCGAGGTCGGCGTGCCCCACGGCTGGTAGCCGTGCAGCAGCAGCACCGGCTTGTCCTTGGTGTCGGTGCGAGCGCCGGCCGCAGGTGCGATCGATACCAGCAGGGCGAGCGTCGCCACGAGCGCGACGATGATCCGACTGACCTGACGTTGCATGTTCCCCCCAAGGGACTCGACGTGGACCCGACGGCGGGCGCCGCAGGGTCAGCCGTCGTGGCGTGTGGGGTGGGACACGGGAGTGACGGACGTCACGTCAGCGAGGAGAGCGTGCCACCCGGCACCGACGTCGCGACGGACGTCGGCCCCCGGTGCGTGGCCTCAGCGGTTGCCGCGGTTGTGCGACATCGGTCGGGAGACCTTGCCGCTCTGCTTGCCGACCCGGTCGGCCCGGCCGCCGACGTCGCGCGGCTGGGCGCCGGCGGCAGGTTCCGGCAGGTCCGTGCGCTTGGACTTGCCGGTCTTGGTCGGGTTCTTCGTGCCCTTGGGGGTGGCTCGGCCCGAGCCCTTCTTCTTGGCGGTCATGTGTGCGTCCTCTCGTCGTTGTGCACCGGAGGGGTGCGTCGGGTTTGGAGTCGGAGTCACAGCCGCATGCCCCGACCGTACGGCCGCAGCGCCGTCGCTGGGAAGCGAGATCCGCTCAGGTGCGCGGCGGGACGGTCCACGTCGCGATGGCAGCGGTCCGGTCGTCGACGATGCAGTGGATGCGCACGGCGCCGTCCGCCGTCTCGACATGCGCGCCGTTGTAGGTGGCGACCCGGCCCGACGGCATCCAGGCCTGCACCGGCACCTCACGGACCGGGCCGAGCGTGTCGACGTCGATGGTGCTCACCCCGCCGAGCTGCACGTGTCCCGTGCCCGACGCGACGGAGCCGATGCCCGTGGCCACGACCGTGCCGGCGTCGACGACGGTGAGGTCCTGGTGGTCGATGAAGTGGTTCGGGTTCGGACGCTGGTCGAGCACGGCACCGTCGAGGTCCAGGCGGTACAGCGTGCGCGATCCCCACGAAACGGCGAGCAGGGTGCCGTCGCCGAGGTCGCCGACTGCGCCGAGGTGGTCGTCAAACCGGAAGGAAGCCAGCGTGGCGAGATCGCCGTCGACGCAGACGACGGCGGTCGTGGACGACGGCCGGTACTCGGCGACCGGCACCCAGCACCGGTCTAGTCCCGACGAGATCCCGCCCGGATGGAACCGCTCGCCGTCCGTGACGTCCCGGCGCTGCACGACCTCGCCGGCGGCGTCGACCACGAGCAGCTCGCCCCGCCCGTCGCCGTGCACGGTGGACACCAGCCAGTGCGATCCCCACGGCTGGAGCCCCTGCGGGTGCCCGACGTCGGCGCGCACGTCGACCGAGGACGTCAGGGTCCAGGGAGCCGAACGGTCCAGGGCGCTCAGCACCTCGACGTCGAGGGATCCCATCGTCAGGCGAGACCGAGCTGGGACAGGATCGAGTGCAGGTCGTAGTACACCCGCTCGCAGGTGATGCCGTCGGGTCGTCCCGGATCGCCGAACTCGAAGAACGCCACCATCCGGACCCGGATCTCCCGACCCGTCGGCTCGTGCCCGAGCAGGGGCCCGGTGTGCGTGCCGAGCAGCCAGAACTCGGCGAAGACGCCGGACCCGGCGGCGTGGAGCGCGATCGGTTCGTTGCGCTGGTCGGCGAACGTGGCTCGACTGCCGGCGAAGTACGTCCGCACTGCGTCCTCCCCGTCGAACACCTGCCCGGTCGGGATGAGCTCGTAGCGGGGGTGGGCGAAGGTGCCCATGGTGGTCTCGAAGTCGTGTTCGTTCTCCGACGCCATGTGGACGCGCACGACCTCGAGCCGCTGCTGGTCGAGTTGGTCGGTCGGTGCGGTCACCGGCCCACGCTGCCACGGCGCCAGGATGGCGACGTGACCCGATGGACGTGCCCCGAGTGCGGTCGGGAGTTCGGCCGCACCAGGCAGGGGCACGAGTGCGCGCCGGCGCTGACCCTCGACGAGTACTTCTCGACCGGGCCGGAGCGGGAGCGGCCGATCTTCGAAGCCGTCCATGCGCACCTGTCGGCCCTCGGCGACGTGCACGTGGAGCCGGTGTCGGTCGGCATCTTCTTCAAGGTCCACACCACCTTCGCCCAGCTGCGCCCGATGACGAAGTGGGTCGCGCTGTCCTTCTTCTCCCCGCAGCGCATCGACCACGCCCGCATCTCCCGCAAGCCGGCGGAGTACAGCGGGCGGTGGCACCACGTCGTCAACCTGCACGACGCCGGCGAGGTCGACGACCTCGTCCTCGGCTGGCTCACCGACGCCTACGTCCTCGAGGCGTCCTGACCGTGGGTGTCCCGGCCATCGTCGACGTGGACTGGCTGCTCCGGCACCTGGGCGACGTCATCCTCTGCGAGGTGGGCTCGGGCACCTCCGGCGGCGCGACCGTCGAGGACCACCGGGCTGGCCACCTGCCCGGCGCCCGCTTCGTCTCGGTCGACGACGACCTGGCCGGACCGGCGGGAGCGGTGGTGGGGCGGCACCCGCTGCCCCCTCCGGACGCCTTCGCCGACCGGCTCGGCGCGCTGGGGATCGGTGCCCAGAGCGCGGTGGTGGCCTACGACCGCAGCGGTGGTGCGTTCGCCGCCCGGCTGGTGTGGATGCTGCGCACGCTCGGCCAGGACGCTGCGCTCCTCGACGGGGGCTTCGACGCCTGGACCGGTCCGGTGGAGTCGGGACCGGTCGAGGTCACGCCCGTCGTGCGACAGGCGACCTCGTGGGGCGCCGATGCGATGGCCGATGCCGACGAGGTGGCGGCGCACGTCCGGGCCGGCGGGGTGGTCGTCGACAGCCGTTCGGCCGAGCGCTATCGGGGCGACATCGAACCGATCGACGCCGTCGCCGGTCACGTCCCCGGGGCCGTCAACCTCCCCTTCACCGACAACCTCCGGGACGGACGATTCCGACCCGTCGAGGAGCTGCGCGCCCGCTTCGCCGACGTGGCCGCCGACCCGGACCCGATCGTCTACTGCGGCTCCGGCGTCACCGCCTGCCACAACGCGCTGGCGATGGAGCACGCCACCGGGGTGCGACCGCGCGTCTACGTCGGCTCGTGGTCGGGGTGGTCCACGGACCCCGACCGACCGGTCGCAACCGGGCCCTGAGTCCTCCGGCCGCCCTCCGATCCCCGGAGTACGGTCCGCCCATGCGGGTCGACATCGGTGGTGGGGTCCGGTTGTTCGTCGACGTGGTCGGCTCGTCGCTCGAACCGACCCGGGAAGAGATGCGGGCGCGGCCCACGCTCCTGCTGCTGCACGGTGGACCAGGCATGGACCACGCTGCGTTCCGGCCGTACTTCGACCGCTTCGCCGACACCCACCAGGTCGTCTACTACGACCACCGGGGCAACGGTCGCAGCGACTGCTTCGACGATCCGAGCGGATGGGACCTCGACACCTGGGCCGACGACGTGGTCCGTCTGTGCGACGCGCTGGAGGTCACGGACCCCGTCGTGCTCGGCAACAGCTTCGGCGGCTTCGTGGCCATGGCCTACGCGGCCCGCCACCCCGACCACCCGGCCAAGATCGTCCTGTCGAGCACGCAGGCCCGCCGTCACGCCGAGGAGACCGGGCGCCGGTTCGAGGAGCTGGGCGGACCGGAGGCGAGGGAGAACTACGAGAGCGTGTTCGTCCGGCTCGAATCTGATCGTGGCCTGCGGTACCTGACCGAGAACATGCCGCTCTACAACCGCCGGCCGAGCGACTTCGGACCGAACCGCACGATCATGAACCTCCCGCTGCTCGTCGACTTCACCAGCACGTTCGGCGAGTACGACGTGCGCGACCTGTTGCCCCGGATCACCTGCCCGACGCTCGTGCTGTGCGGAGCCGACGATCCGATGACCCCGGTGGTGGCGAGCAAGGAGATCATGTCGCTGCTCGCCCCGGCTGTCGGTCGCTACGAGCTGTTCGAGGACTGCGGCCACGGCTCGTACCGCGACCAGCCCGAGCGCACCGAGGCCGTGCTGCGCTCGTTCCTCGGCTCGGACTGAACGTCCGCATCAGGTCCGTTGACGCTTCAGCTGCTGGCGCATGGCGGTGTCGCGCCAGAACGTCGCCGTCTTCGACCCGTAGGCCGGCCAGCGCGTCGGCTCGGCCGCCGTCGGCTCGTCACCCATGACGGTGACGCGCTGGATGACCCGCGCGCCCTGGAAGTCGTTGAGCACGTGGTGCTGGGTGGTGCGGTTGTCCCACATGGCGACGGTGCCGGCCGACCAGCGGTAGCGGACCGTGAACCGGGGCTCGTGGATCCAGCGGCACAGGTGGGGGAGCAGCATCGCCGACTCCGCGTCGCTCAGCTCGACGATGCGACGTGTGAAGTGCTCGTTGACGAACAGCGACCGGCGTCCCGTCTCGGGGTGCACCCGAACGACCGGGTGGATGAAGGTCTGCTCCGGCCGCAGGTGCGGGCCGGCGTCGTGGAGGGCGGTGAGGCCGTCGCACAGCTCGCGCAGCGGGGGCGACAGCTCCTCGTAGGCCTTGGCCGCGTTCGCCCACAGCGTGTCGCCGCCGACCTCGGGGCACTCCTTGATCTGGAGGATGGCGAAGCGCGACGGGTTGGGAGCGAAGCTGATGTCGCTGTGCCACTCGTCGGCCACCGCACCGATGCCGTCCTCGGCGCGCAGCTCGAAGAACTCCGGCCGCTCGGAGGCGTAGTCGAGGTTCGGATGCGACTCGAGCGTGCCGAAGTGGCGGCCGAAGGCGATGTGCTCGTCGGGCTCGAGGTGCTGTTCGGGGAAGAACAGCACCATGTGCTCGAGCAGCAGCTGGTGGATTGCGTCGGCGTCGGCCGACGTGGCGTCGGCCAGTGAGATGCCCCGGATCTCGGCGCCGAGGGAGCCGGACAGGCGGCGGACGTCGAGGTCGGGGCGGACGGGTGCGTCGGTCATCGCCGCACAGCCTCCCGCGCCGCCGCCGGCCGTGCACGCCGGGGCCGGGACGCGCCGGAACCTCGGCTCTCGACCCGACCCGCTTCCCGACACTCAGACCGGTGCGGTGATGGGACCGCTGCCGCCGGGGCGGTGGATCACCCATCCGCCCTCGGCGGTGCGCTCGGGCTCGAAGCCCCGTTCCTTGATCCGGTTGTGGAACCCGCAGTAGGCGTCGGAGTTCCTGACGTCGGTGGGTCCGCCCCGTGTCGCTGGTTCCCGGTGGTCGACCTGGAGGCAACCGCCGTGGGCGTCGCAACCAAGCCACAGGCACCGCAGCCCGCCCGGACGCCGGAGCAGGGCCTGGAGGAAGGCTGCGTCGCGAGCAGAACCGGTGAACAGCCGCTGCTTCGTGCCCAGGTCGATGACCGCACCGGCCCGGTCGACGACGACCCGTCGCACGTGCCCGAGCAGCGCCGCAGCGAGCACGTCGGCGGGACGCAACCCGGTTCCTTCGACCGTGTGGCACCGCCGACCGTCCAGCCCCTCGTTCGGATCGACGTTGACCTCCTCGCCGGCGGCCCGCCGCAGCTGCTCCTCGAAGGTCTGCTGGTCGATGACGATGTCGACCAGCGGCTCCGGTGCGCGGCTGCCGGCCGGCACCGAAGCGGCTCGCCGGAAGATGGCGAACAGCGTGTCGGCCCGTCGCTGTGCGGACGTGCGGGCCAGATCGCCGATCATTGCGCCGTCGCCCAGCCGCTCCCGGGCCTCGGTCCAGTCGGCCAGGAGCTCGGCCCGTTCGAACTGCTCGAAGATCTCGGCCATGGCTGCTCCCTGCAGCGCGCCGAAGGACCCTTCGAGCGACCATGATCCGTTGATGGCGGACTCGACCAGACCGGCGCGTCGACGCTCGTGGCACTCGTCGGCTCGCTGGTCGGCGCCGTCGGAGTCGGCGAGGGCCTCCCACTGGCGCAGGACGGCGAGGAAGTCGTCGAGGGGGAGCACCGAGGCGTGGTGGGCGAAGATCGGGTCGGCGCCGGGCAGGTGCTCGGCGACCCGAGGGTTCGACACCACCCGGCTGATGGCCCGCACGTGCGCCACCGGGATCTCGCCGCGCACGTACGCGGCCTCGACGAGGGGCAGGTGACGGAGCGCCCGGGCGGTTCGCACGCGACCGTGGGCCTCGGCGCCCGACAGGCGGCCGATCGCCACCAGTGCGCCCTTCGCCGACCTGTGGCCGTCGAGCGAGAAGGCGGCGCTGCGGTCGAGGTGACCGGCGGTGCGGTCGGTGCCGGCGTCCAGTCGTCGCCGGAGCCGTTCGAGGCGACCGACGAGGCGCAGCTCCTCCTCGGCCGAGAGCTGTTCGAGCTCGGCGGCCAGCAGCTGCTCGACCCCATCCTCGAGGCGGTCGAGCGACTGGTCGAGGTCCGAGCGGACCAAGGTGGCGGTCATGGTGCCGGCTCCACAGCGAGCGCGACACCGGGGGAGAGCGGGCGCATCGAGCGTCTCCTTCCATCCGATGGTGGTGGTCGGCCCCAGCCGACGAGTGGCGCACCCGACCTGGTCGAGCCGCCTACCCACCATTCAACCCAGGGGTTCTGACAGGAACCGGCCGAGCCCCAGGCAGGGGACCTCACCGCGCCCGGCGAACCTCGCGGCATGGTCGATCGCACGAACGCAGCCCGTCGTCGGGTCGGGGTCGCCGCCCTGCTCGCCCTGCTGGCCGGCGCCTTCCTCCTGCCGGCTGCCGACGCGGCACCGAAGGCGGACCGCGGACCGAAGACGATCGTGGCGCTCGGCGACTCCTTCGCCGCCGGCCCCCTCATCCCGCCGCAGGTCGACGAGCGGCCGTATGGCTGCCTCCGGTCGAGCCTCAACTACGCCCACCAGGTCGCCGCCGCGCTCGCCCTCCAGCTCACCGACGTCACGTGCAGCGGCGCCAGCACGAAGCACATGTGGGAGACCCACGGCGTCTCGCCCGACGCCGAGCTCTCCGAGTACGGCATCCCGGTCCTCGGTCCGGAGCATCCCGGCAACCCCCCCCAGCTCGACGCGCTCCGTCCGGACACCGACGTCGTGACGCTCCAGATCGGCGGCAACGACATCGGCTTCGGTGGCATCGCCACGACCTGCATCGAAGCGGCCCTCTCGCAGTCGAGCTGCAAGGGCGATGTCGCCGAGGGCAAGCCGTTCGACCGGATCGCCGCCGCCGCACCGAAGATCGCCGCGGTGCTCGACGAGATCCACCGCCGCTCGCCCGAGGCCGACATCCACGTGCTCGGCTACTCCGGCATCTTCAAGATCGGCCCGACAGCGAGCTGCCCCGCCATGGGTGTGGGCGAGGAGGACGCCCAGTACCTCCGGGGCATCCAGGAGGCGCTCAACGGGATGATCCGTGCCGTCGCCGACGAGCCGGACCGCACCTACAGCGCGGTCACGAGCTACGTCGACGTGTACGGCCCGAGCGCCGGCCACACCGCCTGCGACCTGCCGGCGCTGCGGTGGGTCGAGCCGATCGTGCCGGTCAACGCGGCGGCCCCCGTCCACCCGAACCTCGGTGGCATGACGGCGGTCAAGGAGCTGCTCCTCGACGAGGTCTGGCCGAAGGGCGTGCCCCGCCGCACCACGCTGCCGGGCCTGCCGGCGCCGCCCTCCTCCCCGATCGGCCTCTAAGGCCGAGCCGGGTTCAGCGCCCGCCGCGGCTCCACCGGAAGGTGACGGCGAGGGCGTCGTGGTCGGACAGCGGCGCCCCGTCCGACGGGCGGACGAACACGTCGCGCTCGAAGCGGTGCGACCGGGGCTCGAGCTTCACGCCGCCGGCGCTCCGG
>SXGQ01875115.1_pt1 | contig 17350 bp, 10 predicted proteins | sample 3178371 | NCBI WGS metagenome assembly SXGQ01 (sample SAMN11356859, study PRJNA531348) | freshwater metagenome | isolation source: freshwater sample F1-20 | place: China: Fuxian Lake, Yuxi | collected 2017-12-25 | reverse complement strand
CTGCTCCCGCACCGCGAGTTCACCCGCCTCCTGGCCGCCGCCCCGCTCGTCGTCACCGACGGCGGCTCGGTCCAGGAGGAGTGCGCCCTGCTCGGCGTACCGACCCTCCTCTGGCGCCACCGCACCGAGCGCTCCGACGGCCTCGGCGAGAACGTGGTGCTCACCAGCTACGAGTCGTCGGCGTACGTGCCGCTGCTCGCCGATCCGGAGCGCTACCGGCGCCCTCCCGCGTGGGAGGACCGCGTCAGCCCTGCCGAGGTCATCGCCGACCACCTGGTCGCAGAAGCGGCGATCTGAGTCGCTGTGTGCTTGCGGCCCAAGGCTGTCAGGGCGCAGTGACGTCGAAGGTCTCCAACGCACTCTCCGGTATGCCCAGGGTCCCGTCGGCGAGGCGAACCCGGGGCAGCCGCCGGTCGTGCATCGCCTCGACGATGACCAGCGTCCGTACCCCGAGGCGGTCTGCGGCTTCGCTCGGCCGCAGGAGCTTGTCGTCGTTCACGCCAGCCCTCCTTCGTCGAACCCGAGCCTAACGTGGAGCATTCGGATGACGGTTGCCACCTCGTCCCGGAGGCCGGGAGCGATGTCTCGTCGGTGGAGCTCGTACAGGCAGTCCTCGAGCGCCTCGAGGACTCGGAACGCCGCCTGCAGCTCGAGGACGAGGCCGGGCGGCACCGGGTCGTCATCGTCCGTCACGGTCGCCTGCCGCCCTGGCGGCCCGTAGCTCGAGCGATCTTCGGTTCAGCTGCCAGGACTCGATCCGTCATGCCGACGACCGTACGAACGGTCACCGACAGGAACGTGGGGCGTCATCGTCGCCGAAGCGGCGAGCGGAGCGGCACCGGGGGTCACTTCGAGGCGGCGAGGGCCCGGGCGAGGAACGAGGCCATCTGACCCCGTCGCACCGGTTCGTTCGGCCGGTAGCGGCCGTCGAGGGTGCCGCCGGCGATCGCCGCCTCGGCCAGGCGGTTGATGCTGCGCTCGTGGGTGCCGCCGCTGTCATCGGCGAAGAAGTCGGTGGTGTTGGGCAGCTCCGAGCCCTCGGCGTGAGCGAGGGCACGGGCGATGAACGAGGCCATCTGGGCCCGCGTGACGGTGGCGGCCGGCGCATAGGTCCGGCCGCCCCGGCCGGTGACGATGCCCAGGTCAGCGAGGGTGTCGATGGCGGATTCGTGGTTCGAACCGTCGTCGTCGTCGAACGCATCGGGTGACCGGGCGGGCAGGGGAGCCCCGGCCACGTCGAGGAGCCGGAGCAGGAACGACGCCATCTGGTCCCGGCGGACCGGCGCCGCCGGCAGGTACCCGCCACCCGCCGTGCCTCGGGCGACCTGACGCCAGGCCATGCAGGCGATGGCCGGTTCGTGCTCGTTGCCGGCCACGTCGCGGAACGGGGCGGGCGGGACCTCGCCCGAGGGACACGCAGGGTCCAGCGGGCGCGGCGGTGGCGGCGTCCCGACCCTGTTCTCGGCCGGCATGACCACGAGCGCAGAGGCGACCGGCCGCTGCGTGTCTCCTTCCGGCCAGGACCGGAGCGCACCCCACGCCACGGTGGCGGTGGAGCCACCCCCGTCGAGGTTGAGCGCGTCGGTGGCGCCGAGCCAGCGGAGCAGGTCGGCGGTCTCGCGGTAGGTGACGCCCTGGCTCCAGCCGGGCCGACCGCCGTCGACCGTGACGAGCATGATGTCCTCGGCGTTCCACCCGAGCACGGTGCGGGGCCGGCGGCCATCGCTGTGGTGCGTCGGGACGCCGTACCCGCCGTCCTTGAGCAGCAGCGGGGAGCCGCCGATGATCTCCCGCCGACCATCGAGACCGTCTTGGTAGCGGGCTTCGCCCTCCGTGAGGGCCGCCTCCCACCACGCCTCGGCCTCGCTGATGGCGCCCTCGCCCTTGGCGGCCACGACCACCGTGCCGGGATCGATGGGTCCGCTGCCGTCGCGACGGCGCAGCGGCGTGAGGGTCCGGTCGCCGGTCGGGCCGGCGGTCTCGGCCAGGTGGAACTCGACCGTGCCCGGCGGGGTGCGGCTCTCGTTCGCGTACCGGCGGTTGATGAGGGTGAAGCGGCCGTCCTGAGGCGTGCGGTTCACGTCGAGGGGCAGCACCTGCTCGCCAGCGGTGACCGTCGGATCGATCGGCAACGGGAAGGCGATCGTGCCCTCGAGCGAGCCGTCGCGGCCGATCAGTGCATGCGCGTAGGGGTCCATCGGGGGGATGGGCTGCGTGGCCCGGAGCTCGCCGTCGACGGCGAGCGCGCCGACGATCCGACCGAGGTCGTGCCCGGCAACCTGCCATCGGTCGCCATTCACGGCTGCGTGGCAGTTGACCCGGGCGCAGAGCGCGGTGACCGGCTGTCGAGAGCCTCCGATCAGCTGCTCGTTCGCCAGCACGGTCCGCAGTCGGTACGTGCCGGTGCGGGGGAGCAGGATGACCTTCCCCCGGGCCTTGGCGTCGAGGTCATCGCGCCCGATGGCGAAGAGCTCGACGCCGCCACCGGTCTCGCCGCCGTATCGGTACCAACCTGTTGCATTGGCCGTGACCTGGGCTCTCGCGGTCGTCGGCAGGCCGAACGCCACCGCCGTGAGGGCGAGCAGCAGCATCCCCGCCCGCCGGATCCGCCGAACCGCCATCACCGTCTCCGTTCCTGCGCCCGCTCCAGGAGGGCATCCAGCACCCGGCCGTTGCCCCGCTCGCGCTCGGCGAGGCGGGCCCGCGCTTCGGCCACCGCATCATCATGACCGAGCACGGCCCGGGCGGGGGTGATCAGGTCACCGAGTCCGGTCGGCGTCCACCGGAGTCCCGCAGCTCCCGGACCGAGGTCCGCAGCGAGGGCGTCGACCTTGCTGCTGTAGCCGACCAGGAGTGCCGGCCGGCCGCCGAGCACGGCGGCCATCCCGCCGTGGTATCGCATCGACACCACGAGCCGGCTCGCTGCCACCTCGGCGACGACGTCGTGGATGTCCGGGCGGGTCAGCGACGTCGTCGACCGCATCTCGGCCGCCACCGCCCGGTGCAGCGGGTCGTCCTTGGGGGCGTCGAAGGCCACGAAGTGCACGGGAAGCCCCGTCGACCACGCCAGGTCGTCGAGAGACCGGGCGGCACCGGCCACGAAGTCAGTGTCGACGTCGTGCCGACGGAACCGTGCCGGCATCCGGTGGCGCCGCCCGGACCACGGCCGCAGGCTGACGACGATCCGGTCGACGGCATCGACGTCCGGCGAGGGCAGCGACAGCGTGAGGTCGGCGGCGACCGTCGGCCGAGGGAGTCCGAGCGCCTCGAGCAGGTCCGCCGATCCGGCATCTCGGACGGCGAGCGGCACGCCGGCCAGTGCCCGTCGAACGCGCAGGCGCCCGGTCCGGGTCGTGAGGCGTCCGGCACCGAGCCCGACGCCTGCGACCGGTTCCCGCCGAGCCCGAGCGGCCACGACTGGCATCAAGTGGAGGTCGAGGTTGAGGGTTGACGTCTCGTCCTGGAGCAGGCCGCCGCCGCCGAGCACCGAGCAGTCGGTCCGGGTCGACGCCGCAGTCACCCGCCGGCGGCCGACCACGCCGTGGGTCGCTGCGGTGCAGTCCGGCTCGACCGAGAGCGCCTCCGGCGTGGCCCCCCGCTGACGGAGCTGCTCGGCGAGCGCAACGAAGACCAGCTCGTCCCCGAGGTTCGCGGACCCCACCCAGCCAGCAACCGTCGCCCGCATCCCCGGAGAGGATGGCACGAACACGGCGAACGACATTTCTGGACGAGCCCGTATCTCGCCGCCGTCACGGGGCGGTAACCATGCCGTGGGTCACAACTCAGGCGGAGTGGACGGCGGTCTACCGGGTTCCCCCGGTTCTGCTGTCCGATTTGTCCGGGTAACGGCTCACCCGGTCTCCGGGGTGTCACCTGTGCGGGAATCCTTGTTCCTGTGCGGGTGGTGCCGTAGGGTCCGGCCCGACGTTGCCGCAGGTTCGCCTGCGGCGGCGCGTCTTCCCTGCGTCATGCGGGGTGTCACACCGCTACAGAGAGCTTGTCGAAACCACGTGCGATCCTCGAGAGCGCAAAGCAATCGCAATGCATGCCGGGCCCAGTGCCCGGCCTCGAGCGCGTCTGCGGTCGGCGGCCCTGTGGCAACGTTCCCAACACAAACCACTTCCAGGAGGAAGAATTGAGTAACCACGCAGGGCGCAGCAAGCGCCTCTTTGCGGGATTCCTTGCCGCAGTGCTGGCAATGACGGTGGCACCGATCATCGGTCTCGCCCTTCCCGCCGGTGCGGCCCCGCCGCCCCCCGTCGACCCCATCGGGGCTGGCAACTTCTGTGAGGGCACCGGCACCTCGGAGCCCTTCACCGACGTGCAGGACAACGATCCCGCGCGCGCCGAGATCATCTGCCTGGTGGCGACCAAGATCACCACCGGCGTGACGGCCACCACCTACGAGCCCAACTCGTTCGTGACCCGTCGCCAGATGGCTCTGTTCCTCGTGCGCACCGCCGCCGAGGCTGACCGCCTGGAGATCGGCGACAACATCGAGGAGCTGCCCGCCCCTGCGGCGAACACCTTCACCGATGTCGCTGACGAGTCCGCAACTGTTCGTAACGCGATCAGCCAGCTCGACCAGGCGAACGTCGCTGGCGGCTTCCCGGACAACACGTACCGTCCCGAAGCTCCCGTGACCCGTCGCCAGATGGCGGCGTTCATCGATCGTCTCTACACGTACCTCACCGGCGCCCAGCTGCCCCGGGCCACCGAGGACTACTTCGCAGACGACAACGCCGACCCCGATGCCGCCGAGTCCAGCACCAACGCTGTGGCCCGCGCCGGCATCTTCACGGGCAACACCGACGGCACGTTCCGTCCGGCCCAGGAGATCACTCGTCGCCAGATGGCCTCCGTGCTGACCCGCTTCCTGCAGGTCCTGTTCGAGAACAACGAGATCACCAAGTTCACGAGCGCCACGCCGACGTCGAACCAGACCATCGCAGTTCCGCAGGAGCAGGAGACCCGAAACCTCAACGCTCCTCGCACCTGCCAGGTCAGCGGTCTGACTCCCGGCGCGTCGATCGACTTCGCTCTGATCAACACGGCTCAGGCGGTCACCACGAACGGTGTCACCCGGTTCCCCGAGGTGGACGAGGACAACACCTTCGAGTTGGTCGAGAACGGTGCTCGCATCGTGAACATCAACGGCGCAGGCGTCGGTCCGGCCCAGCAGGTGTCCAACACCGTCATCTCGCCGCTCGGCATCGTCCAGGTGACCTTCATCGGTACTGCACCCGGCGACATCTCGCTCCTTGCGTTCGAAGATGCCGCTGGCCTGACTCCGGACACGCTCGACCTGGTCGTCGAGACGAACTCCCCGCAGGCGCCCGTCAGCGCTCCGCGTGAGGCGTTCGGCGTCGGTTGCCGCACGCTCGTGGCCAACGAGGCTCCGGGTGGCGACATCGGCGGCGCGTTCGGCGATGTCGTGGTCCAGTCGGTGAGCAAGGACGCCAACCTGTTCAACGCAGGCGGGCAGACCTTCTTCTACGACGCCAACGACACGTTCACGTTCGGTACGGCCCTGTCCTGCGAGACGGAGTCCGGCACGCCGGTCACCCTCGACCAGTTCGAGGCCGTCCTTTCCCCCGGTGACAACGTCAACGGCGTGTACGCGACCGAGCCCGGTCTCGTCAGCACGTTCTGCATCATCGACGACTCGCCCGGGAACCCGCAGAACGTGACCGCGACCTCGGCAACCCCGACGTCCATCACGCTGACGATCGACGATTCGGCGACGACCACCGCCGATTCCTACAACGTCTACCGCGTCCAGCGCCCGGCGAACACGGGCATCTGCCCGGACTTCACCACCCCTGCTGGGCGTGCGCAGTACACGGTCGCCGGCACCGTCGCCGACCCGTCCCCCGGGGCAAACGCCGGCACGGTGAACTTCACCGATACCGGTCTGGCGCCGAACACCTTCTACTGCTACGTCGTCACCACCGTCGATGACGGTGATGAGTCCACCGGCGTGCTGGTCGACGACGGCGGCGAGCCCGGCGTCCAGACTGCTGCCACCAACGAGGCGATCCGGCCGCAGTCGGTCGACGCCGAGATCACCACCAACGGTGCTGCCGGCTTCGCCGACCGCCTCGATGCCGGTGACGTCCTCAAGGTGTGCTGCAACGAGGCCATGCGTGCCCCGGATGCTGGCGACGCCATCGAGATCCGCGACAACGACGGTGACATCGCTGTGCTGACGAACGGTGGCAACGCCACCTTCGCCCTCGGTGCAGCGCCGACCACCGACGTTGGTGCGAATCCCGACACGACGCCGGAGTCCTGCTCCGCCGCCAACACCCTCGTGATCACCATCACGGGTGCGGTGACGGACCAGAACGCCAACGTTGCCCCGCAGAACGGCATCATCAACGTGCCGGTGACGGCGACCGATTCCGCTGGTGTGACCGACATCGTCGGCAACACCTGGGACATCGCCGCCAGCGCGGATAAGTACTTCGACTTCGTCCTGGCGAACCAGGACGACCTCGAGGCGATTGCTCCCTGAGCTAGGGATTTCGTAATCGAAGGTTGAACGAAGCCCCGGTCCTCCTCGGAGGGCCGGGGCTTCGGCGTTTTCGGACGCAGCAGATTTGACGTCCGGTATCGGGTCATTTCGCTGCGGCTGCCGGTCGAACGGCGGCGGTGACTCGTCGGTGCTCGACCTGACCCAGCCATCGATCTCGGATCCTTCTGATTCGTCGACGCTGAGGGCTCCGCTGCGTTCGGAGAGCCGAACCACCCGAAGTACGCTCGGCACTCGTGACCGCAACCCGGACGGCGCTTGTCCCAGCACCGGCGGACGCCCGCACCACCGACCCCGGTCGCGAACTGCCGGGACGCGCCGTCCAGGGCCGACGCCGCCCTCAGGTCGCAACTGCGACTGCGCTCGCCTCCCTGATCGCCGTCTCGGTGCTGCTGCGCCTCGAGGGGGCAGGCGTCTGGCTGTGGATCGACGAGGCGTTGACCGTGGGCCTGGCGCAGCAGCCGATCACGGAGATCCCGTCGATGCTCCGGCTCGACGGATCGCCGCCCCTCTACTACCTGGTGCTGCACGTCTGGCTGCAGCTGTTCGGCAGCGGTGAAGCCGCCTCCCACGCCCTCTCGCTGGTGTTCGCCACGCTGTCCATCCCGGTCGCCTTCTGGGCGGGAAGCAGCCTGTTCGACCGGCGGACGGCCTGGATCGGTGCGGTGCTTGCCGCAACGAGTCCGTTCCTCACCCACTTCGCCAACGAGACCCGCATGTACTCGCTGGTCACCCTGCTCGCCATCGTCGTCAGCGCTGCGTTCGTCCATGCGTTCATCCGCGGCACCGACCGAGCGCTGGCGGTCTTCGTCGGTGCGCTCGTGGCCCTGCTCTACACGCACAACTGGGGCATCTACCTGGCGGTCGCCGCCGCCGTCGCGCTCCTCCCTGCGCTCCTCGCCGCCGAGCACCCTCGGAAGGTCCTGCGTCGAGGCCTCTTCGCCTTCGGCGCCGTCGGGCTTGCCTACCTCCCGTGGGCGTTCGTGCTGGTGGGGCAGGTCGGGTCGACCGGGGCCCCCTGGTCGTTCACACCCGGCGCTCGCCAGGTGGTCGCCGAGGTCGCTGCGCTGGTGCGGGACGAGCGCGTGCTGTTCGTGCTCCTTGCGGTCGTTCCCGTCGGAATCCTCGAGCTGCTCCGCCGACCACGGTCCGCTGATGGCGCGACCGCCTGGGCACTGGTGTTCCTCGTCGCCCTCCCCATCGGCCTGGGATGGGCGGTGTCGCACATCGAACCGTCCTGGGCCACCAGGTACCTCGCAGTCGTCGTGGGCCCGCTCCTGCTGCTCGCAGCGCGGGGACTGGCGCGAGCCGGAACGGCGGGCGTCCTCGCCCTGCTCATCGCCGTGGCGCTCTGGGTGCAGCCGCTGACGCGCCTCCAGGGCAACCTCGACCTCGATCGAGCCGGCAAGAGCGACGCCAAGGCCCTGGCGGCGTCGATCGACCAGCGACTGGAGGACGGTGACCTCGTCATCGTCGCCCAACCCGAAGCGGTGCCGCTCTTCGCCCACTACGTGCAGGACGACGTGCGGTTCGCCACGCTCTGGGGAGAGGTCGACCGGCCGATGGTCATGGATTGGCGCGACGCCGAGGAGCGCCTCCGGACGGTGAACGTCGACGAGCACCTCCTCCCGCTGATCGCCAGCCTCGAACCCGGGGACCGGATCGCCCTCGTCGGTCCCGGCGGACGCCTGGTGCCGACGGACACCGACTGGATCCGATCGTTCCATCGCCTGCACTCCGAGTGGCGCCAGACCCTGACGTCCGGGCCGAGCACGGTCCTGGTGGACCGCATCCGGTCCACGCGCCAGGAGCAGGTCGATCCGGCCGATGCGACCGCAGGACCGGCCTCTGCGATCGAGGCGGGACCCGGTCCCGGCTCGGAGACAGACGTACCCGTCGCCTCACCCTTCACGGCACGGGTGTATGAGGTCGTGGCACCGGGCTGAGCACGCCGTTTGACGCAGACGCGTCATTCCGCTGCGAAGCCTCAAGGTCGAGACTCAGGGAGTCGACATCTCTGTCGTACACGGCTGGCGGGTCGACCTCGAGGGAGTCACATGCTGGGATGCCGGGTCGCCGCTCGGACCGTCGCGATCGCCGGCATGCTGGTCGGCCTCGTCCAACCGGGCGTCGCTGCCGCAACCCTGGCGCCACTGACTGAACACGGCGTCGTGGACGACATGCAGCCTAAGGTCGTTCCCGGCCGGGTCGTCATCTCATGGGAGCCGGACACCCCGACGTCGGTGCGAGCCGGTGTCCTGTCCTCGCTGGACCTCGACGTCGAGGAGCGCCTCGGTGGCCTCGATGCCGACGTCGTCGACGTCCCGTCCCACGCGGCCGAGCAAATCGCGGCGGCGCTCGAGGCCCGTCCCGGCGTGGCAGTGGTCGAGCCCGACTACGTGATGTCCTCGACCAGCAACGATCCGGGGTACGGGCAGCTCTGGGGCCTCCATGCGATCGGCGGGATCGATGCGCCGGGCGCTTGGACGACGACGAAGGGCCGGTCCGACGTGATCGTCGCCGTCATCGACACCGGCATCGACATCACCCATCCGGACCTGGCGGGCAACATCTGGCGCAACCCGGGCGAGATCGCCGGCAACGGCATCGACGACGACCGCAACGGGTTCGTGGACGACGTGCACGGGTGGGACTTCCGCAACGGCGACGCCTCGGTCTTCGACGCGTCCGAGGACTCGCACGGCACCCACGTCGCAGGGACCATCGCTGCGGTGGGCGACAACGGCCTCGGGGTCGTGGGTGTGGCGCCGAACGTCAAGATCATGCCGCTGAAGTTCCTCGGGTCCGACGGCTCGGGGTCGAGCTCCCACGCCGCTGCCGCCGTCGCCTACGCCCGCAGGATGGGTGCCACCGTGATCAACGCCTCTTGGGGCGGGGGTGGTGGCTCGGTGCTGCAGCAGGCGATCAAGGACACGCCGGGGGCGGTCCTCGTGGCCGGCGCCGGCAACCTCGGTCTGGACCTCGACGCGAACCAGCCGCAGTACCCCGCAGCCTGGGCCGACGACGCCTTTGGCATGCCCAACGTGGTCTCGGTGGCGTCGGTGACCTCGAGCGGCGCGATGTCGAGCTTCTCCAACTTCGGCGCCAGGACCGTGGACCTCGGGGCACCCGGCTCATCGATCCTCTCGACGACACCGAACGGCACCTACGGCAACATGTCGGGCACCTCCATGGCCGCCCCGCACGCGTCCGGCGTGGCCGCCCTCGCTGCTTCCGTCGACCGTCGCCTCACGGGAGCGCAGCTGGTGACCGTCCTGAAGTCCGGGGTCCGGCCGCTCGCAGCGCTGGCGGGCAAGACCGTCACAGGCGGCTACCTGAACGCCCCCGGGACGGTCCGGGCGGCAGGGTCGCTCGTCCAGGCCGCACCGACCCCCACCGCTCCCGCTCCGTCGAGGGCGCCTGCACCGTCGACGTCCACGGCGCCGGTGCCCCCGAGCCCCGTGAGCCCTGCGCCGACCGGTCCGCAGCCCTACGACGGCACCGGCGCCCGGACGCTCGACTGGGCCTGTCCCGGGGTGCTCGCCTCGGGCTTCGTCGACGTCGTCCTCGGCACGTCCCACGCTCCCGGCGTCGGCTGTGCCCGGACCTGGGGTGTGTTCAGCGGCACCGCCGACGGCCGGTTCGGTCCGAAGACCGATCTCCGCCGGGGTCAGCTCGCATCGGTGCTGGTCAGAGGCATCGAAGCGGCAACCGGTCGCCCGCTTCCCACCGGGTCCGACCACTTCGTCGACGACGAGTCCTCGGTCCACGAGACCGCCATCGACAAGCTGGCCGGGCTCGGGATCGTCGGCGGGCTGAGCGAGACGCGGTACGGGCCGTCGGCGTCGGTGACACGAGGGCAGTTCGCCTCGATGCTGGCCCGCACCTACCAGTACCTGGCCGGCGCGCTGCCGAACGGCCCCGATGCATTCGTCGACGACGCCGGCACGGTCCACGAGCGCTCGATCAACGGGCTCGCTGCCCTCGGCATCGTCGCCGGCACGGGCGACCGCCTCTACGGACCGGGGTCGTCGCTGCTGCGGGATCAGTCGGCGACGCTGGTCTCTCGGCTCCTCGACGCCCTCGTCGAGGGAGGCGTCGCCGAACGACCCACGACGTGAGCGGCATCTGAGCGGGGAAGGGTCTGGCTGACCCGGGAATCGGCACGGGATGGCCGTACGATCTGCCCGTGCGACGACGCAGTGGGATGTGGCCGGTGGTGGCGGGTGCCGTCGTCGTGCTCGTCGGGGCGAACGGGCTCGTTCCGCAGGCGGCGGCCTCCACGCCCGCATTCGAACCCAGCGGCGAGCGGGCCGTGCTGCGCTTCGACGACGTCGATCCCGATCGACGGGCGGCGGCTGCGATCGAAGCGGGCTACGAGCTGATCGAGGAGGTGCCGGGCAGCGACTTCGCGCTGGCCGTCGCCGTTCGTCCCGACGCCCGACCCGACGGCGACCACGTGGTCGGTGCTGTGCCGGTCGTTCCGGTCGAGGTCGCCGCCGACCAGGGCGACCCCCTCGCCCAGTTCCAGCGTCACCTGCCGGCGATCCGTGCGCCGCAGGCCCGGGCCATCTCGGACGGGACAGGTGCCACTGTGGCGGTCATCGACACCGGGGTCGCCCAGCCCGACGCCACCGGCCGCTCCAAGGCGCCGGACCTCGCTGGCACCGCCTTCGTGCCGGGTTGGGACTTCGTCCAGGACGACGCCATCCCCCAGGACGAGAACGGCCACGGCACCCACGTCATCAGCACCATCGCCGCCACCACGGGCAACGGCTACGGGGTGGCCGGCGTCGCGCCGGGCACCACGATCATGCCGCTGCGGGTGCTCGACGCCGCCGGCCGGGGCGAGGACTGGCACGTCGCCGCCGCGCTCCGGTGGGCGGTGGACAAGGGCGCGAACGTCGCGAACCTCAGCATCGGGTCGGCGTTCGCCTCACCGGTCCTGCTCGACGCCGTCGCCTACGCCCGGAGCAAGGGCGTCACCGTCGTCGCGGCGAGCGGCAACGACGGCAAGGGCGTGATCTCCTGGCCGGCCGCGGCTCCGTCCGTCATCGCCGTCGGCGCCGTGCAGTTCGACGGGCGGCGGGCGAGCTACAGCAACTTCGGGCCGAACCTCGACCTGGTCGCCCCCGGCGGCGATCTGAACCTCGACCAGGACGGCGACGGCCGGCCGGACGGCATCCTGCAGGAGAGCCTCGATCCTGAGGACACCAGGCGGTTCTGCTGGTGCTACCTGGCGGGGACTTCGATGGCGGCACCGCAGGTCAGCGCCGTCGCCGCCATGCTCGTCGGCCTCGACATCACGGCCCCGGCCGAGATCGAACGGATCCTCGTCGCCTCGGCATGGGACCTCGGGCGGCCGGGACGGGACGACGAGTACGGCAACGGCATCCTCGACGCCAGGGCCGCCGTCCTCCATGCCACCGGCCAGGCGCCGCCGGCCGCAGGCACGATCCGCTCGTTCGCCCGGGCCTGCCCGCCCGGCCAGGTGCCGCCCGCCGGGTTCGCGGACACCGGAGCCACCAGCCACGCCGCCGCGATCGACTGCGTGGCGTGGTGGGGCGTCGCCTCCGGCGCCTCGGCGGGGAGCTTCGAGCCCCGCGGCACCGTCTCGCGGGCCCAGATGGCGTCGTTCCTGGCCCGGCTCGTCGACGCCACGCAGGTCCGCCTCCAGCAGACCCCGCCCGACGCCTTCGACGACGACGAGGGCTCCACGCACGAGCAGCGGATCAACCAGCTCGCCGCCGCCGGGATCATCCGAGGGAGGGCCGGAGGCACCTACGCGCCGAACGACCGGGTCACCCGGGCCGAGATGGCCACCTTCCTGGCCCGCACCCACGACCTCATCGCGGCCGAGCCGCTCCGGCCCAGCGCCGACCGCTTCACCGACGACGCCGGCTCGGCCCACGAGCGCAGCATCGACCAGGTGTCGGCCATCGGCATCGCCGCCGGCACCTCGGGCACCCGGTTCGAACCGGGCGTGCCGGTGCGACGCGACCAGATGGCCACCTTCCTCGCCCGCCTGCTCGACCTCCTGGTCGACGGCGGCGAGATCCCGCCGCGCTGATCCTGGAGGATCAGCTCAAGGCGAGGTCGAGCGCTCGAGCGAGGGTGCTCGCCATCTGGTCGCGCTTGGCCGTGGCCTTGGGTGAGTAGGTCCCCGGACCGGTGCCGGAGACGACGCCCTCAGCAGCCAGCTTGTCGATGGCCGCCTCGTGCACCGACCCGTTGTCGTCACGGAACGGCGAGGGCGGGGACGAGTCGAGGGCGACGCCCGAGTGCTGGAGGGCCCGGGCAAGGATCGAGGCCATCTGGCCACGGTCGATGTCGACCCTCGGCGAGTAGGTGCGGGTGCCGGTGCCGTTCACGATCCCGGCGGCGGCCAGCTGGTTGATCGCCAGCTCGTGCACCGAACCCTCATCGTCGTCGAAGGCATCAGGTGGGCTCTGGGGCAGCGTCCCCCCGGCGGCCGGCACGAGCCGGGCGACGAACGAGGCCATCTGGGCCCGGGTCACCGGCGCCCCGGGAGCGAAGGTGGTGGCACTGGTGCCGGTGGCGATCTTGCGCCACGCCACGCAGTCGACCGCCAGTGCGTGGGTGCTGGCGGGATCGACGTCGCTGAACGTGCCTCGGGGGACCTGACCGTCCGGGCATGCCTTCGTGATCGGCCGGGCCGGGACCGCCGGCGGGGGCGGCACGGTGACCTCGAACCAGTCGGACTTCAGCCCGAAGTCGCTCCGGAACTGGTTCCCGGTGCGATCGATGTTGCCGGACGTGCCGACGAGGCGCATCTGCACGACCCTGCCGCCCATGTCCCCGTGGCCGTTGCGGGACAGGACCTGCACGTCGGTCAGCGTCCCGATGGAGGGGTACCTCGCCTCGATGCGCTGCCGGGTGAGCGTCGTGGTCCACGTGTGGTTCGGGTTGCTGGTGATCGCATCACCGAGGTCCTGGACCACCGGGTAGTCGCCGCCGGCGGTCCAGCCGCCGGTGGAGGACGAGAACTCGGTCCGGGCGAGGGCGCCGTTCGGCATGCGCCGCACCTCGAGCGCGGTCTCGGCGACGGCCCGGTCGGTGTTGGGGTGCGAGCGGGTGGTGATTGCGCCGCTGGGGCTCACGTAGGCGACACCCCCGTACACCTGGCAGAACTGGTCGTCACACGTCGTGGCCGCCGCGCCGAGGCGGGTGTGGAGGTTCCCCCAGCGGGTGTCACCGGCTGCTGCGTAGCTGCGTGCGGCGACGGCCTGGGCCCGGAGGGCAGCCATCCCCCGCCCGCCGGCGAGGTCGCCCCAGGACGCCGGCGATTCGCGGGGCACGATGCCGCGCAGCATCTGCTCGCTGCGCACGAGGTTCACGGTCTTGTCGTCGATGGCGACGAGCTCGGTGCTGTGGTCGTAGGCGATCTGGCTGCCGTCCGTGTAGCAGAGTCGCAGTGCGAGAGTGCTCGGGTTCGCCTGGTCGGTGTCGGCCATCTTGGCGACCCGGACCGGACCTTCGACGATCCGCTCGTTCTCGCTCCACGGCCCGGTGCAGGACGTCCCGGTCTTCAGGTCGTACCGGTTGTTCCCGAGCGGCGTGACCCGCACGGCAGTGGGGGTGTCGGGCTGCCCGGCGATCTGGAGGCCGGAAGAGCGGAAGACGACCATGGCGCTGTTCAACGGACGGGACTTGAGGTAGACGGCCATGAGGCGGTCGTCCGTGGTGCCGACCTCGGTGCCGCCGTAGTAGTGGGCGAGGATCCGCTGGTGGTCCCAGAACTCGCCGGTGATGCCGGTGGCGTAACCGAGGGCGCCGTACTGGCCCATCCCGCGGCCGTGGCCCCAGCCGTGCCCGCGAACGGACAGCTCGTCGGGCAGCGCCTGCGCGGTCACGCCCCCCGAGGCGCGGACCGACTCATCGGCGGCACCGGCGGGAGCCGGTCCCCACAGGGCGACCAGCAGCGCCAGGACGAGCGCTGCGGCGAGCGGACGGGTGCGATGACGGATGGCGGTCACGCCGGGTCAGCGTAGGGTCGCGGCGGCCAGGGTCCGCGCCAGGTACGACGCCATCTGGTCACGGCGCACGCTGGTGCGGGGCTCGTACGACCCGGGACGAACGCCCTGGACGATGCCGGCGGCGGCGAGCCGGTTGACGTCGGCGTGGTGGTACTGGGAGTCGTCACGGAAGAAGTCGGTGGCCGTGGTGGCCAGCGGCTCGCCGGCGATCAGCTCGTAGGCGCGGGCCATCCAGGCCGCCATCCGGTCGCGCTTCATGGCGATGCCTCCCTCGAAGGACCGTCCGACCTCGCCGGTGTCCATGCGGATGATCCCGAGGTCGACGAGCTGGTTCACCGCCCGCTCGTGCGTCGTCCCGGCATCGTCGTCGAAGTGGTCGGTCTTCGGCGCAGGGAGCGGCACGCCGCCGGCCTCCAGCAGACGAGCCACGAAGGACGCCATCTGCAGGCGGGTCACCGTGCCGCCGGGGCCGTAGCGGCCGTCGGTGAAGCCGAGCGCGACGTCCTTGGCTGCGAGGCAGCCGATCGGTCCGGCGTGGACGTTGCCGGTGGCGACGTCGGTGAACGACTGCGCCGACAGCGTGCCCCCGCACAGCGGTGCGAGATCGGGCACCGGTCCGGTGGCGGGGGGCGGCGGTGCGGTGCCGAGGGGGTGCACGGTCGACGTGGAGAGGTCGCCGCGGGTCAGCGCGGCACGGAGCGATGGGTACGGGTCGCGCTGGTTGGTGCCGTAGGGATCCTTCACGGCTGGGTCCGTGATGCTGAAGTGCACGTGGGAACCGGTGGTCTCGGCGTTGCCGGAGTCACCCATCCACGCGATGTGCTGGCCGCGCACGACGGTGGCACCCACCTCGATGCCGGGCGCGAAGACCTGCTGCGGGGGTGCGGCGCCGTCGTCGGTGCCGGGCGTGTCGTTGTTGAGGTGCAGGTAGCTGTAGCTGCGGCCGTCGTCGCCGGCGATGGTGACGTAGTTCCCGGACAGGCTCGTCCCCGTGTCCATGCGGACGACCTTGCCGGCCCGGGACGCATAGATGGGGGTGAGCTTCGGGCCCATGATGTCGCTCGCCTTGTGGGCGCGTCCGCCGGACCGAGCTGCGTCGTACCAATCGCCGACGCTGGTCTTGGGCGGCGGTGCCGTGGGGAACGTGATGTCGATGACGCTGTCGTAGGCGGGCGCAGGGCTGGGTGTCGGCGCCGGGGCCGGTTCCTCAGCGGCGGCGAGGCTGGTGCCCAGCGGGTTGACGGCGGCGAGGAGCGCGACTGCGAGGACCGATGCAGCGGCGCGCCAGCGGGAGGGGCGCGGTGGGGTCGGGATGGAGACCATGGTCGCGTGCTTCGGCACGACGGACGAAGTCCTGAAGGGATGGACGCCGGATCGGGCCAAATGTCCCGAAGTCGGCAGAAGCCGCAGGACGGGGGGAGATCGGGCGGTGGACGTCGAACCATCCCGCCGTGGCGGGCACCACGCCCGCCGAACAGCTCACGAGGAGTCGGAGGGGTCATGTTGGTACGACGGAGGGTGCTCGCTGGAGCGCTCGCGATCTCGATGTTGGCGGTGCCGCTCGCCGCCGGTCCGGCCCAGGCGGCGCCGCCCCCTGCCGCCGATCCCATCGGCACCGGGAAGGTGTGCGAGGGCGCACCCCAGGCCAACCCGTTCACGGACACCTCGCAGGAGGCGCCCGGGACCGCCGCTGCGATCCGGTGCCTCGTCGCAGCGGGCGTCACCAGCGGCACGACCGCCAGCACCTACGGACCTGGCGCCAACGTGACCCGCCGCCAGATGGCGCTGTTCGTCAAGCGCTTGGCCGACCTGTTCGACGCGCTCGACGTCAAGGGCGCCATCATGCCGCTCCCGGCGTACGACGGCGTGCCCGACTACGCCGACGTCGCAGCCGAGGACCCCGAGTTCCGCGAGGCCATCGGCCAGCTGCACCAGGCCGGCATCGTCGGCGGCCGGTCCGCCGGGCGCTTCGACCCGGCCGCGCCCGTCTCCCGCCGTCAGATGGCGGCGTTCGTCAACCGTCTGCAGGCTCATGCGGTGGGACAGAAGTTCCCCGACGACGCCGATCACTTCACCGACGACGACGGTGACCCCGGGGAGTCCGACCTCGACGCGCTGGCGACGGTGGGCATCTTCCAGGGCGACGGCGACAGCCTGGTCGTGCCCGGCGGCGACATCACCCGCCGCCAGATGGCCAACGTCCTGCTCCGCCACGCCCAGGTGCTGTTCGCCCGTGACCTGATCGAGGCGCCGTTCGTCCCGCCCGCCCCGCCGGCCGAGCCGACGGCGCAGGCACGCGGTACGACGGTCGAGGTCACCTACGTCCGGCCCGCCTCGAACCCGGGAACGACCACGTACGGGCTCGAGCGCGTCGTGGTCGACGCCGGAGCGGATGGCGTGTGCACCACGCAGGACGACGTCGCGCCCACCACCGGCTTCACGCCGGTCACCGCATCGCAGACCCAGGCCCAGGCCGAGCGCACGTGGGTCTTCACCGCCGACGACGTCGAGCGCGGTTGCTACCGCTTCCGGGTCGTCGCCCGATCCAAGGGCGGCGCCACGGCGCCCTCGCCCGCGACGGGGCGCAGCACGTTCGTCTCGCCGGCGAGCGACTCGACGGCGCCGACCTCCCTCGCCGCCTTCGTCACCGACCGGGGCGCCAAGGCAGGCGTGCTCGACAAGGGCGACGTCATCACCATCGCCTTCTCCGAGTTCGTCCGGGTGACGCAGGACGCGTCGCTGAGCGTGCTCGACGACGACCTCACCGCCGCCGACATCGCCCGAGGCGTCGGGGCCACGTTCGACCTGAACACGACCT
>SXGQ01022091.1_pt1 | contig 17350 bp, 16 predicted proteins | sample 3178371 | NCBI WGS metagenome assembly SXGQ01 (sample SAMN11356859, study PRJNA531348) | freshwater metagenome | isolation source: freshwater sample F1-20 | place: China: Fuxian Lake, Yuxi | collected 2017-12-25 | reverse complement strand
GGAGTTCACCTTCTACATGGACGGGCGCTTCCACGCCCAGTACTTGAAGGGCGTCGGACGGGACGAGCGCAACTGGGGCTCGCTGCATCGGCTCGACTTGTCGAACGCCAACTTGCTGGTCTTGTCGGAAGGCGACGCGCATGTGCCCTACAGCGAGGCCTCCATCGCGCACATCGAGAGCTTCGTCGACGAAGGCGGCACGGTGTTGTTGATGGCCGACGGCGGCGAGACGATGCCGCCCGGAGCTGCCGTCGCCGCGCGTTTCGGCGCACGTCTCGACGCGCGACGCGCCGCCACGCCGCCGCGCTTCGCCGTCGACAAGCCGAACGGTCCGAGGATCGACTACCGCGGCGGTCGCAGCTTCGAGATCGGGCTCGACTGGACGCCCATCGTGGTCGATGCCCACGGCGAGCCGCTGCTCGCCAAGCGCCGCCACGGCAAGGGCTGGTTCCTGCTCGGCAGCCGCGGCCTGTTCGGCCACCAGCCCGACGCCAAGGATCCGATCAACGCGGCGTGGGTCACGCCGCTCTTGGTCGAGCTGGCCGCGGCCAAGCCCATCGACCCGCGGAAGCCGCACCGCGGCGCCTTCGCCGAGCACGCGCGCGCCGTGGGGCCGTTGACGCTCGAATACACCGACGGCACGCAACCGTACGCCGACTCGATCGCCAAGGAGTACGACTTGGTGCGGCCGCACCTCGTGGCGTTGACTGGCGTGGAACCCTCGCCGGGCATGATCGCGCGGTTGTTGGTGCTGCCCACCGGCGGAGGCGGGTTCTCCAGTGGCGAGCGCATCGCCATCGCCGCGTGGTGGGGCGACTACCCCAAGCAGCGCTACCCGATGGTCGAGCTGATCGCGCACGAGGCCGGTCACTCGTGGGTCTTGCCGCACCCCGAGCCGTTGTGGAACGAGCCGATCGCCACCTACCTAGGCATCCAAGTCGGCAAGCGCCTCGACATGCCCGAAGCGCAACGCACGCTCGAGGCGCAGCTCGCCGCGGGCCGCAAGCACGACCCGGACTGGACCAAGGTGGATCCTCTCGCACCCGACGCGCCGCGCGATTTGGTGTGGGGCAAGTCGTACCACGTCTTCGAGGAGCTCGAACGACGCCATGGCCCCGAGGCGCTCGCCAAGTACTTCACCACCAAGCGCGCCCTCGTCGCCAAGGACCGCCGCGCCTACACGATGGACGACTGCGTCGCGGTGTGGAGCCGGGCAGTGGACGTGGACCTCTATCCTTGGTTCCGGTCGCTGGCCTTCGCCGTCGACGCCGCCAAGTCGGACTTGGCGCCGCGCTGAGCGTCGGCGCGCGCAGCGGGCCGCCCGAGGGCTCGAATCCACCGCCTCTATCGTCCAGTGCGCGGCGGGTGTACCTTGGATCGCGGCGGCGCCGTCCGCCATGCACACCATGAAGCTTTCGCTCGCACTGCTTTCCCTCGGAGCCGCGCTGGCCCTCGCGGTCGCGCCCTTCGCCGCGCGCGCCACGGTCGACAAGCCTGCCGTCGGCGCCGACGCGCCGGACATCACCGCGCCGACGTGGTTCAACCACCTCGGTCGCACGATCAACAAGAACAACCTCGGCGGCAACGCCGTGCTCGTGGAGTTCTGGGCCACCTGGTGAGGCCCCTGCCGTGCGGCGTGGCCGCACCTCCAGGAACTGCACGAGAAGTACGCCGACAAGGGCTTGGTGGTGCTCGCCGTCTCGGATGAGGCTCCGGACGTCGTGCGCCCCTACCTCGAGAAGGACGGCTACACCGTCCGCACCTCGGCCGGATCACAAGCCGGCGATGCCTACGGCGTGCGCGGCATCCCCGACTCGTTCCTCATCGGACCGGACGGCAAGATCGTTTGGCAAGGCAGCCCGTTCTCGCTGACGGACGCGCAGATCGAGGAAGCGTTGAAGGGCGTCAAGCCCGGCACGGGACTCGGCAACTTGCTGTCGGTGCCGGCGACGCGCGACTACACCAAACGCGTCTCCGCCATCGCCGATACGGGCGCTGCCGGTAAACCTGCGAAGGCCTTGGCTGCCGCGCGCGCGGTCGTTGCCGACGAGAAGGCCGAGGCCATCGACAAGACCGATGCCGAGCACTACGCCGTCGCGATCACCTCGTACTTGAAAGAACTCGAGTTGCAGCTCGACGGGTTGTTGCAACAAAGAGATGTCGTGCGCGTCGTTTCGACCTGCGAACTCCTGGCCAAGGAGTTTGGCAACTCGAGTGAAGCCAAGCCCTTCGCCGACAAACTCGCAGCCATCAAGGCCGACAAGGGGCTGTCAAAAGAACTGGACGCCGCGAAGGCGTACCAGAAGATGCAGAAGGACATCGCCAAGTTGGCCGCTTCCAAGGCCAAGGTGAAGCAAGCCGAGTTCGCCGACAAGTGGAAGGGCACGCGCGCCGGCGAACGGGCCTTGGCCGCTTCGCGCAAGAAGGACTGAAGCGGCTCCGTGAATGCTCCTCCACGAGGACGCAAGCGGCCATCGGCGCGCAGCCGGTGGCCGCGCTGCTTTCCCTATCGCAACGGCCGGACGCGCGCGTCGACCAGCCGAGACCGGCGCGGGTGGCCGGTCGCAATGGCGGAAGCCGCATGGCGCGGCGTGGCGCACGCGGCTTCCTGCGTGCTTGGCGATGAATGGGCAGCGCGTTCGAGCCTCGGCGGCTGGGCTCATGGCTGCGCCCGCTCGCCTCGGGCGGGAGACCACGCACTTGGCACGCACCCCCCTCTTCGCCCACTTCCACGCGCTCGCCCGCCGCTGCCGTGCCGCGCAAGCAGCAGGTCTCCCGCCCGAGGCATGGCTCGAACCGCGCGCGCAAGCGCGACGCGACCAGCCCTCGCGGCGCGCCATCGTGCAAGGCGCCGCGACGGCTGCGGCGTTGGCCGCCTTGCCGAACAGCGCGCGCGCCAACTCCAACCAACCGCGAGTCGCCGTCGTCGGAGCGGGACTGGCGGGACTCGTCGCCGCGCGCACGCTGAGAAGCCGCGGCATCGCGGCGACCATCTTCGACGGCAGCTCGCGCGTCGGCGGTCGCGTGCAGACGGACGCGACGAGCTTCGCCGCGCAAGGCCAGCGGGTCGAACGCGGCGGGGAATTGATCGACACCGGCCACCGAGCCTTGCGCAAGCTCGTGCGCCAACTCGGCCTCGAGACCGACGACTTGCTCGCGGCCGAGCCCGCCGGGACGCAGGCGCTGGGCTGGTTCGCCGGCCAGGCGACCACCTTCGCGCAGTTCGAGCAGGACTTCGCCGGCTTGTACCAAGCGTTGCACCAGGACGTCGTGCACGCGCCCTTCCCCACGACCTACGACTCCTGGACGCCGACCGCGCGGCAACTGGGCTTGTCGTCCATCGACGAGTGGATCGAGCTGCGCGTGCCGGGCGGCCTGCAGTCGCGCCTCGGCCGGTTGCTCTCGACGGCCTACGACATCGAGTACGGAGCGCCGAGCAGCCAGCAGAGCGCGCTGAACCTGATCTACCTCCTGGGCTACGGCTCCACCCCGAACAACTTCTCGCTGTTCGGCGAGTCGGACGAGCGCTTCCGCGTGCGCGGCGGCAACGAGCAGGTCGTGCAGCGGCTGGCCGCGGGACTGCCCAACCAGACGCGCCTGCAGCACAAGCTGGTGGCCGTGTCGACCCTGCCCAACGGGCGCATCCGGCTCGTGTTCGACGCGCCTGGCGGCGTCGTCGACGAGACGTGGGACCGCGTCGTCATGACCGTGCCCTTCGCCGTGCTGCGGGCCGACGTCGACCTGTCGCAGGCGTCGCTGCGGCCGTTGAAGCGCGTGGCCATCGCGCAGCAAGGCTTGGGAACGAACGCCAAGCTGCACGTGCAGTTCAGCTCGCGCCATTGGCACCAGCTCGGCTGCAACGGCGAGACCTTCGGCGACGGGTTCCAGAACACCTGGGACGAGACGCGCGCGCAGGCTGGCGCCGCCGGCATCCTCGACAACTACCTCGGATCGGCGGGGCCCAACCTCGCGGGGCAGTCTCCCTCCTCCGCCACAGGCGCGTTCCTCGCGCAGATCGAACCGCTGCTGCCGGGGCTCGCGTCGCGTTGGACTGGCCTCTCGAGCATCGACTACTGGCCCGGCTCGCCGCACCAGCGCGGCTCGTACTCGTACTACAAGCCGGGGCAGTACACGACCTTCGCCGGCGTCGAGCGCGAGGCCGAAGGACGGCTGCACTTCGCCGGAGAGCACACCTCGATCGACTTCCAGGGCTACATGGAAGGCGCGGTCGAATCCGGCGAGCGCGCGGCGCGCGAAGTGCTGGCGGCCTCGTAGCCCCGGCGCCGTCTGTCAAGCGAATTTGACACGGGCCGCGTGGGTCGCTCAGGCCCCCGCCAGCCGCGCGTAGGTGGCGAGCTCGACGCGCGCGGCCGACAGCGCCGCCTTGGCGCGCGGGTCGACGAGCGCCTCGTACTCGCGGCGCCGGCGCGCCGGGCCGTGGTCGCCCCATGGCTCGCCGGGCTCCTCGCCGAGGCTCGGATGGCACAGGAGCTCGCTGACCTTGCCGGGTTCGAGGCGCTCGAGCGCCGCGAGCAACCACGGCAGATCGAGATCGCCCGACTTGACCATGCCCACGAAGCGTGCGGGGCGCGCCATGGCTTGCCGCGAAAGCGCCCAAGTGGCGCGCGAGGCCGCGGTGATGAAGAGCGAGACGGGCCAGCGCCCGGGTGGCGTGCCGCGGAACTCGGCGAGGCGCGTAGCCTCGCTGGCGCGCGCGCAACGAATGCCGTGTTGGCGGGCCAAGTGGTGCGCCAGCGGGCCGATGCTCGGCATGGCGTGGAGGTGGCAATGCCCGTCGATGTGGTCGGGTTGCAGTCCTTCGTCGCGCACCTTCTGGATCTGGGCGTTCCACTCGCGCGCGATCTCGTCCTTGTCGAGCCGGCCGAGCAAGAGACGACGCAGCTGCGCATGCAGCCCCGGAAAGCGTCCATCAGGGCCGACCAGCGTGCGCACGCGCGCTGGATCGCTGACCGGCCGCTCGTCGTGCAGCACGAGGTGCACGCCCAGGCCCAAGGTCCAAGTGCGCCGTGCACGCTCGCAAGCCGCCGCGAAGCTCGTCCCCGTCGCTGCCAGGCTGGCGCTGGTCAGGATGCCGCGCTCATGCGCGTCGAAGATGGCTCCATCGAAGCTCGCATGCATGCCCAGGTCGTCGGCGTTGACGATCAAGTACCTGGTGGCGGGGTCGAGCGGCATGGCGGGAGCGCGCGCCGTCGAGTTCCGGCGCCGCGGGGCTTATCCTAGTCGGCTGTTCCAGCCGCCCCGCGCAAGGATGGTCCTGCGCCAAAGGCTGGACGGCAAGCATCCACATGCACAGCGGCAAGGACGACAAGGGCGGCTTCCCCGGCTTTGGACGCGGCGCCTCCACGCCCGGCGCGGCCCCTTCGATGGGCGGCATGGGCTCGAGCGGCTTCGGGACGCCAGGCTTCGGCGCGGGCGCGATGACGGGTGGGCTGGGTGGAGCGGGCGATGGCGGCATGGCGCCGAAGGGCGCGGGCGGCGGACATGTCGTCGACGTCACGGTCGAGACTTTCCGCGACGAAGTCGTCGAGCGCAGCAAGCGCACCTTGGTGCTCGTCGACCTGTGGGCCAGCTGGTGCGGACCCTGCAAGACGCTTGGACCCACGCTCGAGAAGGTGGCCGCCGATCTGGGCGGCAAGGTCGTGCTGGCGAAGGTCGATGTCGACGCCAACCCAGAGATCGCCGAGATCTTCGGCGCGCAGAGCATCCCGACCGTGGTGCTCATCAAGGACGGGCGGCCGATCGACGGGTTCGTCGGCGCGCAGACCGAGAGCTACATCAAGGAGATGCTCAAGCGCCACCTGCCGGCCGCGGCGGTCGATCCGTTGATCGCGGCGCTCGAGTTGGAACAACAGGGCGACATCTTCGGCGCGATGGAGGCGCTGCGCGAACTGGCCGAGGCCGAAAGACCGACCAAGCTCGCGCGCGCGCACCTCGCGCGCATCCTGGCGCAGAACGGCGCCATCGACGAGGCGCGCACGGAATGGCAGCAAGTGGCCCCCGACGAGCTGGACTCGGATCCAGCCAAGACGGCCAAGGCATTGCTCGCCTTGGAGGAGCAGAAAGTCGACTTGGCCCCGCTCGAGGCTGCCGTGGCCAAGGACGCAGGCGACCTCAAGGCGCAACTGGCGCTGGGCAAGGGCTTGCTCGCCGCCGGCCGCACCGAAGAGGGTCTCGACCGCCTCTACCAAGCCTGCATCGTCGACTTGAAGTTCGACGGCGGCGCGCCGCGCTTGGCGTTGCTCGAAGCCTTCGACGCGTTGGGGCCCACGAATCCGCTGGCCATCCAATACCGCCGCAAGCTGTCGATCCTGTTGTGCTCGTGACGCCACCCGCCCGGGGCTAGCGCAAGCGTCGCCGCAAGCGCTCGGCTTCGGCCTGCAATTCAAGCAACTGCGGCGCGTTGGCTTGCGTCAGGTGCACGGCCAGCACGCGCACGCGCGCGGGCCCCTGGGTCGCGCCCTTGCCCGAGGGATCGGACGGCGGCGACGCGGAATCGAAACCGGACTCCGCGGGCAAGTCGTACACGCGCACGAGGTGCGGCTGCGGCGGCGCGGGGGAATCCAGCCGCACTTCGCCCGAGGCGTCGCGCCAACCTTCGATGCAGCCCGGTCCGCGCGACTCGCGCAAGGCGGCGAAGGCGGCTTCGATCGCCTCCATGTGGCGCCCTTCGGCCGCGGCCAGCGCTTGGCGCAACTCGAGCTGGTCCGGCGTGGTGCGGCGCTCGGCGGAGGCCGCGCTGCGCCCCGGCGCGCTCGCGTCCGGGGCGGCAAGTCGGTCGTCGGTCGCGGGGACGGCGTTGAGATCCGCCGGCGAACTCGAGTCCCTTGCTTCGGTCGACGGCTCGACGAGCGTCAAGGATGCTTGACGCACTTCGGCTTCGCTCGGCGTCAAGATCCAACCCAAGGTTCCACCGACGACGGCCAGCAGGGACACAGCCAGGATGCGCGTGGTGTTGTTCATGCCTGGGACGATGATCGCGCCGGATGCCCTTCGATCCAAGCCAGCACCGCGCGGGCGGCGCGGGCGACGTCGGTCGTGTCGATGCGCGCGGCGTAGAGCTTGCCCTTCTCGCTGTGGCGATACAGCGGATCGTAGTACCGCTCGAGCAACTCCAGCACCAGTTCCTCGTGGGCGCCGCGCGCGTACATGTCGACCAAGGCTTCGGCGTCCTTCGGGCGCGCCATGCGCGCCTCGACTTGCTCGAGCTGCGCCGGCAGCTCCATGCGCGCGCGTTCGCTGGACAGGTAGTCGGCCAACAGGAACTCCACGCGCGCCGCGTCGGGCGCGACGAGTTCGAGGTTCGTGCCTTCGCACAACGCGCGCCACACGCCTTGCGGCACGATGCGGCTGCCCACCTTGCGACTCTCGCCCTCGAGCACGAGGAAGGGCGCGCCAGCCACGGCGCGCAAACGCTCGGCGAGGCGTGTCTCGAACAACTTCTGCGACACGGGTTCGAGCCCCACCATGCCGAGCAAGGAACTGCGGTGTCCCGCGCAAGCCTCGAGGTCGAGCGTGGAGCCCGGTCGAAGGCGCTCGATCTCTCGCAAGACGAGCGTCTTGCCGACGCCGGTCAAGCCGCGCAGGACGACGATCGACGGCGCGGTCCAACCGTCAAGTTCGCTGGACACCTCCGAGCGGTAGGCCTTCCACCCACCTTCCAGCAGCGTGGCGCGCTCGCAGCCCACCGAACGCAGGAAGTGCACGACGCTGCGACTGCGCAAGCCGCCACGCCAACAGTGGAACACGACGGGTTGGGAGTGCGGCGGGCTCCACGATGGCTGCATCAGCTCGGCCGAAAGGGTCTCGAGGCCCGGGGCGACGAGGCGCGACACGCGCGCCTCGAAATCGTCCGCGCGGGTTCAAGCACCGCCCAGCGCCTCGACTTCGGCCACCAACCCCCGGATCCGGGCGCGCACGATGCGCGCGGCTTCCTCGAAGGCCTTGGCCTGCGACTCCTGCTTCCACAGCGTGCCGACCAGAGCACGCTCGACATCGTCGAACAAGGGAATGTTGCGCGAGCCGGGGATGGAGTCCTCGGCATGCTCGGCGGGCGAACGCAAATCGACCACGGGCAGGCGTCGGCGCAGCACCTCCCGCGCATCCACTTGCGCCAACGACGCGCGTCCATCCATGCGCGGCAGCCTAGCACGCGCGGAGTCGCGCAGTGTGGATTCAGCGACCGCCCGAGCGCGTATCTTCGTCCCCGCGTCGGCTGGAACCAGGAGCCGGGTCGCGCGGTCCACGCTCGCCGGAGCCACGCTCGCCGCGGCGACGCTCGTCGGAGCCATGTTCCTTGCCGTCGAACCCGCCGCGCGGTCGAACGCCGCGGCGTTGCGGCAGGCCGAGTTCCTCGAGCAAGCGTCGGGTCTCGTGCAGGGCCTCGGGGCCACGCAAGCCCGCCAACGCCTGCAAGCGCGCAGGCTCGACCAAGCCGCTCTGCGTCAACGCTTCGATGGCGTGGGCGCGACGACGCTCGTCGAGCGCGGCGCGACGCTCGGCCTCGGGGAGTTCGCGCACGAGGGTCCAATCCTCTTGCCGCGGCTCGAGCGCACGCGCCAAGCTCACCAACGCCGTCACGCGCTCTTCGGCCAGGCCCTTGGCGCGCAGGTCGCGCTCCAGGCGCGACGACATGAAGGCGGCGACGAGCTCCTTGACCGGCGCGGTCTGCAAGGCGGCGCGCTCCTCGAGCGTCGTGGCCTTCCAGCCCAGTTGGCGCGCATCCTCCGGCGACAAACGCGCGAGCAACGCACGCAGCTCGCGTTCGCCCTCGGTGGCGGACGACGACCGCAACCGATCGAGTTCGTCGCGCGGCAACGACAAGCGTTCAGCCACTCGGTCGACGACGAGGCGCAAGCCACGCTCGGCCAACCCCGCATGGAAGCGCGCCAGGCGTTCGGCGCGTTGTTCGGGCGTCGACCCCTCGATCTCGTGGCGCCACTGCTCGGGCAGGCGTTCCTTGAGGCGCGCTCCGCGTTCGCGACCCGCGGCGTGCACCAAGCCGCGCAGGGCATGTTCGCGTTGCTCCGCGGGCATGGTGGCGAGGCGCGCGCGTTCCTCGGCGGGCAGGCGCTGCACGAATTCTTCGCGCATGCGCTTCAGGCGTTCGGCGCGCTCGACGAGTTTGGCGCGTTCTTCGGGCGCGAGCTCCTGCAGCTTGCGCCAAGCGGCCATCAGTTCCGCTCGGCGCTCGGCGGACAGCGTGTCCCATTTCGCGCGCGCCTTGGCCAGCGCCTCGGGCGACGGCGACGCCTGGCGCCGTGCAGGACGACCTGCGTCGTGATCATGCGCTGCGTGCCCGACGTCGGGGATGGGCATGGCCAGCGACGCCGAGCCAAGCACCAGCAGGATCAGCGACGCGAAGAGGGACACGAAGAGCAGTTGGAAGCGGTGCGCCATGGAACGGTCAACCCTTGCTGGGTTCCTCCGTCGTGGCCGGCGGCTCGTAGGCGTCCATGTCGAGCAGCGCTTCGTCCGAAGCGTCCATCGTCGACAAGAACAGCTCCAAGTCGCCATCGAGCAGCACTGCGACCTCTTCGAGCAGCTCCAAGTCGCCGAGCAAGCCTTCATCGACCTGCGCTTCCGTGGTCAACGGGTCGGGCGCGCGCGGAGCGCCTCCCTCGGTGGAAATCGCCTCGTCGCGTTGCGCCAACGGCACCACGCTTGGCTCGAAGCCACCGCCCGCGTCGCGGCGCGCCAGCCACGCGAGCGCGAGCACGGCCGCGGCCGACGCCGTGGCGACGACCATCCGCAAGAGCGTGAAGCGCCGACGCGGCGTCGGCGTGGCGGCAACCTGCTCGTCGCGGCGCGCAGCCGCGCGCAACGCGGCCTGCACGCGGCCCGCCAGACCCGTGGGCGCGATCACGCGATCGTGGCGCAACAGGGCCTCGAGTGCATCATCGGCGAGACGCGCACGCACGGCCGCGGCGGTCCGGGATGCGAGCCCGGCCGGTGCGCGCAGGGATTCCTGTTCCAACGCGGCGTCGAGGCTCAGGACACGCGCGTCGAGCAAGGTGGCCCCGGTTGCGCTTTCGGCAACGCTCTCGGGAATGCTCTCGGGAACGATTTCATCGGCAAGGCGACGACGCACCGCGACAAGGATGCGCGTGGCGAAGTCGCGCGGCGCGGCCAAGGTGTCGCGCGCCAAGACCACGTCCAAGGCGCGTTCGGCCGCGACTCGGCCGACGAGGCGCTCGCGCGTGGCCGCGTCGAGGCTCGGTGCGCGCCAGGCGGCCAGCAACTCGTCCAACTGCTCCTCGCTCTCCGTCAGGGCGCGGCAAGCCGGGCACGCGAGCAAGTGTTCATCCCACGCCAGCGACAGGAGCGCTTCGCCATCCAGCACAGCCTGCAACAGGCGTCGCTGGAAGTCGGCGCAGCCTTCGCGAGGTGCATCTTGGTGGAGCTTGCTCATGCCCGCCGCTCCTCCTTGGCGAGCCACGGCTGCAACGCTTCGCGCAGGTTCTCGCGTGCGCGATGCACGAGGCTCTTGACGGCCTTCTCGCTTGAACCGAGCACTTGCCCGATCTGGTCGTAGGGCATGTCGTGGTACTTGGCGAGGACCAGCGCCATGCGTTGCTGTTCGGGCAAGGCCGCGATGGCTCGCCGCACGGCGCGCACGACATCGGCGCGCTCGAGGTCGTCCTCGACGCTCGAGGCGTGGTCGTCAGGCAGCTGCTGGAACGGGTCGACGCCCTCGTCCACGCTCCAATGTTCCGCGCGGCGCTCTGAAGCCTTGCTCGACGCGTTGACCGCCAAGTTGAAGGCGATGCGGAACAAGTAGGTCGAAAAGCGCGCCGTCGGTTCGTAGCGGTCCTTGCTCTTGACGAGACGCAAGAAGACTTCCTGCACCAAGTCCTCGCGGTTGTGCTTGGCCCCGAGGAAGCGCGTGAGCAGCGCCCACAGCTGGTCGCTGTACAACTCGACGATGCGATCGAAGGCTGCTTCGTCGCCGCCCTTCCAACGCAGCATCAACTGCGCGCCGGCATCTTCCTGCTGCGCGCGATCGCCGGACGAAGGCTCGGGCCGGAGTTGGTCGTGGAGGGTGTCGTCGGACATGGAAGCACTGCTTGGCAAGGTACCGCCCATCCTGAACCGCGTCGGCGGTCGCGGGTTCCGGGCCGAAGCCCGGCTCTGCATTCCGCTCCGGAAGGCTCCGGAACCTCTTTCAGGGCAGCCTGCGCCAGGCCGAGGGCGGCCACACGACGGCCACGGGACACCCGAGGATCCGGTCCCAAGACTGGTGGCAAGAGTCCCACCGCGCGGCCGCCATGGGGTCGTCGGCCAGCACCAGGCAATGGCCCGGCGCCACGCGCAATGCGGGCGCCTCGTCGCGCCACGCGGGCGCCCGCCAAACGGCCAACCGCGCGAGCGTCGCGCCACCCGCGCCAAAGCGCACCAGCGCCCGCGGTTCGTCCGGCGGCGCGTCGCCACCGCGCGGGAAGGGAGTCGACATGTAGTGCTGGCCATCGACGCGCACCTGCGCCCAGCCCGCGCGCGCTTCGAAGATCCACTCCTGCTCGAAGGCGTCTGCAGGCAACTCGCGCATGTCGGCGTAGGCGAGTCCGCGCTGCACCGTGGAACCTGCCGCGTCGAGCAGCTGCACGGCATTGGAGACCTTGCTCCCGTCGCGTTCGACGATGAACTGCACGACGGCGCCGCCATCGCGCAACTCGACCTGCAACTGGCCTTGCGGACGACTCCAGTGCACGCTCAACGCCACGCGCAACGCTGGAGCGCAAGACTGGCCCGGCGATCGCGTTCCATCGTCGCGCAGCCAGCCGTCGTCGAGGGCCACCAGTCGCAAGGCGGGTGATTGGAAGTCGCCCGACCAACCTGTCGCGTCGCGTCGCCAAGCTTCGAGTTCGAGCCACTCGGTGGGCGTGGACTCGCGCGCCGTGTCGCTCCAGGGGACCCATGCTTGCTGGTCGAAGGGCACGACGAGTGGCGCAGCACCTTGCAGCAGCTCGCCCGCCGCGATGGACAGCTCTTCGCCTGGGTAGCCCACGATCCGCCCCAAGCGCGCGACCCCGGCGCCGTCGCGCACGGCAAGCAGTGCGCCACGCTCCGGCAAGTCCTCGACGGCGACGACGGACGCGGTGCGCACGAAGGCGATCTCGCCCGCGCCCAACGCAGGTCGGGCATCGTCGTCGCGCAAGCGAACGAAATCGCCCAGCGAGATGGCGAGCACGCACGCGGCGAGGACGATGAACGCGGTGGCGACGGCCAAGCGACGCATCGACGCCATCCTACCCCATGCTCGCGCGCCTACCCCGTGCTTGCGCGCCACGGTGTGGACGTGATGGCGGCTCAGCGCGGGCGCCGCCAACCCGACGGTGGCCACACCACCAGCACCGGACGCCCGACGAGGTCGGCCAGCGCCGTCGGGCCCCACTGGCGTCCGTCGCGCGATTGGAACGAAGCGTCGCCCAAGAGAAAGCACTGGTCCGGTCCCAACGGCAGCTCGCGCTGCACGGCGTGCGCGCCGACAGGTTGCCAGTGCAGGTCGCGCTCGACGCTCAAGCGCCGCACTTCCCCCGCGCCGGCGACGAAGCGCACCAAAGCCCGCGGCGGGTACGAGCGGCCTTCCTGCGCCATGTCGGCGCGATGCAGGCGCCAGCCCAGCGGGGCGATCGAGGCAAGCTCGGCGCCGTCGACATGCAGGTCGGCGCGGCCATCGCGCACCGCGAACTCGAAGCGTTGCGTCACCCCGGCCGCGGCCGCCTTGTCGGTGGCGCGCGCACGAATGGTCCACTCGGGCTCGCTGGCCTCGGCCGCCGCCGTGGCGAGCATGGCGTGGAGATCCGCACCGCGACGCTCGAGTCGCGCCAGGAGCGCTTCTCCGCGCTGGCGCAGCTGCAGCTCGAAGATCGCGTCGCCCTCGCAAGCAAGCTCGCACGCGACGCGCATGTCCGCGACCTCGTGCGGACCACGGACGCGTTCCGGCCCAGGCCAGCCATCATCGACGGAATCCAGCCGCAGTGGGCCGCTGCCCGCGTCGCCGCGCAAGCCGCTCGGGCCGTTCGACCAACCCGCCGGGACGCTCCACGCGTTCGCGAGAGGTTCGCGGGCACTGTCGGCGACCTCGATCCAGATCTCGTCGGCTTCGCTCGCTCGCCGCGGCACGCCATCGATGTACAAGTCGCCGGCGGACAGACGCACCGTCTCGCCCGGCAGTCCGACCACGCGCTTGACCACGGGACGGCCCGACTCGGCCTCTCGAGCAACGACGAGTTCGCCCGCCCGCGGCGGCGTGGCGTCGAGCAGCACGAGCACCCACTCGCCCGTGTGCAGCGTCGGCTCCATGGAACCCGACTCGACGCGCCGCACATCGGCCACGAAGGCCCTGAGCACGAGCAGCACGGCGAAGATGGCCGCGCCGGTCCACAGCCAGCGTCGCGCGTGATGCAGGCGACCCGGCGCTTGGTTCATGCGTGGATGGGCAGCGCGGCGGAAGTCGCCATGGGCAACGAAGGCCGCGCGGGGTGCACCGGAAAGAGCTCGGCGTGCAAGACCTTGGCCGCGCGATCGAGCTGGGCCTCGGCCACGACGAAGGCTTGGCTGGAGACGCGCGCGCCGATGCAAGCTTCGTGCACGACCACGCCGGCGTTGGAAAGCGACGCCATGGCGCGCGCGGCCAACGCGCCATCCGCGCCAAGATCGCGGCCCACGACGGCGATCAGCGACAGGTCGCGCTCGATGCGCGCGCGACGGCCGAGGGCCGCGACCAGCGCCTCGAGTCCGGCGCACGGCGCCACATGCAGCACGGCGCGATCGCCCGCGGTCGACACGAGCCCGGGCTCGACCTGATGTCGCGCCATGAGCATGAACAAGTCGGCGAGGCAGGCGCCGCGCGGCTCGAGCGGGCCGATGGCGACTTCGAGTCGCGACAGTCGGCGGCGCGCCGCGAGACCCACCGCTCCAACCGGCCGCGAGGCGACCTCGAGCACGGTGCCGGCATCCGAGGGCGAACGCGCGTCGAGGATGCGCACGCTGACATTGGCGCGTTGCACCGGCGCGAGTGCCGCGCCGTAGACGACTTCGGCGCCGTGGAAGGCGTATTCGGCAGCCTCGGCCAGGCCCAGGCGTTCAACGGTGCGCGCCTCGGGCACGAGTGCCGGGTCGGCGGTCATCATCCCCGAAACCGTCTTCCACAACTGCAACTCGGCGGCGCCGACGGCCTCGGCCAGCAAGGCCGCCGTCAAGTCCGAGCCATTGCGACCCATGGTCGTCAGGTTGCCGCGCATGTCGCGGGCGAGGAAACCCGTCACGACCGGCACGCCGACCACTTGCTCGAGCGCCGCGCGGATCTTGTCGCCTTGCCCAGGCAAGGGTCGCGCATCGCCATGGTTGCTGTCCGTGACGAGGCCGATGTCGTAGGCGTCGATCGGCGTGGCGCGCAACCCAGCCGACTTCAGGGCGTGGGCCACGACGCGCGCGCTCATGCGTTCGCCCATGGCGAGGATGTGGTCGAGCTCTCCGGGCGCCAGGCGCCCACGGCGGCGCACATCCTCGAGCAAGGCGTACAACTCGAAGAAGTAGCGGTCGAGCAGATCCGGATCGAGCCCGAGTTGGTGCAGGATCGAGCGATGGCGGATGCGCACGCGATCGCCCTCGACATGGCCCTCGGCCGCCGAGCGGGCGATGGTGTCGAGCATGTCTGTCACGCCTTGATGGGCGCTGACGACGACCAGCGGACGGGCCCCTCCGCGTGTTTGGATGATCTGGCAGGCTCGTTGGATGGCGGGACCGTCGCACAGGGCGGCGCCGCCGAACTTCATGACTCGGGCGAACGGCATGGTGGATGGTCTTAGATATACGGCACCGAGCCGCCCGACTCACGCTTCCCTGCCACTGGTCCCAGCCAAGTTCCCGGCCAGGCGCCGCGCGACGGTGGGCCACCCGACGCGCGCGACGCGACGCGAGCACGGCGGTCCGGCGCGACGCGGTTGCGTGCTACCATCCCCTCTCGACCCACCCCGCGAGACTTGCCATGACCACCAACCGCGACGCGCTGATCCACGACTGGAACACCCCGGATTGGAAGGCTTCCGGAGCAATCCAGTTCGACGACGAGACTCTGCGCGACGGGCTGCAATCGCCCTCGGTGCTCGATCCCGACCTCGACGACAAGCTGGCGCTGGTGCATTTGATGGATCGGCTGGGGATCCAGACGGCCAATGTGGGCCTGCCGGGCGCCGGACCGCGCGCGAGGGAGCACATCGAGCGCCTCGCCAAGGAGATGCGGACGCTCGGGATCCGGCCGAATGTCGCCTGCCGCACCGTCGTTGCGGACATCGAGCCTGTCGTCGACATGGTGCAACGCACAGGCGTTCCGATCGAGGTGTGCGCGTTCATCGGCTCGTCGCCGATCCGCCAGTACGCCGAGGACTGGGACTTCACGAAGATGCTCGGCCTCGTCAAGGACGCGGTGTCCTTCGCCACGAAGCACGACCTGCCGTGCATGTTCGTGACCGAAGACACGACGCGCGCCACGCCGGAGCAGGTGCGCGCGCTGTACGCCACGGCCATCGAAGCCGGCGCCAAGCGCGTGTGCGTGTGCGACACCTGCGGCCACGCGACGCCCGCCGGGGTCAAGCGGCTCGTGTCCTACGTCGCCGGCATCGCCAAGGAGTTGAACCCGGCGGTGGGCGTCGACTGGCACGGGCACCGCGACCGCGGCATGGGCCTCGTCAACGCCCTGGCGGCCCTCGAGGCGGGGGCCACGCGGGTGCACGCCACGGCGCTCGGCATCGGCGAGCGCGCCGGCAACACCGAGATGGACCTGTTGCTGGTCAACCTGCGATTGCTCGGCTTGATCGACAACGACCTGACCATGCTGGGCGACTACGTGAAGCTCGCCGCCAAGGCCACGGGGGTCGAGGTGGCCCACAACTACCCGGTCTTCGGCAAGGATGCCTTCGAAACCGGCACCGGCGTGCATGCCTCGGCCGTCATCAAGGCCTTCAAGAAGGGCGATGTGTGGCTGGCGAACCGGGTCTACTCGGGCGTGCCGGCGGACCTCGTGGGCCTAGAGCAGGTCATCGGGGTCGGCCCGATGAGCGGCCGCTCGAACGTGACCTACTTCCTTGAAAAGCGCGGAGTGGCGCCGACCGACGAGGTCGTGGCGCGAGTGCTCGAGCGCGCGAAGGGCAGCAAGCGCCTGTTGACCGAGGCGGAAGTGCTGGCGGCTGCCAACGGCTGAACGCCGTCACGACTAGGGCTGCGGCCGTACTCAAGTCCCGTCGGCAGCAGCCGACCTGTGGGATCGTCGGCCTCAGCCGACCTGTGGGATCGTCGGCCTCAGCCGACCTCGAGCTTGGGCAGAGCCGCACCCTTGGCTTGCAGCACCGGCGCGCCGTGCTTGGACACGATGTTGTTGTTCCAAGCGCAGGCGTGGCACTTGTGGTACAGGCCGCGCTGGCGGTCTTGGCACTGGCCAAGGCTCACCTTGTGGGCGAATAGCACCGGCGTGCCGTCCGTGCGGGTCGGACATTGCCGGAGGCCTTCGGGACTGGATGCGTCCATGGACTCCATTTAGGTTCAGAGGGGTGACCCCCGAGCGAGGGTCGGCGGACGGGGGCCGCTAGGGAGGGGTATTGTGGGCCCGGCCTAGTGTTGGGATCAAGACGGGGTCAAGGGAACCCTAGGACGCAGGACGCTTCAACTTGCTGCCAGCAGAGCCTTTAGGGAATGGGCTGCCATTTCCGGGCCACGGTGCGAGTCGCGCGCCAGTTCTACTGCTACCTGTCCGGTGTAGTGGATGGAATGCAGGGCACTTAGGGCGGACTTGAGATCCAGCTGGCCGGTACCTAGTGGCAAATGCTCGTGTACTCCCGCTCGGGCATCATCAACTTGGACATGCGCCAAGTGCGTCCGCCAGCAAGTGATCGTCGCTGCTACCGGCAGGTCGCCGGTGACGACGCAATGTCCAAGGTCCAAGGTCAATCGCAGAGGCGATGGGGTGGATCCGAGCCGCTCCAACAAGGCTCCATACCCGGTGGGGCGCTCGATCCACATTCCTGGTTCCGGTTCGAAGGCAATGACCACCCCGCGTTCGGCGGCCAAGCCCAGCACGCTCGCCATTCCCCCCACTAGATGCTCCCAAGCTTGTGCGTGGGCGTCGGTGGGCTCGACGTCCTCGGCATGCAAGCCCTGCGGGTGGCTGCCCGACCACAGGGACAGGAGCGGAGCGCCCAAGTCGACAGCGAGGTCCAGGCAGCGCCGGTAATAGTCGACGCGCAGCTCCCGTCCGGCAGCCGAGGCGTCCATCAACGAGGGATGGTGCTTGCGCCGCGCATCCAGTGCGTAGCGGGCGCCCGTCTCGACCACGATC
>SXGQ01036054.1_pt1 | contig 17352 bp, 15 predicted proteins | sample 3178371 | NCBI WGS metagenome assembly SXGQ01 (sample SAMN11356859, study PRJNA531348) | freshwater metagenome | isolation source: freshwater sample F1-20 | place: China: Fuxian Lake, Yuxi | collected 2017-12-25 | reverse complement strand
TTGCTTTTATTTTTTCAACTGCCGGCGTGGCTTCTAAAGCGGGTGCTGTTTCTATTTTTTTGGTTTCCGCTTTCGGCTTTTTACCACCGATATTGATTTTACCCAAGATTTTTGGCACTTGAACTTCTTCTGATCGTGTCACAACCTTTTCGGTTGCGGGTTGTGTTGCCTTCACTTCAGGCTCTAGCAAGGGAGGCGGTGTTGGCGCAGTAGTATTGGCTAAAGGTACCGTTGAAGTTGGGGGTATAGTCTTGTTATCGCGGTTGGTTTTCAACAGCTTCGCCTCGTCTTTTGCAGCCTTGTCCGCGGAAAATTCGCGAAGCAATGCTTGATACATGTCTTCGGTGATTTTCGTGGTGGGTTTGGGCATTACATCGAAGCCTCGCTGATTGAGCACATCGGCAAGTACTTGGAAGCTTCGATTCAACTCGGTGGCTACTTTTGCTAAACGGTATTCCGCCATATTTTCTTTCAAAATTAGTTCTATTGTCAATAAATCCAAAGGTTTGCTCCGATTCAATGGGGTGAAAAGGGGCGGTTTAAATCAAAGCCCTACATCTTTGGGGTCTGTAGGGCTTTGCTTGCTATGTTAATCTTCGAATTCTGTTCTTAGAATCTTCTGTATTTCAATGATGGTTTCTTCTTCTAACTCGGTTCTGCGCATCAAATCCTCCACCGTCGTGTTGATGACAGACTTGGCTGAATCCAAGCCAATTTTCTTGAATTCTTCGATGATCCAAGTATCGATTTCGTCCAAGAATTCGTCCAAATCCACATCGTCCTCGTCGTTGGTGGTAACAGACATTCTGTATACTTCAATTTGGTATCCTGTTAACTTGCCTGCCAATTTGATGTTGTGTCCGCCTTTACCAATCGCCAAGGAAACTTGGTCGGCATCCAAGAACACATCAGCCGTTCTTTTCTCATTGTTCAATTCGATGCGAGAGATGGTGGCTGGTTGCAATGAACGTTGGATGTACAAGTTGGTATTGGTGGTGTAATTGATTACGTCGATGTTTTCGTTGCGCAATTCACGAACAATGCCGTGGATACGTGCACCCTTCACCCCTACGCAGGCACCTACTGGATCGATGCGGTCGTCGTAGCTTTCTACAGCCACTTTGGCGCGCTCGCCTGGTTCGCGAACAACCTTTTTGATGGTGATCAAACCATCCAAGATTTCGGGAACTTCCAATTCGAACAATCGCTCCAAGAACTCAGGAGAGGTACGTGACAATACAATCTTTGGAGATCCTTTGTCCATCTCTACTTCGTGAATCACAGCGCGAAGCGTATCGCCTTTTTTGTACATATCGCGGGGAATCATATGCTCTTTAGGAAGCGACAACTCATTGCCTTCATCGTCCAGAACCATGATTTCACGTTTCCATACATTGTATACTTCGCCGGTGATGATTTCACCGCGTTTGTCTTTGTATTTCTTGAACAACTCGTCTTTTTCCAACTCGATGATGCGACTCATGAGGGCTTGGCGGGCGTTCAAAATGCTGCGGCGACCGAAGTCATCGAGGAATACCTGTTGAATGCAATCTTCACCTACTGCGTAATCTGGCTCCAATGTTTGGGCCTCTGCAAGGGCGATTTGCAAGTTTGGGTCTTCCACTTCACCTTCCTCAACGATGAGGCGGAGGTGGTACATTTCGATGTCACCGGTTTCGGTGTTGATGATGATGTCGAAGTTGGCATCGTTTCCATATTTCTTTTTCAGAATGTTGCGGAAAACGTCTTCAAGTACGCGCATCATGGTAGCGCGATCGATGTTTTTGAACTCCTTAAATTCGGAGAAACTCTCCACAAGGTTGATGCCGAGATCTTTTGCCTTGACTTTCATATTATTTGAAGCTGATTATGATGGTTGCAGATTGAATAAGTGAAAAGGGAACCTCGTGGGTTACCTCGATGGCTTTTTTTCCTTTTTCCTTGACGATTTCTGTAATAATGAACACATCGCCTTCCTTGATTTCCAACAATTTGCCACTCAGTAGCTTGTCGGTAAGTTGGAACTCAAACGACCGACCAACGTGTTTGGTGTACTGTTTGCGGTTGGTCAATGGGCGTTCGGCGCCGGGCGATGAAATCTCAAAGGTGAAGGCCTCTTCGCTCAAGTCTGAATCTTCCTCGTCGATCTTTTCGGAGATGTGACGGGTGAAATCGGACAAAGTTTTCATGGATAGGGGTTCTTCACTGTCTACATAGAACTGAAATAACTTGGCAGGACCCGTAGTTTGGGCCACCAAGAACAATCCTAAAGCGGGTGCTTCCTGTTCGATGAGGGCGGTGAGTTTCTGTATTACGTTTGCCATAGTCAACAAAAAAGGGGACTGCTTTTGGCTTGTCCCCTTCCTAAGGTTAATTGGAAAAGTTTTGCAAATATACGAAATTTTCCCTCAGTGTCCAAATTATTTCAAGACCTTGGCCTCGATGATGCTAATGTCTCTGGTTGGACGATCCTGCATGTTGGTGGGTTGTGATTCGATGGCTGATAGCACGTGGTAGCCTGACACCAATTTTCCAAAAACGGTGTAGTTGTTGTCGAGGTTGGGTGCACCGCCCCAATTTGCATAGCGTTTTTTGTCGATTTCGGGTATTTCCGCATACAACTTATCGATGATGGGTTTCATTCCTTCCTGTACCTGAAGTTCAATGGCACGCAGGCCAGCCATGTTGCCGCTCTGACTCATGATTTGCCCGTTGCGCACGGTTTCGGCGTTGGCGGGATCTTTGCGGAAAATTTCAAAAGCGATGGTTTCGAGGGCTTGTTTGTACTGGGCTTCTCCAACTTGGGTACCTGTAACGATAAAAAATTGGGAACCCGAGCTGTTTTTCATGGGGTTCATTTCGTCGCTCTGACGGGCAGCGGAGAGCGCGCCTCTGAAATGCCTGTATTCGCTTTTGATTTCATTGGGGACGGTGTAACCCGGACCGCCATCGCCCAATTGAACATTGGGGGCAGCACCTTTGGATTTTGGGTCGCCACTTTGCACCATGAAATCTTTGATCACGCGGTGAAACAAAACACCATTATAGAAACCTTGATTGACGAGTTTGATGAAGTTTTCGCTGTGCTTCTTCTGTTCGGGATTGAGTGCCAAAACCATATCGCCCACCGTGGTTTTGATCGATACCCGCGTCCAATTGTCAGGGGCTGTACTATCGCTGTAATCCTCGCTGGCGGTTGCATTGTTTTTGGCCTGGGTTGAGTCTGGGGCCGACGCAGTTTCGGTTGATGAATTGCAAGCAAAAACGGCAATCATCGCGGTGGTAAGGACGAAGCCTAAGCCTAGGTTGATTCGATTCTTCTTCAACATGATTTCAATATTACGCTTTGGGTTTGATTATTGGAATTGGATGATTTCTTCACTTTCAAAATATTCAACAATGTGCTGACGCATGAGGCTTTCTTGTTCAAGGTATCCCAAGTTGGGTAGCGGGGTTTTATTCTCCCAAGCGGGCCAACCGTTTTTGTCGAATCCCACTTGCTCATAATATCCGCTGTAACTCAATATTTTGCAGGTGGCGATGTGCATCAGGTGCACCTTCTCTTCTTTGGTGAAGGGTTTGTCGCGCAGCTCCCCCAATTCACGGATGCCAATCAAGAACAAAATGGCATTGAGATCTGGTTTTTTCTCAAAATTCTCTTCCACAAAGGCCACCACACGCAACCATTTGTCCCTAATTTCATTCATCAATCCGTCTGCCATCTTGCTTGCAAAGGTCAACAATTATTTTGTCGTGGCGTAAGCGTGGCGTAATTTTTGTAACATAGGAGTTCGAAATAAGGAGATGGCATCACACAAAAGTTTTTTAGTTCCCCTGTTTGAGCGAGCGAAGAACGTGACCGATGTGTTGATTTTGAAACGGGCTCGTGCCAAAAAGTGGCAGGACAGAACGTTGAAGAAAATGTTGTTCCACGCCCGCGATACCCAATTTGGCAAGTTGCATCAGTTTGAATCGCTCTTGATAGCAGAAGACACCATCGCCCAATTCAAAAAAAATGTACCCATCACCGATTACGAAGGCATGCATGGTTGGTGGCAGAGGGAATACAGTGGGGAAGACAATGTAACCTGGCCGGGTAGCACGAAATATTTTGCGTTGAGTTCGGGAACCACCCAAGGTGCAAGCAAGTACATTCCGGTGACCCAAGATCAATTGAAATCGATTGCCAGGGCGAGTCGGAGGCAGTTGTTTGCCATCGCTAAGACCGATGTACCCAAGGATTTTTTCACCAAAGACTACTTGATGATTGGTGGAAGTACGGATTTGAATTTTGACGGACAGAAATATTCGGGGGATTTGAGTGGCATTACCACCTTGAATTTGCCCTATTGGATAGAGCGTTTTGCCAAGCCCACAGAGGAAATCAAAAAACAGAAAGACTGGCATCAGAAGTTGGAAATCATGGTGAATGAGGCGCCAAAATGGGATGTAGCGATGGTGGCTGGTGGACCAGCTTGGGTAAAAATGTTGTTTGAGCGAATCATTGCGCGATACAATTTGAAGCACATCCATGAAATTTGGCCGCACCTGAGTGTGTACACTTGGGGTGCGGTATCAGTGACGCCATACAAGGACCAGATTGATGCGATGTTGGGTCGGCCCATTTACTATTTCGAAACCTATCTGGCCAGCGAGGGTTTCATTGCTAACCAAACCAAATTGAGCAGTGAGGGGATGGGATTGGTTTTTCGCAACAAAATGTACTTTGAGTTTGTGCCATTTAATCAGCAAAATTTCAGCGATTCGGGCGATATTCTGGCGGGTGCAGTGGCGTTGGATATCGATCAAGTTGAGGCTGGGGTGAGCTATGCGATATTGATTACCACTTGTGCCGGTGCTTGGCGATATTTGATTGGCGATGTGATTCAGTTTACCGATTTAGATGCGTGTGAGATCAAAATCACGGGTAGAACCAAGCAATACTTGAGTTTGTGCGGTGAGCATTTGTCGGTGGAGAACATGAACCGTGCCACCAAGGTATTGGGTCAGTCGTTGGGCTTTCCGATACCCGAATTTACGGTCAGGGGTTTGAAGCATGAGGCGGGTGAGATGGGTCATCGGTGGTTTTTGGCATACCCCAATGGGGTAGCAAAGCCGGATGCGGCGCAGGCGCAGCGCATTTTGGATGAGGCGTTGGTGGAACTCAATGATGATTATGCCACGGAGCGACAGCATGTGTTGAAGCGGATGGAATTGTTTTGGATGCCGGAGTCGGATTTTTTGGATTTCATGGATCAACGGGGGAAGTTGGGCGGACAGGCGAAGTTTCCGCGTGTGATGCCGGAGTCGGTATACAATGAGTGGCTATCGTTTTTGGGGAGTCGCTACCAAAAGGATACTTTTGCGTAATGCAGACTGAATCGAGTTCACATCACCGGAATTTAGAGTCGTTGGATTTTTTGTCGTTGGTGCAGGGCATCAACCAAGAGGATGCTTTGTTGCATGGGCGGGTGGCGAGCGAAGCGAGCCACATTGCGGCGTTGTGTGAATTGGTTTTTTCACGCTTGCAGAATGGCGGCCGGTTGTTTTACATGGGTGCGGGAACCAGCGGTCGGTTAGGGATTGTGGACGCCAGTGAATGTCCGCCTACCTACGGTGTTCCGTTTGATAAAGTGATAGGCATCATCGCCGGAGGCGATGGGGCCATTCGCAAAGCGGTGGAATTTGCTGAGGACGACGAAGAACAAGGCTTCCGCGATTTGGAATCCTATGGTATCAACACCAAAGATGTGGTGATTGGCATCGCGGCTTCCGGCCGCACACCGTATGTCATTGGGGCGTTGAGAAAGTGTCAATCTTTGGGCATCGCCACCGGCGGTGTGGTTTGCAACAAGGAAAGCCAGATGCGTTCAGTTTGTGATGTGTGTGTAGAAGTTGAAACCGGACCCGAATTTGTTACAGGAAGCACCCGGATGAAAGCGGGTACTGCAACGAAGATGGTGTTGAATATGATTACCACGAGTGTGATGATTCGGTTGGGGCATGTGAAGGACAACAAAATGATCGACATGCAGTTAACCAACCACAAGTTGATTGCCAGGGGTACAACCATGGTGATGGACGAAACGGGTTTGCCTGAAGCAGAGGCTAAGTCGCTATTGTTATCGGCCGGATCGGTGCGCAAGGCCGTGGATCAGTGGCGTTCAGAGCAGCATTAAGGGGTGGCGCGTTCAATCCTGCCTTAGGCGAGGATTTCCCAGGTGCGATCAGCCAGCAATCGCACAGTATTCAAAAAGGTGTACGGCGCATTTTTACCCCATTCGTAGGGCGCAACCATGCTGAGCACTTGGGTGCCATCGTCTTTTTGGTAAACGTGATAGATGCCGTGGATCACGGGCTCAAAATTGATATCGGCTTTGTAAATGGCGTGCGAGAGGGCCAGGCGTTCTTCGATGGCTTTGGCTTGTTTCATGAGCAGTTCGGCCTGTTTTTTCAACATCGAAATTTGCTGTTCGGCCTGGTGCTGCATGCTTTCATGGGCATTGGCCACCAGCATTCGCTTGTCGATGGGTTCGATTTTGGGCGAACTAACACTCAGGGCATAGGGCGCACTGTGCGCTTCGCCTTGAAATAGGGCGTCTTTCAACACCAGCGGCCTGTTGTCTTGGGTCGATTCTTCAGTGGTATCGTGTGTATCGTTGGCCAGCATGATACGACTAACAACTCAATGGGCAAATTGTTCCCGTGCCCAGTTTTTCTGTAGCAACAATTCGGCAATTTGAATGGCATTTGTGGCAGCCCCCTTTCGCAGATTGTCTGATACCACCCACATGTTGAGGGTATTGGGTGCGCTGTCATCCCGTCGGATTCTACCCACAAACACATCGTCTTTGTCGTGGCAAGTGATGGGCATGGGATAGAGATTTTCAGCGGGATTGTCTTGCAAGGTAACCCCGGGCGCTTGGCTCAGTTGGACTTTCACTTCTTCCAAATCGAAGGGATGTGCGAAGGATGCATTGACGCTCTCCGAATGTCCGCCCATGGCAGGAATACGCACGGTGGTTGCCGTGATATTCAGTTGGGGAAGGTCCATGATTTTGCGTGTTTCCACCATCATTTTCCATTCTTCTTTGGTGTAGCCATTGTCCATGAACACATCGATGTGTGGCAGGGCATTCAAATCGATGGGATGGGGGTAAACGGTGTCGCCATTGATATTGGCGCGTTCATTGAGCAGTTGGGTAACCCCTTTTTGGCCAGTTCCGGTAACGCTTTGGTAAGTACTCACCACCACGCGCAGCAGTTGATAGGCATTGTGCAGGGGTTTGAGTGCCACAACCATTTGGATGGTAGAGCAGTTGGGGTTGGCGATGATTCTGTGATGGGGTTGAATGGCGTCTGGGTTGACTTCAGGCACCACCAACGGTACAGAAGGATCCATGCGCCACGCACTGGAATTGTCGATCACGAAGGTATTGTTCGCCGCAAATTTGGGTGCCCATTCTGTGCTCATGCTCCCACCCGCGCTGAAGATGGCGATATGGGGTTTGGCATCTACCGCTTGTTGCAGGGAGATGATGGGATATTCTTTTCCTTGAAAATGGATGATTTTGCCCACACTTCTCTCCGATGCAGTGGGGAGCAATTCGGTGATAGGGAAATTGCGTTCGGCAAGTACCTGAAGCATTTTTGTGCCCACCAATCCTGTGGCACCAACAACAGCAATTCTCATCGATGTTGGGGTTGCAAAGGGGTGTTGTCTGGGGATGTAGCGGGCAGGGTTTCTGTGGTTACATCACCGGGTTTGGCTGTGGTTGTATCGCCAGTTGTTGAATCTTGGTAGAGATCTTGAAACAGGGCTTCGTTACTCAAAGAGTCCAAGGAATCCTGTGTGTGTTTTTCAGATTCATTAAAAGCTCCTTCTGGGTTGTTGGAGCAAGCAGCAAAGCCCATGGCGATGCAGCCAATCATGGCAAAGGGGAAGGTGTATTTCATGGTTACCAAATGTCTAGGGTTTCAAGGAGATCATTCCAAAGGTCGTAATTTTTCATGCCCACCACAGTTTCTTTTTCACAATTCAGTGAGATCGCTTCGGGTTGGAGTTCTTTGATGGTTTGTGGCGATGTCAATTTTGGGTCCACCAAGGTGATGGTGATGGGGGGTTGACTGTGTACGGTAGCATACTGCGTGTCAGCGGCGATCCATTCATAGCTGGGGTTTGGCAGTGCCTCTTGCCAAAATGCCAAATCTTCTGCTTTGCACTCAATGGCTTCTACAGGAAGGATATCGCACCAGCTGATGGCGGTTTCCTTGAGGTCCTTGTTGTAGATCTCCAGGGTAACCTTGGGTCCGGCGCACCAGCCAATGATTTCTTGCACGCTGGCCAGGGGTATTTCGCCAACGCGAAAGCCGATCCATTCCGACATGGCAGCGGCGGCATACCTCGCATCGGAGAGGTCTTGTATGTGGTTAAATTTAATTTTCATCGCATAAAAAAGGGCTGCGATTGCAGCCCTTTGATTTTATTATACCAACAATCGATAGGGCTCTTCTAAGAATTCTTTGAGTGTTTTGAGGAACTGGGCTCCCATGGCACCATCCACAACGCGGTGGTCACAGCTCAGGGTCACCTTCATGGTTTTCACCGGTTTTATTTCGCCATTAACTACACCCACTGTGTCTTTCACGGTTCCCACCGCCAATATGCAGGCATCGGGTGGGTTGATGATGGCAGTGAATTCATCAATGCCGAACATGCCCAAGTTGCTAATCGTAAAGGTATTGCCTGTCCAATCTTGGGGTTGCAACTTCTTTTCTTTGGCCTTTTTGCCGTATTCCTTCACTTCACTGCTGATTTGGCTCAACGATTTGTTGTCGGCAAAGCGAACGACCGGTACCAACAATCCATCTTCTACAGCCATGGCCACGCCAATGTGGATATGGTGGTTGTAGCGGATTTTTGTACCCAACCAACTTGAGTTGATATTGGGATTTTTACGCAACGCAGCGGCAGCGGCTTTAATCACCAAATCGTTCATGGAAATTTTCACATCGCTCACGGTATTCATTTGCTCGCGGGCTTGTGTGGCTTTGTCCATGTTGATCTCCAAGGTGAGATAGAAGTGGGGTGCAGAGAATTTGCTTTCACCAAGGCGCGCGGCGATGGTTTTGCGCATCTGTGATACATTCACCTCGTGGAAGCTCTCAGCCCCCGTTGGTGCTGCTGAAACGGTTGCAGTTTTTGCTGTTGCAGATGGGGTGAAAGTTTCGATGTCTTTTTTGACAATTCTACCATTTTCACCACTTCCTTGAATTTGATGAATATCAATGCCTTTTTCTTCGGCCAACTTCTTGGCCAAAGGACTGGCTTTTAAGCGCTCGTCTGTATTGTTGGAAGCCACCGGAGCAGGTTCTGCGGGTGCTACAACGGGTGTTGCGGCGGCTGCTGGGGCGGGTGCAGATGTTTCAACGGGTGCAGTTACTGCCGCTGGAGCAGGTGCTGCAGGCGCTGAGCCCAATAGGGATTGGAAATCCTCACCAGGGTTACCCACAACGGCAATGATGCTATCGACTGGCGTAGCATCGCCCTCGTTCAAAGCCAAGTGAAGGATGGTACCTTTGGCGTATACTTCCATGTCCATCGTGGCTTTATCGGTTTCAACCTCAGCCAAAATGTCTCCGCTTTTTACGGAATCACCTACTTTGTAGTTCCACTTAACGATGACACCGTCTGTCATGGTGTCGCTCATCTTGGGTAATCTAACAACTTCTGCCATAATCGTATTGACTTGCAAACTTAAGCGTTTTTTACTTCTACAAGGTATTTTGCCTGCTGATTTTATCAATTCTTGTGGAGTTTTTCGGGGATTTTGGACACCAACCCAAGCAATAAGTGTCAATTTAACGCTTGTAAGGTCTTTGGGCGATGCAATTCGTGCGAGTTGTTGAAATGTTTTTGGAGAATATTCTTGTACGCGGTGAACATAACCGGGTGAATCGGTTAATTTTGTGCAACCCCTTATCAACCCATGAGTTCAGCATTTGTATACGAAGATTTTTTGCGGCATGTTTTGGCCCACGGCGATCACAAATCGGATCGTACCAGAACGGGTACAGTGAGTGTTTTTGGCGGACAATTGCGTTTTGATTTGCAGCAAGGATTTCCGTTAATCACCACAAAAAAGGTACATTTAAAGAGTATCATCTACGAACTTCTTTGGTTTTTAAAGGGGGAAACCAACATCGCCTACCTCAAAGAACACGGGGTGAGCATTTGGGATGAGTGGGCCGATGCGGAAGGTAATTTGGGTCCTGTTTACGGCAAACAATGGCGTTCCTGGGAAGCAAAAGACGGCAGCGTGATTGACCAAATTTCGGAGGCTTTATCGCTCATCAAAAACAGTCCCGACAGCCGTCGGATTTTGGTGAATGCATGGAATGTGGGTGAAATTAAGCAGATGGCGTTGATGCCTTGCCACACGATGTTTCAGTTTTACGTGGCCAACGGAAAGTTGAGCTGTCAATTGTACCAACGCAGTGCCGATTTGTTTTTGGGAGTTCCTTTCAATATCGCCAGTTATGCTTTGCTTACATTGATGATGGCCCAAGTATGCGGTTTACAGCCGGGCGATTTTGTTCACACTTTCGGTGATGCCCACATTTACAGCAATCACATGGAGCAGGTTCAACTGCAATTGTCACGAGAACCAAGGCCCTATCCAACCATGAAATTGAACCCTGAGGTGAAGGATTTGTTCGATTTTACTTTCGAGGACTTCACGCTGGAAGGCTACGATCCGCACCCCGGTATCAAAGCACCGGTGGCCATTTAATCGGTTATTTCGTCGAACTGTCGGCGATTATCAGCGTCAATGCTCTTGCGCTTCCCTAAATTTGTAACTTTATGAATTGTCGATTCCAATATCATTTGTGTAGAATCGGGTGTTTGGTGATTGGTTTGTTTACCACGGTGCTTCAAGCCCAAACCCCTCCACAAAAAGCGAGTATTAGCGGCTATCTCCGCGAAAAGAGCAGCGGTGAAATGTTGGGCAACGTGGTGGTTGCAGCTGCGCCAAACAACAGTCGAACTTTATCGAACAGCTATGGTTTCTTTTCAATCACATTGGCAAAAGGACAGGCACAATGGGTGTACTTCCGTTTTCCGGGCTTTGATACCGATAGTTTGTATTGGTCAGCCAAATCGGACACGGCTGTGAACATAGAATTGGCGGCTACGCAAACGGTGGAGTCGATGGGTGCGGTGGAAATTCGTGCAAAAAAGACCACGATTGCCGATCGGGCCGATATGAGCAGAATTGATATTCCTGTTCAGCAAATCAAGGACATTCCGGCTTTGTTGGGTGAAAAAGATGTGATGAAGGTGATTCAGTTGATGCCGGGGGTGCAAAAGGGAGGTGAAGGACAATCGGGCATCTATGTTCGCGGTGGTGGACCCGATCAGAATTTGATTGTATTGGATGAGGCCATTGTGTATAATGCCAGTCATTTGTTTGGCTTCTTTTCGCTGTTCAATGGTGATGCCTTGCGGAGTGTGGAACTGGTCAAAGGTGGATTCCCATCGCGGTATGGCGGACGTTTGTCTAGTGTGATCGACATGAACATGAAGGAGGGAAACAACAAAAAATTCGCCGGTGAGGTGGGTATTGGGATAATCAGTTCTAGGGCCGTTTTCGAAGGTCCCATCGTCAAAGGCAAAAGTTCCTTCATGGTATCTGGCAGGCGGACTTATCTGGATGCCTTGGTGCAGCCGTTGATCATGGCCAGTACCAACGGAGCCAATGCGGGATATTACTTCTACGACATGAATGCCAAGGCCAATTACATTTTATCTAACAAAGACAAATTGTATGTGTCGGGCTATTTTGGTCGCGATAAGTTTTACCTGAACGACAAACAGAATCAATCCCAGTTTAAGACCAATTTTGGTTGGGGCAACAGCACTTTGACGGGTCGTTGGAATCATCAATTCAATCCCCGCACATTTGCCAATGCCGCTTTGATATACAGCCATTATGATTTGAGCATCAATATTTTGCAAAAGGAGAATGACACCAGTCAGTTCGAGTTGGGTTATTCCAGCACCATCAATGATTACGGTGTGAAATACGATGTAGATTATCGCCCAAATCCGAAGCACATGGTGAGGGCCGGTTTTTCAACGATTAACCATCAGTTCAGCCCCAGCGCCATCGTGTTGAAGGTGGGCTCGAATTTCAATTTTAACCGCAAAATCAAAGTGATCAATACCTACGAAAGTGGGGTGTATGTGGAGGATCAGTGGCGGGAGGGCGCTTGGAATTTTTATCCGGGGATGCGGGTGAGTCACTATGTGGTGGATGGCAAACAGCTTATCAATCCTGAGCCAAGGATGAGTTTGGCTTACAACATCCGCAAGGATTTGGCATTGAAGGGCAGTTATGCGTTGATGAATCAATACATTCACTTGTTGAGTAGCACGGGCATTGGTTTGCCGACGGATTTGTGGGTGCCTGCGACGGCGAATGTGAAGCCCATGCAGAGTCAGCAATTGGCCGCCGGTATTGCCAAGGATTTTAATAAGGGTTATTCGTTGAGTGTGGAGGGGTATTACAAGACCATGACCAATGTGATCACTTACAAAGAGGGGGCATCGTTTTTGTTGGGCGATGACTTTTTTAACCCAGGCGTTCCCACCAATGATAAAGCTTGGGAGAATCAGGTCACTAGCGGATTGGGCTGGAGCTATGGCGCAGAGGTGTTCTTGCAAAAACAGGTGGGTAAGTTGAGTGGTTGGATTGGGTATACGTTGAGTTGGACACAACTGCAATTTGATGCTGTGAACCAAGGGATGAAATACTATGCGAAGTACGATCGCAGACACGATGCTTCAATCGTCTGTATTTATCGTTTGAATAAGATGTTTACGGCATCGGCCACTTGGGTTTATGGCACGGGCAATGCGATCACCATGCCACAGGGGTATTTGCGTGGATCCGGCCATTACATGGGTTCTTTTCCTGAGGTTTGGGATGCGGCGAGTGGGTTTTTCAACAATGAGTTGATTGATTATGGCAAGCGCAACAGTTTCAGAATGGAGGCATATCACCGTTTGGATGTGGGTTTACAGTTTAGGAAGGAAAAAACACGGGGTATTCAAACTTGGGAATTGAGTTTTTACAATGCATACAATCGATTCAATCCCTTCTTTTACTACGGACAATTGAATGATGCGGGCACAGTGAGAACCTTGAAAAAGGCTACTTTGTTTCCCATGATTCCTTCTTTGAGTTGGACCTTTAAATTTCGTTAATCAAGCACATGAAAAAGTATTATTTCCATTGGATATTGGGGTTGCTGTTGGTGGCAACCACAGGTTGTTACGATCAAGACGCGGAGGTTGATTTACCAACCTACAACAAACGAACTGCCATTACCTGTTATTTGTCGCCCAAAGATCAAAACATTACGGTTGAGTTGGGTCATACGATGCCGTATTTCGGTAAGCAAACCAGCGAAATTCCAAGAATTGGTGATGCGAGGGTGACTGTCACAGATTTAACAGCCAACAAATCGGTGTTGTTGCCTTTTGATTCTTCCATTATGTTGTACCGCATTCGGGCGTTTGCATTGCCAATCGTGAACGGGCATGAGTATCGGGTGGATGTAATCTTGAAAGACGGAACGGTTCATTGGTCAAAGACCAAGGTTCCACCGGCATTGAAGGAGACCGATCTGAAAATTGGTGAGTATCGAATCGGAAAGTTGGCAACCAATGATTGGGGTGGACAAGAGGTCAATGTGGGTTTGGAATTGAAGTCGGGCACCACACTGAATGGATTCTACTACGCGCCCAAATTTGAATTGGTCTTGGAAGATGGATTGGGTGATTTTTATGGTACGGAATTGTTTTTTAGCAACGAAGGCATCGCCGAGGGAAAAACCAGTGATACGCTGCGCTATTTGTTCAATGACCGCATTTTCATGGGTGGCTTTGGTGGAGGTGGTAGCAATAATGCCACAGATCCATTGACATTGAGAGAAGTTGTTGGTACTTTTTGGGTGATGGATGAGGGTTACAAGGAGCGATACCTGCGCGATTTGCAAATTTCAGACAATCCATTTGCGGAACCAGTGTTGTTATTCTCCAATTGGAGCAATGATGCGGTCGGTGCATTGGGTTCTTATGATTGGGTAGAGACTTCTTTGGTGCCCTAAATGCCGCCGCCGTTAGGCGGTGGCATTTTGCGATTCCACTATTATAGTCATGTGGATTCATTGATTTGTCAGACGAGCCAGCTTGTTTGAATTTCGTGTTGCATGTTGGACGCATTTTTTACTTCCATTGATGAGTCGGTTTGGGCCCCACACCGCGATCGCAAAGAAACGGTTGGTGGTAAGCTGTTGGTTCATGGGAAATCTTTCCCCAAATTGAAGAAAACCAAGCTGGCTTTGATTGGCAATGGTCCGGAGGCCGATGCTTTCCGCAAATCCTTTTATCGATTGCAATGGCGATTTGGCGATTTGGTGATGGCCGATTTGGGAAATTTGGTAGAGACCGAAGATGAAACACAGCGACAGTTTGCGCTGAGTGAAGCCATGGGTGAATTGCTGGGAATGGGGATACACGTGGTTGTGGTTGGTGGCGGTTCAGGACTGATGTATGGTCATTACAAAGCCTACCGACAGCATGAAACACCCGTTGAAATTGTTCAGGTAACGCCAGGTATTGACATGGAAGAGGGAACGCCTTTGCGTTCGATTTTGGTGGAGAAGCCTTCAAATTTGTTCAACATTGATTTTTTGGGTACGCAAGCCTACTATATTTCCGAGAGCACAGCAGCATTGCTGGAGAAGATGTATTTTGAAAACCATCGTTTGGGAGAGGTTCGGGATGCGATTGAGGAAACAGAGCCTATTTTGCGCAGCGCGCACATGCTACAATTTGATTTGAATGCGATTCGTCGCTGTGATGCTCCATCCACAATTTTGGGATCGCCCAACGGACTGTATGCAGAGGAAGCAGCCAGAATTTCGCGATATGCCGGGATTTCCAATCAGTTATCGTCGGCCTTTTTCTATGGGTTAAAACCCGACGCGCAGGATGAAGCCACTGTGGATTTATTGTCGCAAATGGTATGGTATTTTGTGGATGGTTTCACCAGTCGCTACCACGATCATCCCACCCATGATTCAACCGATTTTTTGATTTACCGGAACCGGCTGAGTTCTACGGGACATGAAATTGTATTCTACAAGAGCAGGAAGAGCAATCGTTGGTGGATGGAAATTCCACACCCGTATGATGCACGCACGTTTTTCATTGGGTGTTCGTACCGAGATTATGAGCAAGTGTGTGCCGATGAAATGCCAGACCGTTGGTGGCGCGCTTATCAGCGTTTGATGTGATTTTCGGTGAAATGCTGAACCAATTCAGATTAATTGTGTTCATGTAGGCGCAACAGCGTTAAATTTGCACTAGATATGACAGAAGGATTTTTCCCCTTAACCGTGAAGAAATTGGTTCGTGAAACCGCGGATGCCACCACTTTGTACTTCGAAATTCCTGAAAACCTGAAAGATACTTTTACTTACACAGCAGGACAGTATTTGACTTTTGAAGTTGAGATGGAGGGTGAGAAAGTTCGTCGTTCATACTCATTGTGCACCTATTCAGGTGTTGATGCAATGCCTGCTGTAACCGTGAAAAGGGTCGATGGCGGTAAAATGAGTAATTATTTGAACGCGGAAATCAAGGAAGGAGATGTGATGTCCGTGATGCCGCCAATGGGTAAGTTTACCGTTGTGCCCGATGCCTCCCGTGCTGCACATTATGTGCTGTTTGGTGGAGGTAGTGGTATCACGCCTGTTCTGGGTATTGCCAAAGCAGTTTTGGCCGATGAGCCCAACAGCGAGGTGACTTTGGTGTATGCCAACAGAAATCCAGATTCAGTGATTTTTAAACAAACCCTGTCCGACATGGAAAAGGCGAGCAATGGTCGTTTCAAGGTTCATCACAACTACGACACAGCACCACTCACCTATTTTGGTTTAAAGGGAATGCTGAATGTAGACAAGGTGCAATCCATCGTGAAGTCCAAAATCGGCGGTTCGTTTGATCAATACCAATATTTCATTTGCGGACCGGGTCCAATGATGGAGGTGATCAAAGACGGTTTGCGGAATTTGGGTATTTCAGGAGATCGCGTGAATACAGAGTATTTTGCAGCGCCTACAAGCAAGAGTGCCGCGGATGAAAAACCCGCGCAGAGCACCGATTTCAATGGCGTAGCGCAGGTAACTTTGACGGTATACGGAAAAACGCATACCGTAACCTGTGATCAAAACACCACGATTTTGAATGCTGCGATGAAACAAGGCATTGATCCTCCATACAGTTGCACAGTTGGGGTGTGTACCACTTGTCGCGCCAAAGTCTTGGCCGGTAAAATGCACATGCTGGAGCGCGAAGGTTTGAGCGATGCAGAAATTACTGAAGGGTATGTACTTACCTGTCAGTCAGTACCCCGCAGTGCTGAAATTATTTTAAAATACGAATAATGAACCATGGCCTTTGGCCATCTTCATCCCGGTTTTCCTCGCTTATGAATGGTCTCCGCTCCCAATTATCGGTTACCATTATTCATCATCGGCCTCCATTGCTGGCGCCGCTTGGGTATACTTCCTGATTTTGTTGAGGACCGTACTGAAATCATCGGGCAGTTCGCTGCTGAAGAACATTTTTTCGCCGGTGGTTGGATGGATGAATCCGAGCTCTTTGGCATGCAATGCTTGGCGTGGCATGATGGTGAAGCAATTTTCAATAAACGGCTTGAATTTGGGCAGTGCAGAACCTTTCCGAATTTCCAAACCGCCGTACAATTCATCAGAAAACAAGGGGTGTTTGATGCTTGCAAAGTGGGCACGTATTTGGTGGGTTCTTCCTGTTTCCAATTCGCACTGAACCAGTGAAGCGAAGTAAAAATTCTCCAAGGTTTTGTAGTGAGATATGGCCAATTTGCCTTCTTCTTCTGAGTCAAAACACTTAGATCTCCTGCGGTCTGATGGATCGCGGTTCAAATAACTGCGAATGGTGCCATCCTTGGGTTTGGGTTCGCCCCATACCAGCGCCCAATACCTGCGGTGAATGCTGTGGTCGTAGAATTGTTTACCCAGGTGCGATAGGGCAAAATCGGTCTTGCCGATGACCAATAATCCAGAGGTGTCTTTATCGATGCGATGCACAAGTCCCGGTCTGTGGTATTGGTCTTTTGTGGGAAGCTGTCCAAAATGGTAAACCAACGCATTGACCAAGGTGCCAGAATAGTTGTTATGCCCGGGGTGCACCACCATGCCTGCCACTTTGTTCACCACCAATAAGTCATCATCTTCATA
>SXGQ01113062.1_pt1 | contig 17355 bp, 9 predicted proteins | sample 3178371 | NCBI WGS metagenome assembly SXGQ01 (sample SAMN11356859, study PRJNA531348) | freshwater metagenome | isolation source: freshwater sample F1-20 | place: China: Fuxian Lake, Yuxi | collected 2017-12-25 | reverse complement strand
GCTGGTGAAACTTTAGAAACTAAGTTGGGAGTTTGGGTGTTCTTGTCCGTCTCACAATCGAAAACCAATCAAGAAATAAGCATGTAGAAAGCTAGAATATTCGTCGTTTGGACGAGGGTTCGAACCCCTCCGACTCCACTTATATATAGTTCTAAATACTTGTAAAAAAACATGTTAGAACTATATTTTATTAAAGTGTTAAAACAATTGTTAAAACATTTTTTAAAAAACTAAATTGTTTTAACAAAAATCAACCCGAATTAATTATTCGTCTCAAAATATTTGTTTAAATAATTTTTATAATTATTTTTGAATTAATAATAAACTACTATACTAACTAAAATCTCAAAACTTTATGAAAAAATTATTTACTTTATTTTTATCGCTTTCCATTGGATCTCTTACTTTTGCCCAATCAATTGGCATGATTGGCGATTTTTCTAATTGGTCAACAGATGAGGTTATGAATACCTCTGATAACGAAACTTACACTATATCCGCTTATACATTTACAGTTACGGGTGGTGTAAAATTTAGACAAGACGGTGCATGGGATATCAATTGGGGTGATGCTGCTTTTCCATCTGGTACAGGAACTCAAGGTGGATCTAATATACCTGTTCCTGCAGGTGCTTATGACGTAACTTTTAATATTACAACTGGCGAATATAGCTTTACTGCTGTATCAACTGGTTTTGACGAGATTGGATTCACTGGTGGATTTAATGCTTATGCTTCTGTAGTTCCTATGGCCACTTTAGATGGAGTTGATTACATTTACACTGACAAATTTTTTGGTTCGCCAAACGTGAAATTCCAAAGAACAACACCAACCGCAACTACCTGGGGTGGATCTGCATTCCCTTCCGGAACTGCAGCAGAAAACGGCAGTGACATTCCATTAACTGTTGGATACTACAATGTATCATTTAACAAAAACACACTTGCATATAACTTCCAACAAGTACCAGTTGGTTTAATTGGTACAGCTATTCCTCCTTTTGATTGGTCTGTTGATGTTCCAATGGAATCTACAGATGGTGGTATTACTCATTATTTGTACAATTATACAATCAGTGACGGCGTTGCTAAATTTAGAGCAAATAGTGGATGGGCTATGAACTGGGGTGGGCCTGCTGATTTCCCTGCTGACACTGCATTTATTAACGGTCCAGATATCGCAGTTGCTGCTGGTACTTACGATACAATTTCATTTAATCGATTCACAGGTCAATTTAATTTTGGTGGTTCCGTATCGCCGGGCTTAGGGATTAACAATTTAGAAGAACTCAATTCTTTTGCTTATCCTGTACCTGCTGACGATATTATTACATTCGTTGCTGACGCTAAAGACTTTGAGGTAATCATTACAGATTTAACTGGAAAAGTATTGATGAAAACTACAAGCAAGACTGTAAATATTAGCACTTTTGCTGCAGGAACTTATCTATACCAACTCAAATCAGGAAATAAAGTTGGCTCAGGCAAATTAATAAAGAAATAAATTAATTTTAAGTTAGAGAAGGCCTAGGTTGAAAAACTTGGGCCTTTTTTTTAAATTTAAAAAAACACTATGAAATATTCAGTCTTTATATTCTTGATTGGTTTATATTTCTCTGGGAAATCTCAAGTTCTTACTGTTAATCCGGCTTTTCCGACTGTAAATGATGTTGTTACAATTACGTATGATGCAACACAAGGAAATGCTGCGCTGGTAAATCAAAATCAAATTTATTGTCATACAGGATTGATTACCTCAACAAGTACAAGCCCCACTAATTGGCAGTATGTTCAAGGAACTTGGGGAACTATAGATTTAGATGTAGCGATGACCAATATTGGAAATAATAAACATCAAATAACGATCGATATTGATCAATTTTATGGTGTTCCAGGAACAGCCACAGTTTTAAAACTTGCATTTGTATTCAGAACAGCAAACGGTTCTATCGTTGGAAGAGAAGCAGATGGGTCAGATATTTTTTATAATTTAATTCAAGCGAATTCAGGATTACATGCGCAACTTTTTAGCCCAAATAACAATTCAACTATTTTAAATCTTGGTGAAACTCTCATTATTAATGGTCAATCTAGTGAGGTATGTACGCTTTCGTTATTCGAAGATGGACAATTATTAACATCTAACAATTCATCCACAATTTTAAATTATAATTTAAGTGCAACTTCTCAAGGAACTCATCTCCTAAAATTAGTTGCAGACAATGGTACTGAAGTCCTTGAGGATAGTGCGTTTTACACTGTAAACCCTTTAAACACATACATAAATCCTCCCCTCGGAACGAAAAATGGAATAAACTACATTAATGATTCTACGGTTGTTTTGCGTTTATTCGCACCTGAAAAAGACCACGTATATGTAATCGGAGATTTTAATCAATGGGTTCCCTCAGCAAACTACTTTATGAATTTATCCCTTGATTCAACAACCTGGTGGATTACTATAAGTGGTTTAACTCCTGGACAACGCTATTGCTATCAATATTTAATTGATGGTAATTTAAAATTGGCCGATCCATTAAGTCCATTGATTTTAGATAAAAATAATGATCCTGCAATAGGGGCAATAACAAATCCAAATCCACACCCCTACCCGATTGGATTGACAACTGGATTTGTTACTGTAATGCAACCCGGAGCCCCCTTGTACAATTGGCAAAATACAAATTTTAGTGCTCCTGAAAATAAAAATTTATTGATATATGAATTGTTGGTACGAGATTTTACCCAAAAAAGAAATTACCAAACTTTAATAGATACATTGGATTATCTTGATAAATTGGGTATTAACGCCATTGAGCTGATGCCTCCAGGAGAATTTGAAAATAATGAAAGTTGGGGTTATAATCCATCTTTTCATATGGCCTTGGATAAATACTACGGGACACCTCAAAAATTTAAGGAATTTGTAGATTCTTGTCACGGCAGAGGAATTGCAGTTATTGTTGATATGGTTTTAAATCACGCATTCGGGCAAAATCCAATGGTGAATTTGTATTGGGATGCGGTTAACAATCGACCAGCTGCAAATAGTCCTTGGTTTAATGCTATTTGTCCGCACGAACCGTTCTGTTGGGGTTATGACTTTGATCACACAAGTCAAGCTACAAAAGACTATATCGATCGAGTGAATACCTATTGGCTTGAAGAATACAAGGTTGATGGATTTCGATTTGATTATACAAAAGGATTCATAAATAACGGAAATGGATTTAGTACAGACCGAATAAATATTTTGAAGAGAATGGCTGATACAATCTGGGCATTTAAACCAAATGCGTATGTAATTTTGGAGCATTGGTGTGATAATATAGAAGAAAAACAATTAGCAGAATATGGAATGATGCTATGGGGAAATCTTACCAACGCATACAATGAAGCTACAATGGGCTTTACATCGACTTCAAATATCAGCAGTGGGATTTTTACATCTCGTTCTTGGACTGTTCCTAATTTGGTCACATATATGGAGAGTCATGATGAGGAGCGTTTGATGTATAAAAATATTACGTTTGGAAATTCTACAAATCCGCAACATAATACAACTGATGAATATGTTGCTCTTGGAAGAATGCAAACTGCTGCTGTGATCTTCTTTTCGCAACCTGGCCCTAGAATGATATGGCAATTTGGTGAATTAGGTTATGATATTTCTATTGAATATCCTTGCAGAGTGTGCAATAAACCAATTTTGTGGAATTATTTTGCCGAAGCACGAAGAAAACAGTTGTATGACGTTTATGCCGCAATGATGTATCTGAGAAATACCTACAGCACTTTTACATCACTTAATTTTAACTATATGCTGTCTGGAGCTGTAAAGCGAATGAAACTTAATGATCCAGAAATGAATGCAGTGGTCTTGACAAATTTTAGTGTAAATAATGAAAATGCAACACCTTCCTTTCAACATACAGGAACGTGGTATGAGTATTTTTCAGGAGATAGTATCTATGTAAGTGATGTTAATGCTGTTCTCAATATGGCTGCAGGAGCGTATCGGGTTTATACAGATGTTAGGCTTGAGCAACCATTTATTACAGATGCCCCTGCGTCTCTTGAAGAACTTGTTATAGACGAAGAATCATTGCTACTGTTCCCAAATCCGAGTCATGAAGAAGTTTCAGTATTATTCGAATCTAATTCTTCAAGTGCTGTGCAGATTGTAATTATTGACGCGCAAGGCAAAACAACTCTGGAGAAAAAGGTAGTGGCATTTTCAGGTAAGAATACTGAAAAACTTAATTTACAGGGACTTTCTGCCGGTAATTACTCCGTATTCGTCATAAAAGGCAATCAAATTCAAACTGCACAATTAAACATTGTTCGATGAAGCTGATATGTTTTATTATCATTTTTTTATTTTCTACATCTGTAAAGGGTCAAATTGTTCATCCTCCAAATGATCAAGGCTTTTTACAAGGTGAAGTTGCCTCTATTTTTATTAATCTCCCCCCCTCTCAGCTTAACTTATTGTTGGGAGATAGTCTTTATACCGACCATGAGTTCTTAGCTCAATTTAAATATGAAAGCACAAACCTAAATCTAACTTTACCTCAAGTTGGATTCCGTGTTCGAGGAAACACATCGAGAGGTGCGGGTAAAAAGTCGTTTAAAGTAGACTTTAATGAATTTGTCCCTGGTCAAAAATTCCTCGATATTGACAACATGAACTTATTGGGAAATCACAATGATCCGTCTCAATTACGGGCATGGCTTTCTGGTCAAATATTACAACAAGCAGAATTACCTGCATCAAGAAGTAGTTTTGTTAAATTATTCATCAATAATGAATACAAAGGTCTTTATTTAAATAACGAAGCTATAGATGATGAATTTTTACAATTGCGATTTCTAAATGATGATTCTGGAAATTTATTCAAATGTTTGTGGGGAGCAGATTTAAGCTATCAAGGCTCGAACTCATCCGCTTACTCATCAGTTTATGAATTAAAGACAAATGAGAATGAACAGAATTATTCTGGTTTAATTCAATTTCTTGAGGTTTTGAATTCTAGCTCAAATTCAGATTTTCCTTGTGCTATTCAAGAAATATTTAATGTCGATTTATATCTAAAAACATTGGTTTATGAAATCTTGATTGGACATTGGGATGGATATGCGGGTAACAAAAATAATTTCTATTTATACCAACGTCCGTCGGATGGAAAATTTACTTTTTTAGAATACGACATGGATAATACTTTTGGTATAGATTGGTTTAATGAAGATTGGTCTGTGCGAAATATTTACAACTGGCAAATAGGAAATAGACCATTGATTCATCGTTTATTTGCAGTTCCTTATTTTAAGGATCAATTTAACCTTTATATGCACGAAGCACTAACAAATGTTTTTACAGAAGATTTAATTCAAGAATTAGTTTCTAAACAAGGGCTTATCCAACAAGCGGCTTTTAATGATAGCTATAAAGCATTGGATTATGGATTCACAAATCAAGATTTCACCAATGCTATTTATTCAAATTTTGGAGATCACGTGCCAACTAGCTTAAGTGACTATGTTTTAGATAGAAATCAATCTGCATCCAATCAACTAAATATTTTTTTAGGTTTAGAAAACCCTTGCTTTTTATCAACTTCGGAAATTGAAAATAAAGTTGAAGTTCTCCAAAAATTTGATCTTTTAGGACGTCCAATAATCGGAGAATCTGAGCCAAATCAAATAATAATCGAAATTTTATCAAATGGAAAAAGTAGGAAATCTCTTTTTATCGATTAATCTTATTTTTTATTTAGGTTCAGGGATTTACTCCCAAAAGAATTACAAAATTGAACATGTGGAACCCATGAATTGGTGGTCAGGCATGAAGAGATCCCAAGTTCAACTTTTACTGCATGGCGATAATATCTCTCGTTTTACAGTAGAGTCTCAGAGCTTTCCGATTTTAGAAATCGTAAAAACAGAAAATCCTAATTATTTATTTGTCACTATCGAGACAAAAGATAGAAATGCTGGTTATTACCCCATTTCATTAATCGAAAACAAGAAAGTTATTTCAAGCTTCGAGTTTGAACTCAAGGAAAGAGAATATCAATCTGCACAGAGAAATGGGTTTACTTCAGCCGATGTTATTTATCTTTTAATGCCAGATCGTTTTGGAAACTTGTATCCAGGTGGAGATACTCATCCTGAGACGACAGAAAAAGCAAACCGTTACAATCCAAATGGAAGACATGGAGGAGATATTCACGGTATTTTAGAACACCTCGATTATATTAAAGAACTAGGAGCTTCAACCATTTGGACAACCCCATTACTAGAGGATAATGAAGAATCCTATTCTTACCACGGCTATGCACAGTCTAATTTATACAAAGTTGATCCGCGCTATGGGAATAATTACGATTTTCAGTTTTTAGTGCAAGAGGCTCATCGTAAAGGCCTAAAAGTAATTAAAGATGAAGTTCCAAATCATTGGTCGAGTAAGCATTGGATGATGAAGGATTTACCCACGCAAACATGGATTCATCAATATCCATCATTCACCCGTTCAAGTTATCGCACAAGCACACAAATGGATCCATACGGAAGTAAGAAAGATAAACAAGCTTCAGAAGACGGTTGGTTTGATACAAGTATGCCAGATTTAAATCAAGCAAATCCGTTGGTTTTAAATTACCTCATTCAAAATACAATCTGGTGGGTTGAATTTGCTGAATTGGATGGGCTTCGGGTTGATACTTATTCCTACAATGACAAGGAATCAATTGCTAAATGGACAAAAGCAATTATGGATGAATATCCGGAAATAAATATTGTAGGTGAGGTTTGGATGCACGACCAAGCGCAAATTTCCTACTGGCAAAAAGATAGTCCCATAGGTTCACTTCAAAGTTATAATTCTAATTTACCTGCTGTAATGGATTTTACTTTGCACGATGCCTTTATGCAAGCCTTCAATGAGCAGGAGCAAGGGTGGGATAAAGGAATGGTAAGATTCTATGAAAATTTTGTTAATGATTTTCTTTACATTGATCCAAATAACTTGCTGATTTTTTTCGAGAATCACGACACGCAGCGTTTTAATGAACATTACCAAAATATCGATGATTATAAATTAGCGACAACACTTTTAGCAACAACTCGTGGAATCCCTCAGATTTATTACGGATCTGAGATTGGCATGAAAGGAGATAAAGGAAAAGGAGACGCTGATATTCGCCGAGATTTTCCGGGTGGTTGGCCAGGAGATACAAACAATGCATTCACAGAAAAAGGTCGAACAATCGAACAAAAATCATATTTTGATTTCTCTAAAAAGATTTGGAATTGGCGAAAAGAAAAGTCAGTAATCCATTCAGGAGCTTTGACTCAGTTTCTTCCCCAAAATAATGTATATGTTTACTTTAGGCACAATGAAAATGAAACCATAATGGTGGTAATCAATAATTCAAAAAAAACTCAAACACTTGAACTAGCGCGATTCAGTGAAATGATAAAAAACCACAAGACAGGACAAGATATTATTTCAGGAAATACGATATCTCTAAATGGGACTTTTACGATTGACTCAAAAAAGTCATATATCCTTGAATTAAAATAAATTAGATCTTGATAAATGTACGTGTAACATTTCTTCCACCTAGAGAAATTGTGATAAAATAGCAACCATTTTGTAAATCCAAAATATTAATTTTCGTATTGGTTTTTCCTTTTGAAATTTGGGATTTTATAACTTCTTTACCTGATAAATCTGTTACTAAAATATACGCATTTTCTTCAATTTCATTTGTTTCAATTATTATTTCATTGTTTGCCGGATTTGGAAAAATAGATAAAATTAAATTGGATAAATCATCCATTTCAGAGATGGGAGAAGCTACGCAAGCGCATTTATTTTTTACTTCATTGGTAAGAACAACCTCTGGTGCCCGATAATTAGCTTTTACCCAACATTTTTGACCTGGTTGAGATTCCGTTGAATTCCTTAAGCGCATGGTGTACCAACCGTCGTAATTTGCAGTTAACGTGAAGTTAAAAGTGCCTATTTGAGAAATTGAATCAATTGATTGACAGTCTTTATTTAAAATTATTAATTCAATGCCACTTGAAGTATCTGATGGATAGACAGAAAAAGTCATATCACTTCCTGCTTTTGCATAAATACGACCAACTGTTCTACAATCTTTTGAATTTGATGGTAGAGCTCCACCTTGTTGAAGTGACGAAATGTATGAATCACCTAAATCATCTGCCATTTCCCATTCTTGAACAATGTTTTTTCCTGGTCGCGTGTAATTATCAGTTATTCCTTGAGGAGCCCATATTGAATAGCCTTTTCGCCCTTGAGGAGCAGTCCCATCACAAGGAGGAATAGATATATCGACTTTTCCACCTCCATAAACTGTTTGTTCGACAGTTCCATTAGCTCCTGAGTAATCTACAAGAATAGTTCCGTCTGGCCATGAGGTTTGAACACCATTTAAATTTTGCCACTGTGACCAATTATCTGTAACTGCTATCAAAGCCTTAGCTTGTCTTTCAATCACCAAAGCATCTGCAGCTTGCCATCTTACTAAATTAGCTCCTTCTTTGAAACGCAGATTTTGATGACACCACAATAAGTTTTCAATATCGCTACGTGTCGCCAAAGTTGAGTCAATCTTGGGATCGTGTGTAAAACGATTTCCGTCGTAGCCAATGTTAAAAAGATCCTCAAAAAATACATGAGGAGAACCATCAACTGCAAGAGCGATGGCGTGTACCATACTATTCCGACCATCATTTGGTTCAACTTGTGTTCCGAGGGCTGAATTCCATCCGATGTAATTTCCTTGAGTGTTTAACTGAGGTCTGAATGTATCGTGGTTATTAACAAATGGAACTGTTCGTAGCCTATTAATTTGTTGAGATCCTGGAATATTTGCTAAATTATAGTTTCCGTTACCTGCCACAATATTTTGAAGATTACCTCTCAATGAGAAGTCGAATGTTCCAGATCTATTTTGAACTTGATTGCACCAGCTATCCATTTCATTGACACCTCCAACCCACTCTCCAACTGAGAATAAATCATTTCCTCCACTTGCCCATCCTGCGTTATTTTGTAAATTCCATAATAAATCCTCTGCAACACTGGCTGGAAAATGTTTAACAGCATCAAGTCTAATTCCGTCCCAACCCATTTGTTTTTTATACCAAATTATCCAGCTTCGCATACCATTTACCATATAATTTGCTGTTTGAATAGGATTATATGTTAATGCATTGCTACTTTGTCCAAAAGCGTTGCTTTCGTATGAAATATCTGGTCCCCAATATGGATTATTAATTTCGTTCGTACAACACGGATTATTTTGATTAGGGTAAAAGTTCTGCCAATTTTTTGGAAATCTTCCACCACGTGCATAATAATTTAAAGATGTTTCATTATTTCCCGGAGTTGAAAAACTTGAATATCTAAAGTTCTTAAAGCGATTCGTTTCTCCATCATCCATTGCTGCAGGGTCTTGACCTCCAATGCCAGTTTGACTTCCTGCTCCTACAACATGGTTTAAAACAATATCCTGAATAACATCAATTCCATTTGCTTTAAAAACAGCCATCATTCGCAGTAACTCATCTTTGTCACCCATACGTGTCTTAACAGATCCTTTTTGCCATTTATCACCTAAATCGTAATGATCGAAAGGTGCATAACCAACACTATTTGTTCCTGTATTTTTGATTGTTGGTGGAATCCAAACAGCATCTAAACCCAAAGATTTTAATCTTGGTGCTAACTCGGTGAGGTAATTTGCCCATCCATTTTGATAATTGTTGTTCCAATAGTCCCACCAAAAGCCTTGCAAAACCAATTGACGGTTTGTTGGATTTATATTTAACGGTGGATTTGGATTGGTAGGTTGAAAGTTATACATACCAGTTAAACTATTGAATGTAATGTTGTACTCTCCTGCTATAACTTGAATATTCGGTCCATCTTGTATTCCAGTTCCGGAAGGGAAATTTGTATTCCCCCAATTTACGGTCCATGAAGCATTTTGTCTAAATTTTAGTTGTTCTGAAGTGTTAAAGATATAGGTCAATGTCCAATTTATACTATCTGACGAATTCATATTAACATCACCAACCCAATTGGTAAATGTGCCAATAATACTAACAGCTTGTCCAAAAATTATTAGAGAAGTTTGCATAAAGAACGAAAAAGCTAATAATTTTTTCATGTTGTTGAAGTTTTACTCGACTTTTCAATATAGGTTTCCCCATGTTTTACAAGAATATTGACATCAAAAAGCGTTAGTTCAATATCTTGATTTCCTTTATTTACAATTTCACATTCATTTTGCGTAACTCGAATTTCAAGTAGTTGATTTCTAACCAATATTTTGAATTGATATTGCTTCCAATTTTTTGGTATTACGGGATTCATTTTGATGCTCTTTGAAAAAACTCGAATTCCAGCCATCCCCTCGACAATTACCATCCAAGTACCAGCCATGCTTGTAATGTGTAAGCCTTCATCTGCCTCATGGTTGTAGTCATCAAGATCAAGACGAGAAGTACGCAGATAAAGTTCATAAGCCTTTTCCACACGGCCAATTTTAGCTGCAATAATACTGTGAATACAAGGAGACAATGAGGATTCATGAACTGTTTTCGGTTCGTAAAAATCAAAATTATCCTTGATTGTAGTTAGATCAAAATGATCCTCAAATAAATAAATTCCTTGTAGTACATCGGCTTGTTTGATAAAAATTGAACGTAGAATACGATCCCACGTCCAATGTTGGTTTAATGGTCGTTGACTTTCAGGAATGGAATCAACAGTTATTTGCTCTTTGTCCAAAAAACCATCTTGTTGAAGGAAAATGTTTGATCCTTCAATTTTTGGAAAATAAATAGCAGACAAAAGATGATTGAATGATTTAACTTCAACATCTGTTAAACAAGCAACAGATCTATCCATTTTTACTTTATTAACCTCTAAAGCATAATCGATACACCACCTTGCTAAATAGCTTGTATACCAGTTATTATTGACGTTATTTTCGTATTCATTTGGTCCGGTAACACCCAACATAACAAATGCTTTTTTATCTTCTGACCAATTGAATCGTTGTACCCAAAAACGAGCAATAGCAAAAATTACAGGCCTTCCGAACTGAACAAGGTAAGATTCGTCACCAGTATGTCGTATATAGTTGAAAATAGCAAAGACAATAGCTCCATTTCGATGAATTTCCTCAAAGGTGATCTCCCATTCATTATGGCATTCTTCCCCATTCATAGTTACCATTGGATAAAGTGCTGCTCCGTTTTTAAAACCAAGTTTTTGAGCATTTTCTATTGCCTTATCCAATTGATTGTAACGGTAAATCAGTAATTGTCGAGCAACACGCGGTTCGGCAGTTTTAAGATAAAAAGGTAAACAATATGCTTCGGTATCCCAATATGCAGCTCCTCCGTACTTTTCGCCTGTAAAACCTTTAGGTCCAATGTTTAATTTTTCATTTTTACCCGTATAGGTTTGGTTCAATTGGAAAATATTAAAACGGATTGCTTGCTGCGCTGCTTGATCTCCGTCAATTTTAATATCCGCTTTTTCCCAAATTGTATTCCATGCAGCAACATGATCTTGTACTAATTTATCAAATCCGTTTACATAGGCCTCACCTACTTTTTTTATCGAACTCGGAATCACAGAAAAGTCAGGGTGATTTACCGTTGAAGTAATTGAAATATATTTTTTTAAGGTGTATTTGCTTCCTTGTTCAAGAAAATAATCAAAGTTATTTTCAATGAAAAAGTCTTTTGAAGATATAGTTGGATGAATAGTTAACATTTCGCCCTCTTTCCAAAAAGAAAAGCGCATAGCAGTTGAAACGGTAAATTGAGTCTTTTTGGTCTTTAAAGAAAGGTATCCTTTTTGCATATCTACTCTTTGACTATTCTCTTCCCAAAAGAATTCATCATAGTTCGAATCGTGATTCTTTACTTTGCCATCCAAGTAAGGAGTAAACTTTACATTTCCACTAAAATTGAGAGGTGTAACAGAATAACATAGCGCACCCAATTCATCATCAGCCATAGAGCAAAGTCTTGTTGATTCAACTTCAAGTTCTTTACCAGAGTCAAAGCGAACTCGAAATCTTCGGATAAGAAGACCTTGTTTCATGTCTAACTCACGATAGAATGAGAGAATTATTTGATTATTTAAATCTAATGTTTCTCCATCCACCTCAACATTTATTCCAATCCAATTGCAAGAATTCAAAACTTTAGCAAAATATTCAGGATATCCATTTTTCCACCAACCAAATCGTGTTTTGTCGGGATAATAAACACCTCCTACATAACTTCCTTGTAAAGATGGCCCAGAATACTGTTCTTCAAAATTTGCACGTTGACCAAAGCCACCATTACCAATGCTAAAGATACTTTCAGCTTGTTTTTGTTTGGAAGGATCAAAACCATTCTCAATAATTTTCCAATCGTCTATTTCAAATAAATTATCCATACTCCTCTATGCTGAATTCATTAAAATTAGACAAATAACTATCTGCAAAATCAATTAAAGCCGGGTTACCAACTCCAATTGCTTTGAATCCTCCAGTTTTTGCTGCTTCGACACCACTTTTTGCATCTTCAAAGACGATACATTCAGACGGATCTAATCCCATTTGCTGAGCTCCTTTAAGAAAAACTTCAGGATTAGGCTTTGGAAAAAGAACATCATTTCCATCGACAATCACTGAAAAATAGTTATAAATCTGAAGTTTTGATAAAATAAATCGAGCATTTTTACTTGACGAACCAATACCACATTTCAATCCATAAACTTTTGCTTGATTTAGAACCATTAATACTCCTGGCAATAAATTAGATTGATTGATATCTTTAATTGAGTTCAAATAAAATTCATTTTTTTTATTTAGCAACTCGTTAAACCTCTCTTCAGTAATGAATTTATTACCAAGTTCGAGTATTTTTTTTAGTGAATCTACCCTACTAATTCCTTTTAGTTGCTCATTATCATCCTCATTGAATGGAACACCCACTATCTCAGCAGTATTTTTCCAAGCTAAAAAATGATTGTATTCAGTAGAAACTATTACCCCGTCGAGATCGAATAACAAGCCTTTTATTTTGATTTTAGTCATAATCAGTTATTGCTTGTTTATCCTTAATCAGCAATGTAGCAATAGACCCCAATAGCATTGATACACCTGCAAGCGTCATAGCAGATATCGTCTCATTTCCCAATAATTTAGATAATATATTTATACCACCAATAGCAGCCATTATTTGTGGAATAACAATAAACATATTAAAGAGCCCCATCATCATGCCCATTTTATGTGGGTTTACCGAGTTAGATAACATAGCATAAGGCATTGATAAAATACTCCCCCATGAAATACCAATGAGAATAAAACAATATTTTAGGGAACTAGGAGTAGCATAAAACATCATTAAAAATCCGACACCTCCTAAAAACAGAGACACTAAATGAATATTCCTTCTATTAATTTTATAATGTGCAGTATAAAAGGTTAAAAGAAGAGCAAAAGCCATGGACGATAATCCGTAAATACCCATAGAGGAACCCACTTTATCTGCAGCGAGGTTATATTTTTTATCCAAAGCCAGAACTGCTTCCTCCTGACTAGCATCATTTAAATTATAATTACTTGCAATTGGTGCAGGCGAATGATAAACATGATCAGTTAATGCAGGTGTCGCCATACTCCACATTGTAAAGAAAGCAAACCAGCTAAAAAATTGTACTACTCCAAGTTTTAACATTGTCGAGGGCATTTCAATACAACTTGTATAAAAATCTTTAAAAAAATTTGTTTCTTTTTTATTATTTCTAAATGCTTCGATATCCTCTGGGGGGTATTCTTTGGTGGTAAAAATGGTGTAAAGAATGCTTAAGAGAAAAACCATTGCACCTATTGCAAATGCAATTTTTACATACATTGGAACAATTCCAGAAGCTTGATTATCTGAGAATCCCAATTTATTGACTAGCCATGGCAAATTTGAAGCAGCCCAAGTTCCAATTCCAATGATTAAGGTTTGCATAACAAAACCATAAGAGCGTTGATTGTTAGGTAATTTATCAGCTACTAGTGCTCTAAAAGGCTCCATACTAATATTAATTGAAGCGTCTAGTACCCATAGCAAACCAGCTGCAACCCATAGAGATGGTGAATTTGGAACAAAAAATAATGCTAAAGATGATAGAATAGCACCAATAAGAAAATATGGTTTACGCCTACCTAATCTTGGGTGCCAAGTATTATCTGATAAATATCCAATAATTGGCTGGACAATTAAACCTGTTAGTGGCGCTGCAATCCACAATAAAGGAATATCATCAGTTTCAGCTCCTAATGTTTGAAAAATTCGAGACATAAATCCTCCCTGCAAGGCGAAACCAAATTGAATTCCAAGAAATCCAAAGCTCATATTCCATATTTGCCAAAAAGAAAGTGTTGGTTTTGTGTTTTGCATGGCTATCAAATTTATTTATACAAAATTTGATATTCCCAAGAATTCAATTTGCCGTTAGTCGTTTCTTTTTTAAGTTTGACCTTACCTCCCGAAATAAATTTTCTATAATTACCTGAAAGTCTGGAAAGATCAACAGAATAGGTTTGTTTTTCTGAAGATAAGTTCAAAATTATTACCACTGAATTTGAATCTTTTTTACGCTCACAAATCAAAACGTTTGGATTATCCGTTTTTATAAAGGTTGGAAAGCTACCGTATTCTCCATTCCAAAGAGCTGGATTTTCTTTTTTGAATGCAAAAAGTCTTGTATAGAATTTTTCTTTGTCGTAATTAGTCCAGTCAATTTCATCTTTTTCAAAAAATTTCAATCTGCGATTAAAGGAAGATTCTTGACCATTGTAAATCAGTGGCATTCCAAAAACAGTTGCTGCAAAGACAGCAAAAGATTCTACACCGCCACCTAATCGTTCAAATTCAGTTCCGTTCCAAGAATTTTCATCGTGATTAGAAGTGAAGTTTAAACGATATGCATCTTTAGAAAAACGTTTGCTTTCTCGATCAAAATAGGCAATTACAGAATCAGCATTCATGCTTCCCTTGGCAATTTTATTCATAATGTGGTGTAATTCCCATGCATACGTGACATCAAAAGCATCTTTGTGTAATTGTGAGCCCTCATCTTCTGCCAATAGAAAAACAAGTTTAACCTTATCTAATTCTTTTCGAACATCATTCCAAAAATCTATTGGTACCCAGCCCGCTACATCACATCTGTAGCCATCAATGTCAGTTTCTGAAACCCAAAATTTCATAGCATCAATCATTGCTTTTCGCATGTCCACATTGTCATAATTCAAATCAGCTACATCCCACCAATCTGTTCCAATTGTCGGCTGAAGATTGCCCACTGAATCAAGCGTATACCAGTCTTTATGACCCTGATCAACCCAAACATTATCAGGCGAAGAGTGATTTGCAACCCAGTCTATGATGATTCTCATATCCAATTCATGAACTGATTTAACTAGTTTTTTGAAATCATCCATTGATCCAAATTCAGGATTAACCGCTTTATAATCCTTCACTGCGTAGTAACTTCCTAATGTGCCCTTTCTATTTTTAACCCCAATAGGATGAATTGGCATCAACCAAACAATATCTACGCCCATTTTTTTTAACCTAGGTAGTTGCTTAATCACTTCGTTAAAAGTTCCTTCCTTGGAAAATTGACGAACGTTTAATTCGTACATAGTAGCATCCTTAGACCATTCAGGAGTTTTTTTTTGAGAGAATAGTGAAAATACGCTTAAGGCACAAGCCAGAAAGAAAAATATACGCCTTAAACCAATTCCTGTATTTTTTTTAAAGTAAAACATGTCATTATTTATTTTTGCAAAAAAAAAGAAATCAACTCAGATAAAATTAAATACAAAAACCTAAAATTACAGTATCAGTAACCAGGATTTTGATCAAGGTTTGGATTTAATGCTAAATCAGAATTCGGTATGGGATAGAGATCTCTGAATGCCTCAAGAGCAACACCATTGACTTCTCCTCCTTTGAAAGACCACAAATAATCGCCACTGGTAAACTTTCCAAAGCGAATTAAATCTGTTCTTCGTGTGGCCTCCCAACTTAATTCTCTTGCTCGTTCATCTAGAATATCATTTAAAGAAAGTGAAGAAATATTGAAAGCACTCGTAAAATAAGCTCTTGTTCTAATTAAATTAACATATTGCAACGCAGTTCCCTGATCTCCAGTTCTAAAAGCTGATTCTGCCAACATTAAATAAATATCGGCTAATCTAAATAGTGGGAAATCAATATCAACAAATGGTGAAGTTGCATTATTGGAACCATTCAACCCTGCTTTCGTTTTATTTTTGAATTTAGGAAAGGCATACCCATATTTGAATTGGGATAAATGACTTTGATCTGTGAAGTCTTTGATTTGATTGGTTGTGAAAAATAAGTACCTTGAATCTAACGTGGAGTCTTGAAACTTATCTACAAACTGTGGAGTCACGCGAAGACCACCCCAATTACTATTAACACCATAATTAGCAGGGATCATGGATCCACCTATTGCACCATTTACAAGATAAATTGTACCTCCGTAGGCCTGAGCCACTAACCCGTCGTACACTACAGGGAAAATAATTTCAGGCGAGGTGTGGTTGTCCGCTAAGAAAATATCTTGGTAAACGTCATCCAACTGATGTGCACCCGAATTGATGACTTTCTCACAATATGTTTTACAATCTGCATAGCGAGCTGTTCCTGTATATACTTCAGCATTCAAATACATTTTTGCTAACAACGTTTGTGCAGCTGATTGGGATGCTCTACCATATGGTACAGCTCCAGGAGCCAATAATTCACTTTCTACTGCTTTAAGTTCTGATTCAACATAAGCAAATAAAGATATACGATCAATTCGCTCGGGTTGGAAAGCTCCTACTCGATCATTTTCATCCACAAAAGGAACATTTCCAAACAAATCAATCGCATGGGAATAACTTAAAGCACGTAAGAATCGAGCTTCATTTCGATAGGTTCTGATTCTTTCTTTATCTGCTTCAGAGAAACCCCTTTCAGCCAATTTCTCGTCGCGTGCCTGCCAAATGAATTCGTTACACAAGGCTATTTGGTAATACATACGATAGTACATTCCCTTAATCCAACCATCATCTGCTGTCCATTCACTCTTATTCATTGCAGGAATACCTGGATCCGACCAACCACAAACGGCTTCATCCGTTGGAAGCTCTTGTAAATTCCATAGTACGCGAACATATGCTGAAAAACCTTCGTCCATTCCTGCGATATCTCCAGAACCTGCTGGACCTT
>SXGQ01069541.1_pt1 | contig 17359 bp, 10 predicted proteins | sample 3178371 | NCBI WGS metagenome assembly SXGQ01 (sample SAMN11356859, study PRJNA531348) | freshwater metagenome | isolation source: freshwater sample F1-20 | place: China: Fuxian Lake, Yuxi | collected 2017-12-25 | reverse complement strand
CCGACCTGCGGCATGGTGCTGGCCGACCTGGGGGCCGAGGTGATCAAGGTGGAGCCGATCGAGGGCGACCGGACCCGGCATTTGCTGGGCGCCGGCGCCGGTTTCTTCCCCATGTTCAACCGCAACAAGAAGAGCATTGCCATTGACCTGCGCCAGCCCGATGGCGCAGCGCTGGCGCGGCGCTTGGCAGCCAGCGCCGATGTGGTGGCCGAGAACTTCAAGCCCGGCACCATGGCCAAGTACGAGCTCGATTACACCTCGCTCAGCCAGGCCGACCCGCGCCTGATCTATGTCAGTCACAAAGGCTTTTTGCCTGGCCCCTACGACCACCGCACGGCGCTCGACGAGGTGGTGCAAAGGATGGGCGGCCTGGCCTACGTGACTGGCCGCCCGGGCGACCCGCTGCGTGCCGGCAGCAGTGTGAATGACATCATGGGCGGCATGTTTGGTGCCATTGGTGCCATGGGGGCCCTGATCCAGCGCGGCATCACCGGCCGGGGCCAGGAGGTGCAGTCTGCGCTGTATGAAAACAATGTGTTTCTGGTGGGCCAGCACATGCTGCAGTACGCCATCACCGGCCGCGCTGCCGCGCCCATGCCAGACCGCATCTCGGCCTGGGGCATTTACGACATCTTCACCGTCAAGGACGGCGAGCAGATCTTTTTGGCTGCGGTCAGCGATGCCCAGTGGCTGACCTTTTGCGACGCGCTGGGCCTGGCCGACCTGCGCGATCTGCCGCAGTACGCCAACAACAACCTGCGGGTGCAGGGCCGGGCCAGCCTGATGCCGGTGTTGCGCGAGCGGCTGGGCAGCTGGCGGGCAGCCGAGCTGGCGGCGCTGTTCGAGGGCGTGGGCCTGCCCTTTGCGCCGATTCGTAGGCCCGAAGAGTTGTACGACGATGAGCACCTGCGCGCCACCGGCGGCCTGGCCGACATCACCCTGCCCGACGGTGAGCGGGCTGGCCAATCCGTTGGCACCGCCTTGTTTCCCTTCACCATGGGCGGGCAGCGCTTGGGCGTGCGCCTGGACCCGCCAACCCGGGGCCAGCACACCACCGAGCTGCTGGCCGCGCTGGGCTACAACGACGACCAGGTGGCTGATTTTGTGGCGCGCCGGGTAGTGGCCTGAGCCAGCCAACCCCCACGCCGGACCTGAACAGACCGCCATCGATCCTGGCTGCCACGGGGATGCCAGCCGCATATCCCGTCATCCCCGGCGAGAGCTCTTAAGCTGCCTGCGTAAAAGCTGGGGGATAGACAAATCGGCTGGTTTTGGCTTTTTGAGGAGTGGGCGTGAGGCCGCTTAGCGTGCAGGAAGTGTTCAACTTAAGGGGCAAATGGCGGTGGGGGTGCGGCAGCGCTGGCATTTTCTCTAAGCGCACGGGCTCAAGATTTCACGTGGATGTCTAGCCATCTCTTGGGCGTAACTACTGCAGTGTCGCCAGGTCCAATATAGACCGTTGTTGTATCCGTTTCAATGAGAGATGGACCAGCTATGACCTGCTCACTGCCCATGTCATCCAGGGAGTAGACCGCTGCCTCAATCGGACACTCGCCATAAATGAACTGCTTGCGCCGTGGTATCCCGATGGACCTTTGAGAAAAAATATTCTCCACGGGAGGAACCGAGAGGTGACCCACAACTGACGTTCTTGCATTGACAAGAACAGCATCTCGATCTCGGAGGGAGTAGGTAAATAGTTGTTCGTGTCGGCGGTGAAAACATTCGCCAATCAGCTTAATCAGGTCAGGGCTTGATAAATCCAGGCTGCCTAGCGGAACATCAATCTCGAAGATCTGCTCGCCGTAGCGCATATCGGCGCTATGCTGTACCTCAACGTCGCCTTCGAACGAACTGTGAAAACGGGATCGTCCCTCGATAGCCATAGCCTCAAAAAGGCATCGCAAACCATCAGCCTCCATCGCGCTGGCATCTCCCACATGGGTACGGACCAGCTCATGCCGGAGCGAAGTCGCCAGCATGCCCCAAGCGGAGAGGACAGGAGCCATCCGCGGAACAATGACGCGACAAAGCCCAAGCTGACGTGCGATCGACACCACATGTGCGCCTGCGGCTCCTCCAAATGACAGAAGTGAAAATTTCGAGGGGTCGACTCCACGCCGGACAGTCACCAGCCGGATGCCTTCTGCCATGTGTGAGTTCACTACCCGGTATACACCGAGCGCGGCAGTTAGCCGATCGACGCCGAGGTCGACAGCTAGGCCATCCATAGCGGCTTCTGCAGCGGCGCGATCAAGTGGCATGCGTCCACCCCAAAATGCCTTTTCATCCAAAAACCCAAGAACAAGATTGGCGTCGGTAACGGTTGGCAATGTGCCACCACGCCCGTAACACGCTGGCCCCGGCTGCGCACCCGCACTATGAGGACCGACGCGCAGCATACCAGCAGCATCGACCCGGGCAATCGATCCGCCGCCGGCTCCCAAGGTAATAATATCGAGACTTGGCAACGATACCTTGTGCCCCCCGATGTCGCGATGGGAAGAGACGGGTCGTTCTCCATTTCGCACAATGGAAATATCAGTCGATGTTCCACCCATATCGAAAGGGATGATATTTCCCAGCTGCATTTCCGAAGCAGCGCGTTGCGCCGCGGCAACGCCACCAGCTGGCCCAGACAGCAATGTGGCCCCGGCTGATCGGACGGCTTCTTCCACAGAGGCCAGGCCACCATGCGACAACATGATGTAAAGCGGGCCGGCTAGACCTTCCTCAAGAAGCTGGCACTGAAGATTTTTTAAATAGCTTGCTAGTTTCGGACCAACATAGGCATTGATGACTGTTGTTGAAGTTCGCTCGAACTCTTTGATCTGCGGAAAGACGTCATGGGATGCGGATACAAAAACATGAGCCAGGGCTTCGCTGACCGCAGCCGCCGCTATTTGCTCATGGATGGCGTTCCGATAGCTATGGAGAAAACATATCGCCACAGCTTCCACGGCCTCCCGCTTAAGGATTGAAATCGCATGCTCCAGTGACCCATGGTCGATGGCAATTCGAATTTTTCCTTCGGCATCGATGCGCTCCTGAATTCCAATCCGAAGATGCCGAGGCACCAGCGGAATAGGCGGTGGGAGAACAAGGTTGTAACGATCCTCTTTCAGTCCTTCACGCATTTCGAGGATGTCGCGATGGCCTTGCGTGGTCAACAGTGCAACTTTGGCGCCCTTTCGCTCAAGTAAGGCATTTGTTGCGACCGTGGTGCCGTGAATAATCCTCTGGGTGTCCTTCAAAAGGGCTCTTCTATCTAAACCCAAAAGTCGGGAAAGATCATCAATCCCTTGCAAAAGACCGATGGTGGGATCAGCCGGCGTGGTCGACATCTTTGCAGACCAAGTATGTCCTGACTTGTCGATAGCCACAAGATCAGTGAATGTTCCACCTACGTCGATTCCGATGATGTAGCTCATTGAGAGGGTTGTCCTAGGGGCGGCAATCCTGAGAGTTGGTCCGCAGCGTGCTGCTGGACTGTTCGCTTGGAAACATCTCCCCACCCTCCCCCGCCGCTTGAACGAATAATCAATACATCGCTGGGGGAGAGTATTACCCCGACCTCTTTGGTCTTGAGTTCGCGGCTGCCATGCGTCATAGATTGGACAACATAATGATGCGGCGCACCATCGCTGCCGCCAGAAATACCACGAGAACCATGCCGGGTACCGTCGCCGGCCGTGTTGCCTAACGCAGGCTCTTCTGTTTCGATGGCAAGTTCGAGCTCAGCTCCTGCGCCGCCACAGTACTGCCCGCTACCGCCCGAAAGCGCACGAAATTCATGTCTGATGAAATACAAGGGAAACCTTGCCTCCGCGACCTCAATGCTGCCAAACTTTATGCCACCGACAGCATGCCACTCCCCCCCACCGTGCCACCCGTCACCCGCTGGCGAAGCGCCACCGCCAGGTCGGGCATGAAAAAGATGCCATATGAATTTGAGACGGGTGCGTGGGTCCGTTCCAGAGATCGCGATCCTGAACCGCCTACCCCAGCCAGCCATCGCCCGCTCCGGGCAAGCATCAGCCAATGCCGTTATGACCGCCTCGACAATTTCGTTTGAGCAATGGCTGGTGCAGAGCGTCACCGGCGCCCCTTCATTCGCCCAGACGATGGTTCCTTGCTTCGCAATAACCTGGAGAGCCCTGAAAGCGCCGTCATTTTTCGGAATGTCAGAATCAATGAGATAGGCGAATGCCATCGCGACTGCGGATTGCATATTCGCATGCGATGAATTCACAAAACTTGTGCTTTGCGGATCAGACTCGGAGAGATCGACAGTTAGCGTAGATCCGACCTTCGTGATGCGAGCGCGAATGACAATATCCTGCCGGCCATGCCCGTCATCATCCAGAGTCGCGTGCCCGTGGTAGACGCCATCACGCCAAGAAGAGATTACAGCGCGTGTCCTGCGTTCGGTGGCATCGAGCAGCGCATCAGTCGCCTGGAGCAGCCGATGTAGGCCAAAGTCCTCAAGCAGCGTCGCAAGTCGCTTCTCAGCCAGTTTTGCTGAACCCACCATAGCAGCGAGATCACCCCGAAAATCGCGCCCATGCCGCACATTAGCTGCAAGCATTCTCACGATATCTTCGCGTTGCTTACCCTTATCGTAAAGCTTAAGAGGAGGAATTCGGATCCCCTCTTGCCAGATTTCGGTAGCACCAGGGTTATAACCACCGTGCGTCGCGCCACCTATATCACTTTGATGTGCCCGATTAATTGACCAGAAGACCAATACGTCACCATGGAAGACCGGGACAAAAACAGTGAGGTCGGGAAGATGGCTTCCTCCGTGGTAAGGGTCATTGAGAAGAAACACATCGCCGCAATGTATTTCATTGACAAAGGTTTCTGCCACCGCACGCGCCGCCCATGCCATTGCGCCAACATGAACAGGAACATGTTCGGCTTGAGCCACAAGTCGGAGTTGCGCATCGACGATTGCACACGAAAAGTCGCGTGACGAATTGAGTATTTGCGAATACGCCGTGCGCAGCATGGCCTCGCCCATTTCCTCAACAATCGAGAACAGTCTATGCTCAACAAGTGAGGTGGTTATTGCGTCTTGGCCAGAAATATCGTCCATCAAAGCGCCAGTCAAAATCCGGGAAACAGGTTTACAACCAGAATGGTCAAGCTGATGGTTGAAATCTGGCACTTCATGGTGGCATCCCCGACATCGTTAAGGCCAAGGGGCTCTTGGTCTGTAATTTTCATTAATGACTTCAGGTAGACATTCACAGCCAGTCGCGGGGAAAGTTAATTCCTGCGACAAACCACTTTTGCGGAATTAATGATCCGGTTTGCCTGTACGCCAAACCCGCGGGCGCACTTATTACCAAAACCGTGGTCCAAACTAGGGCACGCGCCTTAAAACGGCAACACCTCCGTCCACTCGGTGCTACTTAACGAACTGGGGAAGCCAAGTCGCAATACCTGGAAACGCAGTCAAAATGCCGACCCCAACGAGCATGACCAGCCAAAATGGGACTGCGGCGCGGGCAGCTTCACCAAGAGAAACCTCTCCCCGTGTAATTCCGCAGATAACAAAAAGATTCATACCGACCGGGGGGGTTAACATGCCAATTTCAATCATGATCGTTATGATGATTCCCAACCAGATAGCATCAAAACCAAGACCGATCATCAGCGGGAAAACAACGGGCAGCGTCATGATCATCATCGAGATGCCGTCAAAAAAGCAGCCAAGGATTACATAAGTGATGATTATCATAATAAGCATCGTATATTTAGAAATACCCCAGACAGAAACAGCTTTTAGGATTTCCTGCGGAAGTCCAATCAACTGAATCGCCTGCGCGAGAATCACCGCACCAATAAAGACTACAGCAACCACACCGAAGGTCCGCGAGGTCGAAATTAAGGCCTCCAGCATCTTTCGTGGCGTCAAGGTGCCCTTTGTAATACCCATGATGATCGAGGCCGCCACGCCCACTGCAGCAGCCTCAGTTGGCGTCGCAAGACCTGCAAATAAACTTCCCAACACCGAAAATATCATTAACAAAAGTGGCCAAATATGTCGCAACTCGAGGATTGCGACCACTAGAGACACCTTTTCGCCGTTCTCCGGTGCAATGCCAGGATTGCGATGGGCACTCCAGAAAACAACCCCCATAAAGAGCGCCGCCATCAATAAGCCCGGCATGATCCCTGCAATAAAAAGCTTTCCGATCGATGTGTCGGTGATCGCGCCATAGATTAACAAGGACAGGCTCGGGGGAATCAAGAGCCCAAGCGTCCCACCCGCGGCGAGCGTGCCAACAACGACCGAACGGTCATAACCCCTGTCACGTAGCTCCGGATAGGCTACTGACCCGACGGCCGCGGCAACGGACATGGATGATCCTGAAACCGCACCAAACAATGTGCATACAGCGATATTTGTGTGGAGTAATCCGCCCTTTAGGCGCGAAAACAGTGGTGCCATCGCTTGGTATATGCCGCGTGAAAGCCCACTCACAACAAGAATGTCGCCAAGCAGTATAAAAAGCGGAACCGACGTCAGCGTAAAGCTGGTGAGAATATTCCACACCGCCTCCATACCACGCTGCGTCGCGTTGCCGCCGTAGTACGAAAGGATCATGAATCCTGTCAAACCTAAGGCCGCCCCTAGCACGGCACCAGACAGAATCGTGCCCGCAAGCATACCTGCGATCGCAGGGAAAATCATAAGGTGTTAAGCCTGCTCAGATTACGATACCACCAGCTTTTGGCGGAGGCCGGCACCCACGCCAAATCGCGCAGACAATGCAAAAAATTAAAATCGCGAATATCATCAACTTCCATGGCGCCAAAAAAAGTTGCGCTTGTTCGCTCTTCTCGTTAAACCTCACGGCAGTCGTATAAAACTTCCAGGATTCCAGCGCAAAAACCAGTAAAAAAGAAAGTAAGATGAGCTCGCCCACAATCCAAGAAAACCTCCGGAAAAAACCGGTCAATCGGTCGGTGATGAGGGTAACCCGAATATTGAGATTGTCAACAATAGTTAATGGCATAACCAAGAATACACTCGCCACCAAAAATAATCCTGATAGCTCTTCTGTCTGGGGCAAAGGCGAACCAGATAGGTAGCGCATTCCAGCAGCAAGCAGAACAATTAAAAAGATAGCGAGATTTGCAAGGCCCGAGAGCACTAGCAGCCCTTTCGCAAGTCGATTCAGCCCGGTTTCCACAATGCTGCCCTCGGCACGCACGACCTCTATGCGACTCATTGGAAAGTCTGGTTAATTTTTAAGGCCCATCATTTTCATAATCTTTGCCTGATTTTCACTGCTTTTAGTCTCTTTCGCGATGAGATCCCAAGTCTTCATCGCAGCCGACCTAATTGCCTGTTTATCTGCTGCGCTCATGTCATCATGGAATGTAACCCCCTGCGCTTTTAGCTTTTCGCGCGCTTCCGCCTCGCCTTTGATATCGCCTGAAAAATCAAAGCTCGCCTTTTCCAGTTCTGCAACAGCCGATTTGATAACGCTCTTTACGTTGTCCGGCAATGCAGCCCACTTTGCCTGATTAGCCATGATGACGTAAGGTACCGGCGGGAATGGAAAGCCGGTGTCAATTGCATACTTCGCCACCTCCTGCAGTGAGACGGTATTGGCAATCCGAGCTGGGTACAAAGCGCAGTCAATTACCCCAGTCTGTAGCGCAGAATACAACTCCTGTTGTGCAACTGTTTGGGCAGCAACCCCGAGTGCCTTGAAGGTTTCAATTTGCTCCCGGGTACCAACACGAAGCTTGTACTTTTTTAAGTCGGCGAGTGACTTGACAGGCTGCCGGCAAAAAATCGTTCCATTCAGAATCGACAACCCCATAAATCCAATGGGCTCGATTTTATTTTTACGCATTCCCTCTGCAAGTATTTCCTTGACAGCCGGCAGTGCTTTCAAGTGCTCCTCCGCACCAGTGACCGAGCCGTAGACATAGACGGACGCCAAATCTGGTGTGTCTCGGCCTAAAAATGGCGGCCATATGAAGCCCAACTCTGGCGTGCCATCCTGCATCCAGCGCAAAGCGTCCACATCCTTGAGGCCCATCGCACCGCCCTCCAAGAGGTTAATTTTGAACCTCCCCGCAGCGTTCTTGTTCACATTTGCCACAAAGTCACGGACAAAGCCTGACTCAGCACGCGACGGTGCATAACTGTTATTGAACTTCCATTCTGTCTGCGCGACTGCCGGCGAGCTTGCCGTCAGCGCCGCAAAAGCGCTTGCTATCAAAAAGCGAAAGGTGTGTGTCATCGAAAATTCTCCAAAGCAAATCAGCTGAAATAACTATCTATCGCGTTGATTGTCACGATCTGGAACTGAGCCAAACAGAGGGAAAACCCTAGAAACCTCGCTAGGGTTTTCGCGAACAACACGCCGCTCAGCGTTGTTGGATAGAGGCCTACATAGCAGATCTTGTGGCCGCCATTCAAAGGAAAAAAGTAGGGCCTAGGTTGTCGTTTATGCTTACTTCGACATGAGCGAACAAAAGGGAAACCATGAGTGATGTCAATCGGGCCCGCGCCCAGCGCCTGCTGGGTGCGCAACAGCTTGACGCTGTGGTGGTGTCCAAACCTGAGAGCTTCACCTGGGCGACCGGGGCACCGGCCGGGGTTGCCGCGTTTTTTCGGCGTGCCGGCGCTGCAATGGCGCTGATACCGACCGCCGCCAATGCGCCGATCGAGGCGGTTTGCACCGAGCTCTTCGCCGCGCCGGCTCGCGCGGCGCTGGGGCTGGCGCAGGTTCACACCCACCCGGATTGGGTGGAGACCGCCGATATCCGGCCCTGGCTTGACACCGACCTGGGCGCGGCCGAGCTGGTTGACAGGGCCTTCTCTAAGGCCGCCCGCCCGGCCGGGTTTGAGCGTCCTGCGGCGTTTGACGCGCGGCAGGCCTTCCTGGCGCTGGGTGACCTCTTGAGGGCGCGCGGCCTGTCCCGTGCCTGCATCGGCCTTGATCTGGATTTTTGGCCAGTGGCTGATTTTGAGTTGCTCAAAGCCGTGCTGCCACGGGTGCAATGGCGCGATGCCAGTCAAGTGCTCGGGCAAATCAAGGCCGTCAAATCGCCGACTGAGATTGCCCGGCTGACCCAGGCGGCGCTGATTGCCGAAGCCGGTATCCACCATGCCTTGGCGGCCGTGCATGAGGGCATCCACCGCGACGCCATTGCCGCGGCCTGGCGCGCGGGTGTTGCGCTTGAAACGCAGCGCTTGGGCGTGACGCTCAGCGGTCAATGGGAATACACCACCGTCGGGCCGCTCCCTTGGGCCGGTGGTGCCTGCTTGCAGCGTGGCGACGTGCTCAAATTTGATGTCGGCTGTGTGGTGCAGGGCTACAGCTCCGACAGTGGCCGCACCTACACTCTGGGTCCGGCCAGACCGCGCACGCGCGACATCATGGCTGCCTTGAGTGACGCTTTTTCAGCTGGGCTGGAGGTGCTCAAGCCCGGGCATCTGATGCGCGAGGTGCATGCCGGGGCGACGCGTGCCATGCAGCGTGCCGGCTTCAGCCGGTTCAGCCGCGGCCACTTTGGCCACAGCCTGGGGCATGACACATTTTGTGAGGTCCCGCCCTTTTTGTCGGCCCAGGCCGACGAGCCGCTGGAGGCCGGGATGGTGCTGGCATTCGAAACCCCGTTTTATGTAGATGGCGAGGGGGGCTTCATCATCGAAGACCAGTTCCTGATCACCGCGCAGGGCGCCCAAGCTGCTTGGTCACTTCCGCGCGAACTGGGCTGCCTGCCCCTGTGACCAACCCCGCCCCGCAAGCCCCGGCTCAGGCATCGTCAAAACGGTAACCGACACCGTAGACCGAGCTGATGCCAGCCTCGCCGGTGCCAGCCTGTTCCAGCTTTCTGCGCAGATTTTTGATGTGGCTGTCAATGGCGCGGTCGCTCACGTCGCGCAGGTCTTCGTGCACGGTGCCTAGCAGCTTGGCTCGGGCAAACACCTGACCCGGGCGGGACATCAGCAGACCCATCAGTCGGAACTCCAGCGGCGTCAGTGGCAGCGGCAGCCCACGCCACAGGATCTGCTGGCGCCCCTCATCAAGCGCAAAGGCCGCTGGTGCCAACCCTGTGGCAAGCCGACCCTCGCTGCGGCGCAGCAGCGCTTTGATGCGGGCCACCACCTCACGCGGGCTGAAGGGTTTGCAAACATAGTCGTCTGCGCCGGTGTCGAGGCCCAACAGCCGATCGATTTCGTCCACCCGAGCGGTGAGCATGATGATGGGCACAGCCGAAAACGCTCGCACGGCGCTGCACACTGAGATACCGTCGAGACCGGGCAGCATGAGGTCCAGCAGGATCAGGGCCGGCGCCTGCTCTCGCACACTCGTGACCGCGTCCAACCCATTGCCGCACTGTGCTGTGGCAAAGCCATGCATGTGCAGGTAGTTGGCCAGCATATCGGCGATTTTGAGGTCGTCTTCAACAATAAGAATGGTGCGCGGTGCAGCCGGGGATGACTGCGGCTGCTCGGGCGTCTGCGGTCTCATGCGCCGGCCTGTTTGCGCTGGGCCGTTTGCGGCTTCAAAGGCAGCGCCACCTCGATGGTCAGACCGCCCAGGGGCGAGGGCTTGGCCTGGACTTTGCCCTGGTGCGCCTGCACGATGGCGCGCACGATGGACAAGCCCAAACCACTGCCATGCTGGCCAGTGCGGGTGCGTGCAATGTCGAGCCGAAAGAGCGGCTCAAACAACCGGTGCAGATGTTCGGCCGCAACCCCTGGGGTACTGTCTTCAACAGTCAACAAAACCACCTCCTGCTGCAAGCGCCAGCGCACCTGAATTTGCCCGGGGCTGCTGGTGTAGCGCAAGCTGTTTTCCAGCAGGTTGGACAGCAGTTGTTCGATACGGCCCCAGTCCCAGTGTGCAAGCAGCGCTGACGCACCTGCGTCAAAGAGCAGGCTCAGGCCTAGCTGGGTGGCGCGGGTGTCAAAGCGTCTGGTCATGCGCGCCAAGGCTTCGCTGATATCGCCTGCGGCAAAGGAGCAGCTGAGCTGGTTGATATCGGCCATGGACAGCATGTGCAAGTCATCCACCAGGCGGGTGAGTTGCGCCACCTCTTCGCGCAAACTGGCCATCACGCCAGGCGTGGGCGCACGTGCGCCGTCTTCAATCGACTCCATCTCTCCACGCAATACTGACAGCGGCGTACGCAGCTCGTGCGAGATCTGGGCGATCCAGTGACGCCGCGAGGCCTCCATCGTGCCCAGCGACAGCACCATGGCATTCACATCGGCCAGCAGCTCATCAATCTCCACGGCGCCTCGGTCCACTGCAGCTACATCGAGCTGCACCCCGGGCTCGCCGCGCGCGATGCGGTGGGTGGCCTGCTGCAGTTGTCGCAGCGGCCGGCTCCAGCGGCCCGCCACCCACCAGGCCGCCAGCACGGCCAGCGCGATGGTTGCCAGGGCGGCCAACAAAAGGCCGGTGTACTGGCGTTGCAAAAAGCGCGCATCAAGCCCATCAGGCACGGCCTCAATGCTGAGCTCGACCGAGGCGACATCGGCACCACTGACCACCACGGCCCGCACTAAACGCCGCGCATCCAACGGCTGGGGCCGGCCTGCCAACCACTCGCCTTGGGCATCGCGAACCACGATGCGCTCGCCCAAGCTGCCACCGGGTGCACCCGGTGGTGGCGGTCTTCGCACGCGACCCACTCCCTCGCGCGGTGGCGGGGGAGGCAGCGGCATGGTAGACCAGCCAGGGGGTTCTCGCTCAGGTGGTGGCCGGCGCAGCGGCGGCCCATCGCGCGCGCCGAGGTCATAAAACTCGTCGACCAGTTCGCGCAGTGCCTGCCGATCACCCTGGAGCCAGGCCATGCTGGGGTCGGCCACCGCGCGGCGCTCGACGATTTGCACAAAGCGGGTGAGCTGCTCCTCATCGCGCAGGCGCATGTAATCAACAAAACCGCTGCGCAGGTTCCACAGGCTCAAACCGCCAACCAGTGCCACGGCCAGCACCACAGCGGCGGCGAGCAGCATGGAGAGTTGGTGGGCAATTCGCAGATGCACAGGCGCGATCTTAGGCCGGTGCGGCAGGCTCAGGGAGGCCTGGCCCGATAGCCGTCGCTGAGGGTTCGCAAAAAGGCCACGATGGCGTTGATGTCGGGCTCGCTGAGGGCCGGGCCCGAGGCCGCAGGCCGGTTGAATGGGGCTTTGACCACCTCGATGTTGTCAAGGTATTTGGCTGGCAAATCGTTGCTCTGCGCCTGGCCGTACCAAAACTGCGGGTTGCTGTTTCGGGTTGAGTAAAACCGCAGTACCGTAGGCAAATCCTTGAAAAAGCCGTTGTGCATGAAGGCCGGTCGCTCAGCCACGTTGCGCAGTGTTGGCATGCGGAATTTGCCGCAGAAGTTCTCGATCGTCAGGCCCGGCATTGCGGTGCTGGGCAAGCTCGGGGCCGTGCGCTCTGGCCCGCACAGGCCCAGGTCAAAAAAGGCTGGGTCAGAATTTTTCGGGATCGCTGGGTTGCGCGGAATGCCATTGGCATAAAAGGTGAACTCCGAAAACGGCGAGTCTTCCGGTTTGCCGCTGGCCGGGTTCATCAAATGGCAGGCCACGCAGTTGCCTTTGGCGGGGTCCATGAACAGCGCCATGCCACGCGCCTCGGTCTGGTTCAAGGTGGTCTCACCACGCACCATGGCGTCGTATTTAGAGCTGAAGGGCTGCAATCGAGCCCGCTCAAAGGCCGCAATAGCCAGCCCGATGGCGTTGAATGCGGCATCGGTATTAGCAAAAATAGTGTTGCCAAACTCCTGCCGGAACAACTGTGCATAAGCCGATGCGGCGATCTTGTCTACAACGCTCTGGCGGCTGGGGTTGTTCATCTCCAAGGGGTTGAGCAGTGGGCCCAGGGCCTGCAATTCAGCAGAATCGGCGCGACCGTCCCAAAACAGCCCGCCGACTGCCTCGGTTTCGCCGTTGGCAGTCACAAAAGTCAGGGGCGTGGGAACCAGCCCCAGGTAGCTGTTGGTCATGGCATTGCGCAGGCCAACAGAAGCCTGCCTGCTGCCCACGGCCACGCCGCCACGCCCGCCATGGTTACCGGCAAAACCCATGTTGGCCTGGTGGCAGGCCGCGCAGGCAGTGCCGCGTGGCTCGGAGAGATTGTCGTCAGTGAAGATGCGTTGGCCGAGTTCGGCTCGGTCGCCGACCAGCGCCCGGTTCGCGGCCGCGGCAATCTCTGGATCAACACTAGTCTCGGCGCCACCGCCGCAGGCACTCAACAACAGGGACATAGCCAAGCTCAGCAGCATTTGGCTTGCCCCGGGTTTGGGCCGAGGGCTGGTTTCAAGGCAAGAAGACATGGCGGGGTTCCTAAAGTTGGCAGCAGCAAGCGCCGCATGGGTGCACTGTGCTGGCCAACTGTGGAGGAACTGTGGAGAACACCGGGTATTCACCGCCCGCTTACAAGCATTTACAAGTCTTTACACCTCGCTGATGGGGGGCTCTGGCTGGCTCAAGGGCCGCCATGGGCCGGGGGTGCCTGCTCTGCAAAGCCGGTCTGTAACTCGTAGGCGTGGGCGATTCGGTACAGGGTGCTTTCTGCAAAGGGGCGCCCAATGAGTTGAAAGCCGCAGGGCAGGCCATTGGCGGTGGCGCCGCCCGGCACTGCCAGGGCTGGCAAACCCAGCACATTGACCGGGCGCATCAGGCGGGTGATCTCGTTGAGAATGCGCATGGTGGTGGCGCCTCCTGAGACATCAACCTCAGACAGGCGTGGCACCTCCATCGGCAGCACCGGCGCCAACAGGGCGTCGCAACGGTCAAACACCTTGGCACAAAAATTTCGCAACATCGGCCCGCGCAGCCGCTGCGCCTGGGCAAAGGCCTGGGCGGTGACCGCCAGCGTGCCTTGAATCCTGCCTCGAGTTTGCGGCGTGTAGCGCTGCGGGCAGTCGCGCATCCAGGCGCCGTGGATGGCGAGCACGTCGCCCCAGGTCAAGAAAAAGCCGGCCGCGTTGATGGCGTCCAGGTCTGGCATATCGATCTCCACCACCGTCAGGCCCAAGCCGAGCAAGACTGCGCGCACGCGGTCCAGGCAGGCAACAACCTCGGGCTCCAGACCCCGGTCAAAATAGCCCTTGGGTATGCCGATGCGCAGGCCCTTGACCGGGCCTTGCAGCTGCCCGAGGTAATCGGGCACCGCTTGCTGCGCGGTGGACGGGTCGCGCGGGTCATGGCCCGCAATGACTGACAACATCAGCGCGTTGTCGGCAACAGTACGGGTTAAGGGGCCAACCGTGTCAAGCGACTGCGACAGGGGCATGGCGCCGGCGCGCGAGACCAGACCGAAGGTGGTTTTCATGCCCACCAGGCCGCAAATTGCGGCGGGCAGGCGCACCGAGCCTGCTGTGTCCGAACCCAAGGCGCCATACACCACGCGGGCGGCCACCGAGGCGCCCGAGCCGCTCGATGAGCCGCCGGTGATGTAGTCGGTGTTCCAAGGGTTGCGAACATCGCCCAAAAAAGCATTCTGGCCGGTCGGGCCATAGGCAAATTCGGTCATGTTGAGGGTGCCGATCTGGATCGCCCCGGCGGCGTCCAGGCGCTCGAGTACGCCAGCCGTGGTGGGTGCGACCCAGTGCTGGCGGATTTCGCTGCCGCAACTCGAGACCAGCCCGGTGCGGTAAAACATGTCTTTGTGCGCCAGTGGCACGCCGTGCAGGGGCCCGCGCACCACGCCGCGTGCGATATCAGCATCACATTGCCGGGCGGCTGCCAGTGCTGTGGCTTCATCCAGACGCACAAAGGCGTTGAGCTGGGCCTGCGTAGCTTTGGCGGCGGCTATCGCCGCCTGGGTCAAGTCAAGTGACGAGACCTGCCCACTGCGCAGCGCCAGCGCTGCTGCCACCAAGCTGGCCGTAGCAGCAGCCGGGGGTGGCGCCATCGGCCCAGCGGCTGGCGCGTCAATCGGCGGCTGTGCGCGGTTCTCTTGTAGGGCAGCATACAGAGACAGGGTGTCCACATCAAAATCGAGCTCTGCGCTGGCGCGCTCAAGTGCGGCGTAAGCCGGTGCCGCCACCGCAGCGATTTCTGCTGCTCGGGTGTCGCTGACGGTCCAGCCGATTCGCTTTGCCTGGCGAAGGATGTCGGCCACTGTCACGGCAGCTTGGTTCATGGAGTGAAGCGTCGAAACGCCCAAATGAAGATGCTCTGAGTTATACCACTCGCCCCCCGGCCTGCACAGGGCGGCGCCGCATAATCCAAACCCATGGACAAGCTCAAGCAACTCAGCTCGTTTGTTTCGGTGGTCACCCGGGGCAGCCTGAGCGCAGCCGCCCGGGCTGAAGGGCTGGCACCCGCCATCATGGGCCGCCGGCTCGACGCCTTGGAGGAGCGACTGGGCGTCAAACTGCTGGTACGCACCACCCGACGCATCACACTGACCCACGAGGGCAGCGCGTTTTTGGAGGATTGCCAACGCCTGCTGGCCGACCTGGCCAGTGCCGAGGCCAGTGTGTCGGCTGGCGGGGTCAAGGCCAGCGGTCATCTCCGCATCACCGCACCTGCGGGTTTCGGGCGGCGCCATGTGGCGCCCCTGGTGCCGCGCTTTCGAGAGCTGCACCCCGAGGTCACCCTCTCGCTCAACCTGAGCGACCGGGTGGTAGACCTGGCTGGCGAGGCTGTGGACTGTGCGGTTCGGGTGGGTGACCTGCCCGACTCGTCGCTGGTGAGCGTGCGCCTGGCAGACAACCGGCGACTGTGTGTGGCCACGCCGGGCTATTTGCAGCGCTGCGGGCGGCCGCAGCGGCCACAGGACTTGGCCCGCTTTGATTGCCTGAGCCTCTCCAGCGATGCCTCGCAAAGCCGCGGCTGGGCGTTCCAGGTGGGACGGGGCGAAGGCAGCGAGTTGGTACACATCAGGCCCGCTGGGCCGCTGGATTGTTCAGACGGGCAAGTGCTGCATGACTGGTGCCTGCGGGGCCTGGGCATCGCCTGGCGCAGCACATGGGAGGTCGAAGCCGAAGTGGCAGCCGGCACTTTGGTGTCTATTTTAGAGGAATTTGCTGCGCCACCCAACGGCATTTATGCGGTTTTTGCCCATGCCAAGCACTTGCCGCTGCGGGTGCGGCTTTGGATCGACTTTCTCAAACACCACTATGCCCAGGCGGGCTACTGGCAGGGGTCCTGAGGCGGGTGCTGGGACTGGCGCAGTCGGTCGGCCGCTTAAAATCTTGCGATGCAAATTGTCAAACAACAGCTGCTCGATGCGCTGGCACAAGCACTGGAGGCGCTGAGCCCGGGCGCCGGGGCCAAGGCGGTTTTTGAGTCGCCCAAAGTGCCGGCCCACGGCGACCTCGCGACCACCGCCGCCATGCAACTGGCCAAGCCGCTCAAACTCAACCCCCGCCAACTCGCCGAAACCCTGCGCGCCAAGTTGCTTGAGAGCCAGCCCTACCAGCGCTGGACCGAGGCCCTGGAAATCGCCGGGCCAGGCTTTATCAATATTCGGCTGACGCCTGAGGCCAAACAACAGGTGGTGCCGGCGGTGCTGGCACAGGGCGTCGACTTTGGCTGCCAAACCGCCAGCGGACACAAGATGATGGTCGAATTTGTGTCAGCCAACCCGACCGGGCCGCTGCACGTGGGCCACGGGCGCCAAGCCGCGCTGGGCGATGCAATTTGCAATCTTTACCAAACCCAGGGCTGGGAGGTGTACCGCGAGTTCTATTACAACGATGCCGGCGTGCAAATCAGCACCCTGGCCACCAGCACCCAGCTGCGCGCCAAGGGCTTTAAGCCAGGCGACCCGGAGTGGCCAGAGCAGGCTTACAACGGCGAATACATCGCCGACATTGCGACGGATTTTTTAGCCAAGAAAACCGTGACCGCTGACGACCGCAGCTTCACGGCCTCTGGGGATATGACAGCACTCGATGATTTGCGCGAGTTTGCCGTGGCCTATTTGCGCCACGAGCAGGACCTTGACCTGCAAGCCTTCGCAGTCAAGTTTGACAACTATTACCTCGAAAGCAGCCTCTACCGCAGCGGCCGGGTCGACGACGCCGTGCGCCGGCTGCAAGCCGCTGGCAAAACCTATGAACAGGATGGCGCGCTGTGGCTCAAGTCGACCGACTACGGCGACGACAAAGACCGGGTCATGCGCAAGGGAGACGGCAGCTACACCTACTTTGTGCCCGACGTGGCCTACCACATCAGCAAATGGGAGCGGGGCTTCAAAAAAGCCGTCAATATCCAGGGCACCGACCACCATGGCACCATTGCCCGGGTGCGCGCTGGCCTTCAGGCTGCCGGTGCTGGCGTGCAGATCAGCACCTTGGCCACCAGCACCCAGCTGCGCGCCAAGGGCTTTAAGCCAGGCGACCCCGAGTG
>SXGQ01549249.1_pt1 | contig 17360 bp, 24 predicted proteins | sample 3178371 | NCBI WGS metagenome assembly SXGQ01 (sample SAMN11356859, study PRJNA531348) | freshwater metagenome | isolation source: freshwater sample F1-20 | place: China: Fuxian Lake, Yuxi | collected 2017-12-25 | reverse complement strand
TCGTAGGCGCGACTGTGGCATTGGCGATGGTGCCCTCCAGAGCGCGGGTATCCACGCCCTGAGCAAGCCCCGATGCAAGTCCATCAAACCATGTATCCAGATCCGACATAGGCCCCTTCTTGGTGGGGCTGCCCGTCTTCAGATAGTCCTGCAGAATCTTCGCGATCGCGTTACCAGCCGCGCCGATACGCGGCAGAACCGCCGTAAGTCCATCAGCAAAGTTCTCTCCGAGCGCCTTGCCGCTGGACAGGAAAGCCGTAGCGAGTTGGTTGAGCCTGGCGACGGTACCCTTCGTCTTCTTCAGCGACAGATTGCGGACATCCTCGAAGAAGCCGGTCATTCTCGCCAGAGCGCCCTCCAGCTTGGCACGCTCGTTCTCTCGCTGCTGGTCATAGAGAGCCTGCTGAGTGGCGAGCGCCGCTTCTTCTGCGGCCTGACGCTGCGCCATCTGAGCCTCCAGCAGCATGCGGCTGTTCTCCCCGGCGATGCGCTCCTGCTCCAGCTTGTAGTCCAGCTGATCTTGCAGGTTCTGCCGGCGTCCTGCCCATTCGGTGTCAAATGCGTCCTGAGCGGCCTGACGATCTGCCTCACGCTGACTGCGCTCTTCCTCGGCAGTCTTCTGGAGGTCCGCAATAGTCTGCGCCCTGACAGCATCATCCACAGCCTTCTTCGCAGCAGCAATCGAGGCAGGATCACCGAAGTCCTGAGCCTCGCGGAGCTTGGCCTGAGCATCTGATACTGCTCCCGCCAGGTCCTGAGCCTGTGCAGAGTCCTGCAGGGATCTGATCCGCGCCTCAGCCGGAGTCAGCTCATCGTAGAACTTGGTGAGGCTCTTCTGAGCATCACGCATCATCAGATCGAAGCTGCGGAACGAAACCTCGGTTGCGAGGACATTGCCCTTCGTGTCCGTGAGAGCACCCTTGAAGTTGCGCTCGATGGACTTCAGATTGGCTGCCGTGGTCGCCTGAGCGTTCTCCAGAGATCCGGTGATCCGCGTCCATGCGCCATTGATCTGGACATACCCACCCTGATACTCGCGACCGATCGCGTCCATCTGCGTCTTGGTGCTCGCGGCCATGCTCTGCAGCTGAGCCTGAGTCGCAGCGTCAAACCTCTTCAGAGCAACGGTTGAGAGCGCCTGAGCAAGTCCACCAGCAGCAGTCCCGATCTGCTGAGTGCGCTTATCACGCGCCGCCTTGATGCTTTCCTTGCTCGGACTCTTCCTGCCGCCCTTGGCGCCTCTACCCTTGGCGAATGCTGCCCCGGTGCGCCTCAGGGCATCGTCAATGCTCATGCCCCCATTGACCAGGTTCTGCTGACGGCGGTTCAGCACGACCTCTCCAGCCGTGAGCATCGCCGGCACCTTGTCCCTGCCCCCAGGTCCGCGCACCTTGCCGCCTGAGGCGAAGCCGGTGACATACCCCCCGGCGTACTTGCCAGTGACCTTGGTCTCCGTGACATTGACGCGAACGCTCGCCACCTTGCCGTCAAGTGTCTCGACCTTGCGGAGCAGGTTGTCCAACTTGGTAATGGCGGGGTCCACGTTCTTCCCCAGGTTCACGCTGGAGAAGTCCCTCGCCTTGCCTGCCGCGTTGTTGAGAATGTCGCCAGGCTTCGCGTTGGCAATATCACGGAGAGGCTTCGCCAGGTCAGCTCGGCCCATAGCGTCAAACTGATCCGCAGCTGCTCGTGCATTCTGCTGGAGGGCCTTGAATCCCTGATCCTGTGAGAGTCGCTTGTTCAGCGCATCCACAGCCGACTCGTAGTCCTTCGCGGCCTTGCTGCCCTGCCCCCCGGCCTGCGCTGCGAGCCGCAGACCGCTGATGCGCGTCATCTCCGCAGACGATGCCTCGCGCATCCTCGCGGTGACATTCGTGTATTCGGTACGGAGAGTGCCGATGGACTGCTTGACCTGACCAGCCGCCTGGCTCTCGTTGCCCATTGAGGTCGCCAGCTGCGCCTGTGCGCTGGTGAGGCGCTGAATGGCCGCTGAGTACTGCGATCCGCTGGTAATGCCCTGCTGCCTGAGGGACTGAACCTGACGCTCTGCGGCAGCGACCTCTGCGACAGCCTGCTTGGTCGCCATCTGCGATTGCGTGTAGTTACCTACCGCTCCGAGCAGCGTTCCTACTGCTCCGGCTGCGTTACGCGCTGCAGTATCAAGCCCTTGCAGAGCTTGTGCGTATGCCTGCGCCGGGGGCGTGCCTCCGAACAGTCCCGATGAGAGCGCGGCGATTCCACCCACGAGAAGACCCACGCCGGCAGCGGCGAGCGCCCACGGGTTCCCGCCTCCGCTCAGAGCAGTCCTGAGAGCGGTCATCGCAAGACCGGCCTTGCTGAATCCCGCCTGTGCAGCGGTAAGACCTGGCGCAAGACCGATAGATGCCGCTGTCATGCCCGTGAAACCCGTCTGCAGGGCCTTCGTAGCACCTGCGAGGGCCGTGACACCGCTGACGGCTGCCTGCACTACTGCAAGCTGCCTGAGGCCCTGCACGAATCCTATGACCTTGTTGATTGACATAGCCGTGAGCAGAGCGACGATCGCCCCGGTGGCAACAGCGGCTAGAGGGCCGAATCCTGCGATGGCCGATGCTGCGCCCGACACAACCCCAGCGAACAGACCAAGGGGACCGATCGCAGCAGTAACCACATTGCCAATCGTCGTGAATGCGGCCTGCGCGATAGTGCCGATATCCGACAGCAGGTTCTTGAAGCCCTCGCTGCGGAGTACCTGAGTGGCGAAGTTTCCGAATGATGTAGCGGCCTGTGTGAATGCCGGCACGGCTGCCTTGACAACATCATTTAGCACCGGCATGAGCGAGGTCATCGCCGGCAGCAGTCCGACGCCGATCTGAGCCTTCGCATTCGCAACCTGAGCAGCGAAGATGCGCTGCTGATTCGCTGCGCCTCCAGATGTACGGGCGAAGTCACCCTGAGCATCGCTGGTCTGCTTCAGAATCTGCGCCTGCGCTGCCAGCACGCGCTGCTGAGGGGTAAGACTGCCCTTGGTGGTCTTGATGATGCCCATCGCCAGCGCCTGCTGCTTCAGCGTGGCGTCATCAAGCAGCACTCCATAGCGGCGGATCGGCTCGCTCTCGCCGCGCAGCGCAGCGCCGATCGCAAGGATCGCCTCTTCTGGAGAAGTGTTGTAGAAGCTCGCCAGGTCGGCAGACAATCCGACGAGCCTGGTGCTGAAGCCAGTGAGTTCCTTGCCGGAGAGTCCGGCGCTCTTGCCAAACACGGCGAATGTGGACGCAGCATCCAGCGCTGCGGTCTTGGAGAGGCCCATGCTCGTCGCGGCACGGTTCGAGAACTGCTCGATAGCCCCGGCGCTGCGACCGAAGATGACGCGAGTCTTGCTCATGGACTCGTTGAGATCCGAAGCGGCCATAGTGACCGACTTGATCCCCTGTATGGCCTTCGTCACGACGAATGCCCCAGCAGCGGCCTTCATCGCGATACCAAGCCTGCCGAATCCTGCTGAGGCCCTGCCTACCTGCCTGTCCGACGAGGAAGCGAACGTCGTGACCTGAGAGTTGGCCTTCTTTAGCGCACGCTCCAGGTTGCCGATGCGGGCACCGAGTTCGACATATGCCGATGCAACCTCAGTAGCCACTTGCTAACCCTTTCGCTGCTTCTCCGCTTCGCGAGCCGCCCTCTCGCGCTCTCTCATTTCATAACGATAGTAGGCGATCCATTGCGTCATTTCGGCTCGCGTCATTCGCTGATCAAGCTCAGCGACTGTCATGCCTAGATCACGCGCTATCCGGAATCGCCACGTTGTCTCCGGCCTCTTCCAGAAACATGGCCTCGGCGTCCTCCAGAGCGGAGATACCGATGCCGCTCAGGGACATTACCCGGTCCAGAACCCGGTTGATCGCTCGCATGGACTGACCACGCACCCACTCATAGGCATCCTCGCCAAGCTCAGGCTCCACGATGCCGGCGATGACAAGATAGGTCTGGAGCTTGGTTTCGGTGAGGTTGCCGCGTGCGTCGGTCGCCTTCTCCTGCACCTGCTGATAAGCCGCCATTGACAGCTCACGCACCTTCACCCGAGCGCCCCACTCGGGAACATCTACCCACTCTTCGCGGAGAGTCTGCTTCTTCAGCAGATCCTCGGCACTGAGAATCGGCAGCGGCTGCCCCTCAGCCGCGCCGTTCGCCCCGGACTCAGTCATCAGACCGTGCCCCTGGTGACCGCACCGGAGTTCTGGAACTCGGCGCTGAAGCTGACCGCATCGCCAACGTCGGCGCTGACCTCGTAGGAAGTCAGGATGGCCGAACCCGAGTAGTAGGGACGACCCGCAGCAGAGCCAGCCGGAAAGACCTTCCAGACCCGGGGCGTACCGCCGAGAAGACCGGAGAGGTAGCCGTCCACGGTCCCGTCCCACTTGCCCTCGACGGAGATCGTGCGGTCACGAAGACCAGTGACGTACACCTTGTCGTCATCGCCAAGAGTGGAAACCTCAGCAGTCTCCACCTCAGCCGGGATGCCGACAGAGGTCGCGTAGCTGGTCAGATTGCGCTCGGTGCCACCCGAGTCATTGATATAGACCTCGGCATCCTTGCCGTGGAAGAAAGTAGGCAACGTAACTCCTAACCGCGACCAAAGCCACAGACGAACGTGGCAGTGCCGCTGGTGATCGTGTAGGTGAGCCTGGTGTAGCGATTCACGGTGCCCGTACCGACCGTGCGGAAGGACTTGTTGGAAGCCGTGATCGTACCGACCGTCAGATAGTCAGTGTAGGTGCTGTTGTCTGACGAGTCCTGAATCTTGATGATCACGCTGCCCGCAGCTGCGGTAGCGTGGACGTAGGCGTATCCCCCGTTCGTGGAGGAAGCGCCGTTGTCATAGAAGGTCGCGGTACCGCTGGTGCTGCGCTGAGCAAGAGCGTGATGCGAGATCAACGGCTCCGTGCCGCTGGAACTCTGGCCCTCGATGCTGACCATCACAACATCGCCAACATCTGCGGTGCGCTCTGCAGAGGTCACGTCCAGGTTGTAACCCCTGCCGCTCTTGCCCTCGGCATCGCCGCTCGGATAGACGCTCCAGATGCTCTTGGTCCCTGATCCGGTGATCGCATTCACATCACCATCAAAGGTCGCATCAAACAGACCCTCTGCACTGATAGTCGCGTCCTGCATGCCAACCACATAGGTCTTGTCATCATCCGAGAACGTGGTGCTCTCAGCGGTATCAACCTCGGCGCTGCTGGACACGGAACGAAGGTAGCCGGTCAGATCGTTGTCGTCCTGATAGACGACAGCGTTCTTGCCGTGTGTGAAAGTTGGACTCACTTGGACTTACCTCCGGTGGGCTTCTTCGGCTTCTCCGGGCTGACCTCAGCGATCTTCCCGTCCTTCAGAAGCCACTTGACGCTCTTCTCCGGGAGATCGTCCACCACATCACCCGGCTCGGCTCGCTTCCCGGGTGGGTAGTCGAGTCCGACGAGCGCACGATACTCGGTCATGCTGCTCGTACCTCCAGTTCGAAGCGACTGCCTGCCTGACGATAGACGACACCGTTATCGTCCTCTACCAGATCAGGAAGCTGTGCAATGCGCCGGCATGCCATGACGGTGCCCCCACCGACGACGAGATCGTATTCATCCAGCAGGGCGTCACATCTATCGGCCATCTGCTTGGCGATCTTGTGGGAGTTGCCCGTAGTCCATCCCTTCACGACCCACCGCTCTCGGATCGTGGCCCGTGCCCCGAATACCCTGGTGTCATCACCATCGAATAGCTGGATAGTGACGAAGGGTGCTGCAGCGGTCTGCGGAGCGATCCCATAGTAGATGCCAGTGCATCCGAGGCTCGTCAGAGTCGCATCACCACTCAGGCGCGAGTAGATCGCGCTGCCAGATGCCGCGCTCATGAGGTCAGCCTATCCAGCGCCTTCAGCGCAGAAGGCCATGTATCACGCAGAGCAGGCTCCAGAAATGGCTGCGCCGTGTTGCGCCGAGTGCCCATCTCAACGTAGATCGCGTATTCGGCATTGGCCGTAACTCGCCAGGTGAACTTCCTGACCGGCTCCGCAGCGATGCTGTTCATCAGATTGCCCGTATCCACCGGGGCATAGACCTTCGCCAGAGTCTCGGTGTCATACGCGGTCTTCTTCAGAATCTTCTCAACGAGATCATCAGCCTTCGCTGCGATCTGAGGGATGCGGTTATAGACGATCGGCACTATCGCTTCTTCCTCTTGGGAAGCGACGAGTAGGACTTCGTCTTGCCGACATACTCCTTAGCGACCTTCTTGGATAGGCCCTTCTTCTTGATTGAGCCGCTAGCCACGCCTTGCATCAAGCGATACTGAGCCTTAGATCGAGCCGGCATCAGTCAACCTCATTGCAGTAGAGCCTGGTGCAGGTGTCGTAAGACCTCGGTGCGCTCGTCCTGATGATCTCGTAGGTCTGACCTGAGTGCACGATGCGATCGCGCTCAGTCACAGATGTTCCCTGAGGAACGGTGATGATCCAGCCAGTCGCGGCCAGAAACTCACCACCCACAATGTCTTCCAGACCTGCGCCATTCGGACTGACTCGGCATGCAACGGTCCCGACATTCGCCCATGTGTCAATCACTCCGCCCATGCCGTCAGACGACTGAGTTGAGCGGCTGATCACAGCCGTTCCGGGCAGAGTCTGCTCAATGGCAGATCGCATGCATGTCAGATCTCCAGCCGTGAGTGTCACGACTCAGTCCTGAGATATCGCCTCTGGACTCGCGCCTTCTTGCGCAGCTCACGCGCCTGATCGCGCATGTTCTTGACCTTCTGCGACAGGCTGAACGATTGTCCGTCAGTCGAGAAGTCAAAGCACCGAGACTCGCGTGCGGCCCACTGATCCAGCAGCTCAGCGGCAGCGCCGTAGATATCGTATGACCTGGCCGTGAGGTAGAGGGCCGTCCCCCCGGTGTCATCATCAAAGTCAAAGATGCCAAGCTGATAATCAGCCGTGTAGTTGGCCGTGGAACGGTTGTCGCCCACCGAGTCCTCGATCACGAACACGGCTGTACCACTCGCAGCAGTCTCCAGAAAGCCATATGCGGAGCGAAGACGGGTATAGATGACCGATCCCCCTCCGATGTAGTTCGGCTCTCTGGAGAGCTTGTGACGGACGAGGTCCTGGCGATGACGATCAAGCACCTGCTCAATCTGATTGTCATCCCAATAGTTCGCCGTACCGAGCGTGTATTCGGCGGTGCCGGCGTATGTCAGAGCGCGAACCCTCATGATGTTGTCCGACATTCCGCTTCTCATGCTGTAAGCGATTCCTCCGGGGACAGGATCTCAGCCGCAGTCCATGCGACGATTTCCCGAATGGTGTTCTCGGGTACCCATCCTAGTGATCTTGCAAGCGTGGCATCAGGCAGCTTCGTACCTGCGCTCGCCTCTTCGTAGCGTGGGCCGAAGATCCGCTTGCCCGATGTATGCACGATCTGAGAACGCGAGCCAGTGACTTCTCTCACGATCTGCGCCAGGTCATTGATCGTGGTGCGGTTCTCTTCATTGCCGACGTTGTATGCCTGCCCCAGCCATTCGTCATACGCCGGCAGGTGATCCGTGATGAACCGGCATACATCCCATACCCCGGTGAAGGCACGCTCCTGCTCCCCGCCCTCGAATACCGTGATGGGCTTATCGCGCAGAGCCTGCTCAACCATTCTCGGGACCACGAATCCCTTGCCCTGCGCCTCGCGGGGACCGGCCATGTTCCACGGCCTGATCTGGACAGCCCTCAGACCTCGGGCGATGGAAGCTCCGACGATCTGCTCTGCGGCGATCTTGCCCGCCTGATATTCCCCTCTGGCAGAGAACTTCTGCTGGATCGTGCAGGGATCAGTCTCACAAGCCTGGCCGGTGATGCCGTAGATCTCCGAGGTCGAGATATTGACCAGCGGAACATCTGCAACCACGCACGCATCCACGACCTTCTGCGTCGCCCAGACCACATCGCCGGCAATCGTGCCCTGAGCCGGGAGGATCGCTGCCGCTCCGACCGGGGAAGCAGCATGCACGACGAGATCGGCGCTCGCGACGTACTTCGGGACGATCTGCTTCGCGTCCGCGATCATCATGTGGCTGATAGTCGGATGCGTGACACTCACGACATTCGCGGTCATGTTGTCAAGCCCGATGACTTCCCATCCGAGCTTGGCATAGCGATCCGCCAGGTGAGATCCCATGAATCCGAGAGCGCCTGTGATCATCACCCTCATACGGCGACTTCAGTCCAATAGTCAGGATTGGATAGCGCCTGCTCAAACTGAAGCCGATCTGTCATAGAGCGCCTAACCATGTCGTCCCTGCCCGCGACTCCCTCTAGATGAGTGATCCTGTACGGCTCACGATAGACCACGCTCATCCCGAGCCACCGCGCTCGGGCCGCGAGGTAGTCATCTGCGAAGTAGTGAATATCAAGGCACGGACCCAGCTCCTGCCACACATACCGGCTGAAGAACGGGAACTGACTGCTCACGACTGGCGCATAGTCCGCGCAGTCGGTCAGTAGCCACCCACCGCCCATTGACCCTGTCGCCAGGGTTGATCCGTCCAGCTTCTGGATCAGCGGAGCGGGATAAAGCGATCTCTCCGCTGCTTCAATAGCGGCCTCTGCCCAACCGGGATGCACGACCACATCATCAGCGGCCAGCATCAGATAGTCGCCCTCTGCGGCGTCTGCTCCGTCGTTCCATGCGGCACCGATGCTCTTGCGGTTCTTCACGATGATGATCTGCAGCTCATCAGAGGCGACCGTTGCTCGGAAGGATGCGATCGTCTTCTCGCATAGGCTCTCGCGGCCCTTAATGGTCGGGACCACGACAGAGATCGTCACGAGATCACCTCAATCTCAGGAACCTCATCCGATCCCTGCAATCTCTCGCTAAGCTCGTCCAGCAGCGGCTTCCAATAGTGCTCAGTCACTTCGTCAGCGTCATACCGCATGGCGAATGCACGGGCATCCTCTGCCAGGCGCTTGTCACCGCGTGCCTCGTATGCGGCCTCGTAAGCCTCTAGGACGCCCTCCACGGTCGCCAGATGCTGGTAGTCCAGCATGGGTGTCAGAACGCGCTCTGATGCCGTTACAGTCCATCCTGCGCCTACTAGCTCGGGCATTGCAGTCCAGCCGCCGACGATGACCGGCGTGCCGCATGCCTGAGCCTCGATGATCGGCACTCCAAAGCCTTCGCCCATGGTCGGAGAACTGAGCACATCCATCGCGGAGTAGAGGCCCGCCATCACCGCATCGTCGTATCCGAGCAGATTCCTGTACTGATCTACGAGCCTGACTGAATCCTCTGGCACCCCGGTCGCCTCCAGCACGCCCGGAATATCCAGACCCTCCATCTCCGGTCCGATATGCGTGTGAAGGTAGAGAATCGCGTCGTCATGGCGCTCTCTCAGCCTGGCGAATGCCTCAAACTGAGTCGGCAGCGCCTTACGCGACGGAACTCCCTTGTTCGCCGCAACGATTCCGACGATGAAGGCATCCTCTGGCAGTCTCAGCTTCTTCCTTGCCACGGACTGATCCATCGGCTGATAGACGTTCGTATCCACGCCGTGAGGCACATAGCGCGGGTCCATGCCGGCGTCACGCGCTGCCTGCTCTGCATGCTTGGCATAGACCACCGGCTGCCATGCGTGCTTGACGGATTCCCTGACTACATGCGGGACGCCCTCGTGATCAACCGGGAACCACGGAACCCACCTCGCCCCGGTAGATGTGATCCGATCGTGCTTCATCACCCAGCCGTCAATCAGCGTGATCACGATATCGGCCTTGTGATCCTCGGCATGCCGACCGATCATGTCCATCCCATACGGATGGAAAGCCTTGGGATAGACCTTCATCCCGTTCCATGTAATCGTCGAGCCTTCCAGCCCATAGAAGGCTGAGATCGCTACGTCGTGGCCCAGGTCACGGATGCGCGGAGCGAATATGCGCGTCTGCACTCCATAGCCGGTAGCGGTCCATGGTGCGTTGCTATGCCAGAGAATCCTCACTATGCCCCCTTCTCCTGCCCCGGTAGAAGCGACGAGGGAAAGGCACCGGGGCGGGATGCCCTTTCAGCGAACGGTGCGACCGCCGCCTATCCCATGTCGCCTAGTGCTACGCCTTGCCGCCCACGAAGTGGACGATGACCTTTCCGAGCGTTGCCGTCCCGTTGTTCTGACTCGTCTGACGCACGGCCAGCCATTCGTGCGTGTTCAGCACGTCATGCGCGTCATTGATGGTCATCTGCTTAGGAACATTGGTCTTCCAGTGATCGCCAGTCCCGCCGACCGCTGGAGCGACAGTGCCAAGCACCGCAGGCGTGCCCGCATTGGAATAGCGGATCAGCTCAACGGTGAAGCTGGTGTTGCTTGATGTATCGGCATGGTTGATCACCCACGCCTCGGTGATAGTGATCGCGCCACCGATATCAGAAGCGATGAACTCCAGAACATCCGAAGAATGTCCCGCGAGATCAAGCACCAGAGTATTCGCGTCAAGCTGTGCCATATGAGTACGGCCTGGTGGCCGACCCCCTACGAGAGAAGGTCGGCCACCGAGTTAGCCGTTCCTACGCCTTTCCCTGCACGTAGTGGATCGTGACCATCCCGCGAGTCTGCGAGCCGCCGTCCACCGTCGCGTAAGCGAGGCTCAGGCACTCGCCCTCGTCCAGCGTGATGTAGTCGCTGTTGAGGGTGTAGCTCTTGGGCAGGGTGTCGGTCCAGTGGTCGGCGGTGCCGCCGAGCGTCCCGACAGTCCCGGCGATCACGGTGCCGGCGCTGGTGCGCTTGTGGAGCGCCAGGGTGAAAGTCGCGGTACCCGAGGTAGTCGCGTGGTTCACCGCGTAGGCGTCCAGCAGGGTGATCTTGCCACCCGTACCAGCGTGCTTGTAGATGATCACATCGTCCGCTGCGGCAGGCACCGGAACGGTGATCGAGTTCACGTCGAACTGAGCCATGAGATCAGTCCCTTCTACTCGGTCGGCACGGAGGCGTCGGAGATCAGCGTCACGCCGAACTTCGGTCGCCACACACCGTGCGCATAGACAGCGGACAGGTTGATCTCGTCGGCGCGACGGCTCGCGTCACGCTCGCGCTCAATGCGCGGCGCACGGCGAATGTCGAGCGCGAGAGCCATCGGCGAGAAGATGCCGGCGGTCACGTCGTCGTTGCCGTCAATGTCGAGGTTCGACGAGATGAAGATGTTGGTGTCGTAGGCGCGGCCCACGATGCGGTTAGTCATCACCGCGTCACCGAACTGCGGGGTGTTCTGCATACCGGAGACAGCCGCCTCCTTGGACAGATCGAACCACTGGTACGGGTGGAGCACCGCGTGGTACGGACCGGGGGCGTTCTGTGCGCGAAGCTGCGACACAGCCGCGAAGAAGCGGCCCCAGGTCAGGGTCGAGCCGGCAGTGCCAGCCGTACCCCCGGTGAACGAAGAGAAGTCCGACAGCAGGTCCGTCTCAATCTTCTGCGCGATAGCGAAGCCCAGCTCCTGCGCGGCGGACTGCATGACGCCGAACGGGTCCGACTCCATGCGCTGATCCGTCACGAGGTACTGAGCGCCGACCTCAGAAGGCGTCAGGGTCGAGAGGACCGTGGGCTTGAACGACTGCGACGTGAGGTCATCGTCATCGTTGACCGCGCTGATGCTGGCCGAGGAATACTCGGAAGCCACACGCGGAGCGATGCCCTGACCGGACAGCGTCGTGACGAGGTTGCTCATCAGCTCGTTGTCGCGAGCGACGAACATCGCATCCTCGTAGATCTTCTGGATGTAGTCGGTCGGCGTCTGAATGTCGCTGACCTGAGTGAAAGCCGCAGGCACGGCAGTTCCTTTCTCTAGTCGGAGCCGACGACGCCCCCGCCCATCCTACGAGCCTTCTCCGCATCGAAGATTCCGCTGTTACCACCGTAGAGCCTGGCGCGTCGCTGCGCGTCTGTCTCACCGATCGGCTCGCCGCGTGCCGGGTTGGCAGGCGACGACGCCGGGGGCTGCGTCTTCAGATACGGCTTGGCCTTCAGAAGTCGGCGTAGAGCGTTGTCGAGGCTCTCGGGGTCCGGTCGGCCGGCATCGTCAAACTCCAGCGAAGACGAATCCAGAAGAGCCACCGCCACCTCCGCATCCACGATGCCGAGAGAGTTACTACGCACAGCCACGGCGCTCTCCAGCGCCAGGCGGCGAGTTGTGACTTCACGCTCTTCAAGAGCCTGCTCCAACTGCTGCATGCGACGAGCCTGCTTCTCAGACTCAGAAAGCTCTGCTTCTTCTCGCGCCTGCTGCGCCGCTTCGAGTTCCCGCAATCTCTTGCGGTACTTCGCGGCCTCAGAGCGAGCGTCTTTCAGCGCCTTCTCGTTGAGAGCCTGCTGATTGTCCTGATCGTCCTGCGCGTCCTGCGCGTCAGGTGTGGGCTCCTGGCCCGAATCGTCGCCCGCCGGGGGCGTCTGAACGTCCTCAGGCTCCAGGCCCTCGGCGCTCTCGTTGATCTCCACAGTAGCACTTGCCCCTTACTCGATTGGTGTGCCGGCAGGGATAGAAGCACATCGGCCCCTCGGAAACATGCCATAGGTGGAAAGTTCACTTGCCAACATTCCGAAGATCGTTCATGATTCTTCTCAGTTGCCAATCAATGACGAGAGGAATCAACCATGGCACGTCAGCTTCTGAAGGATGTTCACCCGATCTGCGCCGAGATCCTTGAGGGTCACTTCGATGAGATCCTTGACGCGATTGAGCAGTCGGCTCGCCACCGCGCCAAGGTCAAGGCCGCCGAGTCTGGGATTCGCGTCGGTGCGATCGTGAACTTCACGAACAACCCGAAGGTCAAGGATCTCGCGGGTCAGTACGGAGTCGTGACGAAGGTGAACAAGAAGTCCGTCGCGGTGGCGATGCTGCTGGAGGACGGAGTGAGCATCACCGCTGAGGGCGTCAAGGCATATGACGTTCCGCTTCCCGCTGAGTGGCGCGTGAGTCCGTCGCTGGTGGAGGTTGTGGAGTCTGATGAGGTGCTGGAGCGACGCGCCTACGAGACTCGCAAGGTTCTCGCGTATTGGGCCGCTGCCTAGCAATCCACGACGAACGCGCTGCGGCGCAGGAGGTGCAGTCATGGCGGGATCAGAGAACAGCATGAGCGAGGATCTGTTCAGCAGCATCAAGGAGCGACCTGACTACCTCGGTTGGGGATACCTCTACGAGCGGACCTTCATCTTCCACTGTCGCGGTCAGAAAGGACTCAGCCGCGCAGATGCCGATCTGCTGCACTTCGCAGCGATCAACGGATGGAGCAGCGAAGATCTGTTCGTCTTCTGCAACAGCAAGGACGGCAGGCACTATGGCGAGGCCCACGCTGACGGTCGCGTGAGGCAGGCGCAGGCATCGCTGCAGTACTTCAATGACAACTGGATGCTCGTCGCTCGCAAGGATCGCGGCATCACCTACGAAGAGAGCGTGGCCGCATGATCGCCACCTTCTCTGACAACAGCACACGCACGATCCCTGACGATCTGATCACGGATGATCTGAAGATCGTCGGCATGGACAGCGAAGGCGACCTGGTCGCTGAATCGCATGGAATGCTCTTTCCCCTCACTCACTGCTGTCTCGCAAGCGGCAAGGGAGCAGAGTGCGAGACAGGCGTAGTGTGCAGGTCGTGCTACGAGGAAGTGGACCCGATCTATGGAGCGGTGTACGAGGACGCCGATGTGCAAGTGCGTCTGATCAGCATCGCGTAGTTCCAGCGCCCTCGGAATGCGGCTGACCGCTCCGAGGGCGCACTATTTCTAGGAGCGAACATGAGTGACGAGGGCATGACCGAGGATGAGCTTCGGCGCATGGAAGAGGACGACAAGGTCCAGCATCTAGAGCCTGTGACCTACGTCGTGCTGATCCCCTACAGCCAGCAGGACAGTCACATCTGCGTCGGGCACTTCGGCTCTCGCATTGATGCGGCCAGATTCGTCGGAGAGTTCACCGACCGGGTGGATATCAGCCCGGATCAGTTGATGGTTGGGCCTGTCTATTCACATGCGGACATAATGGATCTCATTGACGAGAAGGGAGGTGAGTGATGACGACTAAGCACGATCTGCTTAGCGAGGTTGCCGAGATCGCCCGGATGCGCGATCAGCTCGATTCAGAGTTTCAGCAGGTGATCGTTGCCGCGTCGGAGGCAGGGATTTCTCAGCGTGCTATCGGTGAGGCTGCCGGCCTTACGCATGCGCGAATCGGTCAGATCGTCCGACAGAATCAGACGCACTCCTAGGCGACAGCATCACCTGGTGTTGCGAGGTCGTCGCTCGTCACGCCCTCAATAGCAATCGGCTCTCCGCTATAGGAGAAGCCTGTGAGGATCGTTCGTGCGAGCAGGAACGCCTGACCCGGCTTACGTGCGCTGCAAGGAATATCCGGACCCGTAGGGGTGACGCGGCAGAGCATTCCTGATGAGAGAGCGAGTTCATCTACGAGGGCCTGGCTCCCCTCCATGACCCCTGCGCTGTCGTTCCATCTTCCTGACACGCGCTGACCATCCAGAGTCCCGCTGATCTCATAGCTCATAGCAGCGCCAGCATACCGAGTACGAATCGAGCAGTACCGGGGTCGGCGTCAAGAGTTTCGCGCCACGTGGGATCAGTAGCGAATAGCGCCTCCAGAGTCATGGTCAGGATCTCGTAGTTGCTCTCCAGAGGATGATCCCGACGCCCGGTTGAATAGTCGCGTCCGATATACGGGTCCGCGAACTTGTCTTCTCGTGTGACCTCATCTGCTTTGTAGCTCGTGTTGCCGGTCACTTCGCGGAGCTTCTTCAGCTCTTCGCCAATAGTGCGCTTGCGATACCAGGCTGACTGCAGCGCCTTCAGCCCCGGAACCTTCCACTCTGCCCAATGACCAAGCTCATGCAGAGCAGTAGAGAAACCCGGACGCTCGACTATTGACGATGTGCGAGAGACAGCGATCGTGGGCGGAAACTCACGGAAGAATCCACGATCAACCTTGCGGATCTTCATTCCTCTAGCACCGGATTCCATGAGATCAACCCACGACCCCGGCAGAAGTTCAGATGCGTCCCTGACGATCGGGGCCATCTGCGAGGTGGATCTGATCTTGATCTTGCGACTCGGCTCACCACGTATCTCGGAGATGACCTCGCTCACGATCCTGCGCCTGGCGATCGCTTCGGCATTGACTGCCGCTTCGTAGGCTTCTCTTGCCCTCATCCACTGCTCTCTGGCTTCCTGCCGGAACGCGATGCCTGATCCAGAGTAGTTCTCTCTTGCGATTGATACGTCGCTTCTGAGCTTGTCAATCTGATCCTCAGTCGGCATTGCGGCGAGCCGAAGGCGACGCTGCACCTCATCCTCAACTACCTGTCCAACCTGCTCGATCTGCGGAAGCTGCTGCTCGATGATCTCTTCCTGTATGCGAGTCATGTCCAGCGCTCTACCGCCCGCGTCCTCCCTGATGCTCGGGACGCGCTCCATCCTGGCTGCGCTGACGCCCCATTCCTTCCTCTGGCCGACGATCTCACGGATGCGATCCGTGAATGTGGCTTCTCCTACCTGCTCAACCTCAACCGGGCGCGGGCGCGGCTGCCTGACCGGGCGCGAAGCCTTGCGAGCCTCTGCATTCCTCAGGGCCTCCGCAAGACCAGCCTCGCTTGTTGATGGTCCCCATACCGGCGACTGCCGGCGTGCCACCAGGTCAGAGAGAGCGATCTTCTTGCCCCGGTAAGCGGCGAACTTGCCCGGTCCGAGGATGCTGCGCTGATCTTCTGGACTCAGCTTGGCGAATAGCGATGATCCAGATGGGATATTGACGCTCTCAGGAGTCCTGCCGAACCCAAGCTCCTGCCAGGTCTTCGTCTTCGGGGCCATCGAGCACCGGCACCGGGGGTGAGTTGCCATGACCTCGTCCAGAGGATGCTCTGAGCCATGCTGCGCCCAGCATGAGGCGCAAGTGCGTCCAGATGCAGCGGATACCCATATCCACCCATCCACAACATCGTCATTAGCCAGGTACTCGGCTCGGCTTGCCTCTCGATAGGCTCGCAGAGTCTCGGTGCGTGCGATTGTGAGCGCCCGAGTGAGATTCCCCCCGAGAGCCTGGCGCATCATCGCTGCTATCTCATTCGGGTTCTTCCCGAGAGCAAGTCCAGAGATCAGCGCATCAGTAGCGCTCTTGGACGCCTCGGGACCGAGAGACTGAAAGATGGATGCCACCGGCTGCCCCGGCTGAATCACGCCTGTCAGCTGCTCCAGCGCCCCGGTGCGAAGCCCTACCTCTTCCGGAGAGAAAGCCGACACCGGCTCGCCATCAATAGTTGCCGGGGCAACCGATATGCCCTCGGGAAGAGTCGTCTGCATGAGCCGCTTAGCGTCCGTACTGCCGGCGATGACTGCCTCGCCTACGGCACCACCCACGATAATGTCCGATCGCTGCGCGAAGCGGCTGATCTCAGCCAGGGTCTTGTCCTGCAGCGCCTGTACGCGCTTCTCCTGATAGAGAAGTGAGGCGAACCGCTCCTTCTCAACGCCCTTCTCACGCAGGTCGTAGATACGCAGTCGAATGCGATCTATCTCGCGATCTATCGCCTGATATGCGGTGCTGTAGGAGCGCACCATGACTGCGGCGGTGCGCCGGTCGCCTGTGAGCAGCTGATCGCGGAACTTCTGCGCCTCTTCGTAGAGATCAGCCACTAGCGCGACCCGGTCAGCCTGTTCATCGCCCTGACGATGCCCACATGCTCGGCTGCGGCTGCCTGCTCGTCGTATGTCAGATAGGGCAGGAGATCAAGCTGCCTGCCGTCGTACTTCATGTGGCAACCTGGGCAGAGCGGCACGATATCCCGATCCCTGACCTTGCCGCTCGGCGGATCATGCTTGCGACCGATGGTATGCGCTGCCTGCAGGCCCTCTCCGGTACCGCACACACGGCACTCAGCCTCGCTATCAACCTTCGCCCGCGCCTGCTTCCAGTCTCGTCGCATGCGCTGATAGTACCGCTGCGGCTACGGATTCCCTCGGTCGAATGCCGTCAGCAGCGCAGCGCCGATATTCGTCTGCTCCCCGGCGCGACGCTCCGACTCTGCCTCGGGGTCATACCCAAGCTCTGAGAGTGTCGTGGACTGACTGACGCCGGCACGCTGCAGCGCCTCGGCAGCGGTGGCTTCCATCGCCGGATCGGACGGGATGATCTCCGGCCATTGAATCCTGATCTCGCTCTCGGGACCATATCCACCGAGTTCGAGCATGTATTCGGAAGTCTCTCGGATCAACTCGCCATACAGCCTGCGCTTCACCTCGGTCTTACGCACAAGCGGTCCATAGAGGATCTTCAGCGCCAGGCCCGAGAGCTGGCCGAT
>SXGQ01378046.1_pt1 | contig 17361 bp, 14 predicted proteins | sample 3178371 | NCBI WGS metagenome assembly SXGQ01 (sample SAMN11356859, study PRJNA531348) | freshwater metagenome | isolation source: freshwater sample F1-20 | place: China: Fuxian Lake, Yuxi | collected 2017-12-25 | reverse complement strand
GACCACCCGCGAGATCCAGGGGTAGATTGCGAACCACGAGAACACCCCGAGAACCAGCACCGCGCCGTAGCGAATCGTCGCCGACGGCTGCATGAGGTAGTCCATGCCGCTGTTGAGCGCCGCCATCAACGACAGGCCCACCGGCAACCACCCCATGCTGCGATCGGCGAGCAGGTAGCGATCGAGGCTGGTCTGGCGGCGCGCGAAGTGGACGCCCAGGTACGCCATCAGCACGAGGTACACGGCCACGACCACCCAGTCAGCCAGGTGAAAAGACGACTCGATCATCGCAGGTCAGCTCGGGGGAACATACCGGCGTTATGATATGCCAGCGCATGTGACCGCCTTGCTTGCCAGTTCCGGCGTGGGCCTGTTGTTGGCCGCCTTCTACGCAGCGTCGCCTCTGACGATGTGGGTGCTCGTGTCGGCGCCCGTGGTCGGCTGGCTCGGTGCCCGCCACCTGCCTGCCGGCGAACGGCGCCTGCTGCTCGCGCTGCTTGGCGCGGCGCTGCTGGCGCGCCTGGGATTGATCGGCGCCCAGTTCCTGATCGGCATTCCCCATCACAACGATCTGGCGGTCGGCGCCCTGGCCGGCGACGAGTCGTACTACCTCTCGCGGGCTCTCAGGAGCCGCGACCTCATGCTGGGGTTCACCGACAGCAAGTACGACTACTTCATCGCCAACGACGACTACGGGCGCACGAGCTACCTGGGATTGCTGACGGTGATGCAGGTCGCCTTCGGTCCGACGCCGTACGGCATGAAGGCCGTCAACGCGCTCCTGTTTCTGGCCGGCGCCCTGCTGTTGTTCCGGATGACCCGCCGGGCGTTTGGCTTCCTCCCGGCCTGCCTGGGATTGACGGTGTTGTTGTTCCTGCCTTCGCTGTTTGTCTCCTCGGTCTCACTGCTGAAGGAGTCGCTGTATTTCCTGGTCACCCGCGCGCTGGCGGTTAGCGCGGTCGCCGCGGTCCGTTCAATGGCCGCCGGACGCTGGCGCGATGTGGCGGCTGCGGTGACGGTGACGGCCGGCAGTCTGTGGCTGATGAACGATCTGCGGCGCGGCGCACTCGTCATCGGGATCGCGGGGCTTGGTCTTGGCGCGGTGATCCACTTCACGGCTCGCAGCTGGAAGCGCGTCGCCGCCGCGGCGGTCCTGGTGCTCGCGGCGGGCGCGTTCGTCCTGTGGACACCGAGTTGGCAGGCACGCGCGCTCGGCGGCGTCACCACCGCAGCCAAGATGCACGCGGGCCACGTCTTCACGGTCGGCCACGCCTACAAGCTGCTCGACGAGGAGTTCTACAAGAACCCTGGTTCGCCTGACTCGTGGGACCTTAGTCTCACTGCTCCGCAGGCTGGGCGGTTCCTGGCGCGCGCGGCGGTGAGCGTCCTGGTCACCCCGTGGCCGTGGGAAATGCGCTCGACGAGCGAGTTGGTGTTCATGCCTGAGCACGTGGCGTGGTACCTCATCGTATTGCTGACGCCGGTCGGGGTCGTCGCGGGTTGGAAACGTGATCCGCTCGTCACGTCGCTGCTCGTTGGCCTGGCCGTGACGGCCGCGGCCGTGCTGGCGGTGAGCACGGGCAATGTGGGCACACTGCTGAGGTTGCGCGGGCTGGTGACACCCTATGTGATCTGGCTGGCGGCCCTCGGCCTGTGCGCCCTCGGCGACCTGTTGGTCGCGAGCCGAGCGCCGTCCCGCCCGCTGATGAAGCAAGCTGCACTGTGAAGGACCAAGTGAAGGACGAAAAGATGGCCATCGTCGATGACCACGGACGTTTGTTTGGGCGGCTCAACCTGGTTGACGCCGCGGCCGCCGCGTTTGTCCTGCTGCTGGTCCCACTCGCCTACGGCACCTACCTGCTCTTCCAGCCGTCGGCACCCCGGATCGACTCGGTGTCGCCGTCCATCATCTCGAGAGAAGAACGGCGGATTGCTGTCGGAGGCTACTTGACGGCCAAGTTCAAGGTCCGCGGCACGGGGTTCACGCCCCTCTTGCGGGCCCGCATCGGCGATGCCGAGGCGCTGGGCTTCGTGTTCGAGAATCCCAATTCCGCCGACGTCCTCGTCGGCCCGGTGCCGCCGGGTTCACACGACTTGATCCTCCTCGATGGCATCCAGGAGGTCGCGCGTGCCGCCGGCGCCATCTCGGTGCAACCCGAGGCCTCGACTTTCGTTCGGGCCGTGGGATGGCTCATCAACCTGGACGACGACCTGGTCACGACACTCCGCGTGGGCCTGTCTTTTCCCGAGACGGCGCCGGCTTTCGAGATTCTCGCGCTGGGCCCGGTTCGACCCGCGCGCTCCAGCGTCAAGCTGGCCGGTAGCGCCATCCTGCGAAAGGTGGACGGCCGGCAAGAACGCGAGGCCGTGCTCACTCTCCGCTGCGATCCCAGCCAGGACAATCCCTGCACGATCGGCGAACGAGCGGAGAACCAGCTGCCGCCCGTCTCGATCTCGCTGGCTGGACCGTCTCGGGCATTCCAGTTCGCGATTGAGGAACTCCTGCCACCGACGCCGCCGCAAATGGGCAGCGTCCAGGTTCGAATGACAGCAGGAGCGCCGCTCAGCGCGCTGCGGGTCGGCGATCGCGATGGCCTGCTCGACGAGCGCCGCGCCGTGGTGACCGCGATCGATCGATCCGCCGGTGGCGCTATTGTGACCTTGAACCTGGGTCTGGACGAGTCACGGGATGGCTGGCGGTATCGTGGCCAGCGAGTCAAGACGGGCGCCCCGTTCAGGTTTTCGACCGACACGTACGAGGCATCAGGCACCATCGAAGCCGTCAGGTTGTCAGAGACGCCGGCAGGACGCGCCCCATGACACCCGAACCGGTAAGCGCGCTTCAATTGTTGGTTGAGGACAGCCGCCTCTGGCGCGGGCTCCGGTCGTTCACGCAGGCGTGGGCAGCAGCCTGGGATCGCTCATGGATTGGCTCGCTCGTGGCCAGGTCAGCGTCTCAAGCGCGACTGGCTACGCCGGCCGGCCGGCTGAGGACTGCCGCGGCGATCGCGGCATGGGCGTGCGCCTGGCACCTGGCCGGCCTCACCGTGCTGCCGCCCTATACGACGTCCGGGCTGCCGCGAGTGTGGTTCGCCGCCGTGGGCATGGCCGCACTATTCGTCGCGGTCGCGGCCGATGGTTTCGTTCGGGCGTGGGGAGCATCCGCGCTTCGCCGGATGTTAGGCCGATTCTGACTTCAGACTTCAGACTTCTAACTTTTCACTTTTCACTTTTCGCTTCAAAGCAAGGCGCCATGGCTGAGCATGGCATCCTGCATCCACAGCATCCACCACGCAATCCACTTTGTTAGCGGCACGCTGGTATCGGGCACTGCCTGCCACCGATGATCAAGCGCGTTGCGATCGAGCAGCAACACGCCCGCGGGGTCCAGTTGCACCTCTGTCACCGGCGTGCCGCTCTCGAACACAAAAGTGCGGCTCGCCGCGCGCCCATCCCAACGCGCTTCGGCCTCGGCACCATCACCGAACCGCGCCAATACGCTCAAGGCACTACCCTGCTCGTATGGGCCGGCTGGCTCGCCGCTGACGCCGGTGAACGCGGCGTCACCGCGATTGGCCACGACGACGGTCGTGCGCCAGCAGGACGGACCATCACACGGAACGGACGTGACGGTGTCGAGCGCATAGTCGAATCTGCGTCCCGCTCGAACCGGTTCCATCAGCCATGACAGTGGATAGCCGACGGCTGATGACAGCACCTGGTCGACCTCGCCGGGCGTTATGCCACCCTTGAGCACCCGCGGCGCCAAGGCGGCCAGGGCGCCCTCGACGGCAGGCCTTCCCACCAGCCGTTCGATGGTGCCGAAGGCTCGCGCGATTCGCGAGGTCATGGGGTCGGCCTCGGGCGGCACCGCCGCCCCCAGTCCCGCCGTCAACGGTTCGCGCACGAGAAAGGGGAAAGCCCAGGGAATCGTGCCGCCGAAAAAGTGCAAGGCCTCGGCACTATGGCCGGGACGGGCCGAGTCTGCACTGAACAGCTCAGCGGTGACGCGACTCTGTAGGTACCACGCCAGGCCATCGGCAATGGGTCGCGCGCTCGCGTCGCGCGTCCAGCCGGGCCACCAGGCGCGAGCCATGCCGAACGCCACCATTGCTTCGACGTCCATGCTCGAGGGTGCCGACAGCCACGGCAAATCGAGCGAGACGTGGACGCCCGCGTCTCGAGGCGCCGCCGAACTCTCGCGATCGACAAGCCTCATGCCGGGCGGCGGCGGTCCCAGCCACTGCGTGAACTGTTGCACCGACTCCCGCGCGGCGGCCTCGACTCGCGGCCGGTAGTGCTCGTGATGAGGTGCCAGTTGTATCGGCACGACGGGCACCTCCACCGCATCCTGCGCCAGGGACGCCAGCAGCACGGGCATCGCGGTCGCCAAGGCGATTAGGACAGCAACGGCCCGGTGGTGTGCGGCGCGAGGCCGATGACACATGGCGGTAGTATACTGACCGCTCCCCACCCTGACGATGCACGCGTCCCTTCTGCAACACCTGCGATGCCCCGATTGTGCCGGCACGCTGAGTCTCACCGGTAGCGACCAACTGATGTGCGGCGGCTGTGCCCGTCATTATCCAATCAGCAACGGCGCCCCGCGGTTCACGGACGATGCGACGGACACGGCGCAGTATTTCGGCTACATTTGGGGACTGCAGGCGGAAACCATCGCACCTGCAAACCGGATCTACCCGTACCACCTGCAGACGATGTACGACACCGTGGGCGGACCACGGCTCGAAGGCCTGATCCTCGACGGTGGCTGCGGCGACGGCGAAGACCTCGCCATGGTGGCGCTCGACCCGAAATGCGAGGTCATCGGGGTCGAACTGAGTGCGGGCGGAACGGCGACCACGCTGGCCCGCACCCGCGGACTGGCGCGCGCCAACGTCATCCAGGCCGACCTGCTACGGCTGCCGCTGGCGTCGAATGTCTTCGATGGGGCCTACTCCTACGGCGTCGTGCATCACACGCCGGATCCCGGCGGCGCCGTCCGCCAGATTGCCCGGACCCTGAAGCCCGGCGCGCACCTGCTGCTGTACGTCTACGAGGATTTCGGCGATCGGCCCTGGCACTGGCGATTCGCGCTGGCCGCCGCCAACAGCGTGCGCGCGATCACGACCCGGATGAAGCCGTCTCACTTGATGCGGCTGTGCCGCATCCTGTCGCCGGTGGTCTACGTGTTTTGCACCTTGCCCGCCAGGCACTTCTCCTGGGCGGCGCGGTTCCCGTACCGCCACGGCCCCCACGCCTTCGGCATGGTCGGCGATCTCTACGACCGCCTGTCGGCGCCGATCGAGTTCCGCTACTCGCGCGACGGCGCGGCGCAGCTTGCGATCGACGCCGGCCTGACCGTCATCATGGTCGGCCAGCAGCGGGGCTGGGTGGTCAGGGCGGTCAAACCGGAGTGAGGTCATGACCGCGACGCGCACGGGCGTGGCCTCCGCCTGGCCCCGAACCGGCTGGGTCTCGGCGGGGCTCGCGCTGTTGGCGCTTGGCCGCCTGGCGCAAGTGGCTTGGGCCGCTGTTGCCAACAACCGCGGCGACTATTACGCTTCGCTGCCCGGCACCTACGTCCGCGACGTCAACCCGACCTTGTGGCACAGCTCCGACCTGCGGGGGGCGATGGGCTACCTACTGAACACCTATTATCACGGGCCCACGCAGTACTTGACCCTCTACCCGGTCGCCTACCTCGACTCTTACGAGCAGATTGCGGCGGTGCTGTTGGTCGTGTACTCAGTTCTGCTGGGGGTGACGTTCTGGTGGCTGGCGCGCGCGTTGGCGCCGCTCGCGCCGGGCGCGCCGATCGGCATGCCGCTGTTCGCCATGACGTTCCTGTTCTTTCCGCTATTGCAGTCGTACTTGCAACGCGAGTTCGAGCTGGTCCTGCTCGCAGGCCTGACGTTTGCGCTGCTGCAGTTGCAGCGCGATCGCCACGCGATGGCAGGCGCGGTGCTCGGCTACGTCGCGTGGTTCAAGTACATTCCGCTGCTGTTCGTCGGGTACCTCGCCCTGCGCGGCTGGTTCGCCGCGGTGGCGAGCTTCATCCTGGCCAGCGTGGCCGTGGTGGCCGCCACCCACCTGGCGTTCGGGCTGCCGGAGTTCTACAACAACAACGTCCCCGATCATGCGGCGCAGGTCTTCAACGTGATGCAGTACGGCTTCGCGCCAGACGCCGGCGGCGTGCTGCGCGGGTCGGGTTTCTGCAACGGATGGTTCGCTACGGAAACCACCCTCGCCAACGTCCGGCACGGCCTGTGCGCCCTGGCATCGACCACGCCCTGGATCGTGCCGAACCTGGTGTATCTGCTGATCTGCGTGGCGGTCGCGGTGGTCTGGCTGCACGCGTACTATCACCTGGCGCGGCGGCCGGCGTTGCCCGCTCACGAGGAAGCGTGGCGGCGCGCGCTCGAGTTCTCGGTCGTCACGACCGTCTGCGCCTGCTTCTTCTTCGCGCACTTCTACTACTTGGTCGTGCTGGTGATTCCCTATGGCGTGCTGCTGGTACGCTATCTGGCCACCGGCCATCGCGGCCGTCTGGGGTTGTGGCTGGCCTCGTACGTGCTTGTCTCAGCGCTCGTCGTCCCCACCGGAATATTGTCGCGACTAAGCGGCATCGATGTCTGGGCCTGGTATTTCGGCGGCGCCTGGTTCCTCTATGGAGAGCTGCTGTTGACGGGCCTGCTGCTGTTCGAGTACTCCTCCCTGGCGTTGCGACGAGAAATCGCCAGCGGCCCAGCGGCGGTATCCTAGGAACAACGTGCCACTGCGATTCAAGCTGGCGGCCCTGCTGATCGGCCTGGTGACTGCCGCCCTGGGCGCCGAACTGATCCTCCGCGTCTCCGGGATGGGATTCGGCAATTCGCCGATGGAGCCGGACCCGTTCCTGCACCACGTGCATCCGAAGAACTACCGCTTCGTGCAACAACACCCGTCGGGCGAACTGGGCGGATTCGAGATCGAATACAACGCCGAGGGACGGGTCTATGCCGGGCGCAACCAGCCAGCCAGCACGGTGGCCAAGCCGTGCCGCGTGGCGGTGATGGGTGACTCGTTTACGGAAGGCGGGCAGGTGCCCTTCGCCGACTCCTTCGCCGGCCTCCTCGAGGTCGCCGGCGGGCCGCAGTGCGAAGTGCGCAATTACGGTGTGCGCTCGTACAGCCCGGCCATCTACCTGGTGCAGTGGACACGTGACGTGCAGCCGTGGAAGCCCGATGTCGTGTTCCTGCTCTTGTTCGGCAACGACGTTCGCGAAGACGCCCGGTACCTGCGAACCGCGGTCCGCGACGACCGCAACTTCCCCACCGCGATTGAGGGACCGAGCGACGGCTGGCTGTTGAGCCAGCTGCGAAAGTCCTATGTCGCCCGATTCGTCCGCATGATCACGCTGCGCGCCGTGTGGATGTGGGACAACTACGGCCAGGAGCAGTGGCAGGTCGGGGGCATCGCCGAGGAGAATCCCGAGTGGGGCGGCGAGACACCGGCGCTGGTCCAGGAGATCGATCGGCGTGTCCGCGCCGCCGGCTCACGGCTGGTCGTGATGGCGGTGCCGTCGCGCTACCGGCTGATGGGCGACGGCAAGATCCCGGTGGTGGGCGACTTCCACGAGACGATGCGCACCTTCACGGCGGAGCACGGGATTGAGTTCCTGAACCTGTTCGAGCCGTTCGAGCGGGCGTCGAAGACGGGCATCCCGCTCTTCTTCCTCAAGGACATCCACTTCTCGTCGAACGGCCACGTGCTGACGGCGGCCACCATTGCCCGCGGCTACCCGCAGTACTTCCCGTCCGGGCACGCGATCTCAGGCCCGCCGGTCGCGGCCGCCTTCGGCGACCGAGCAGAGCCGTAGAAAGAGCCGGGACCCTCCTCACCCCCTCAGAGCGCCGCCCGCGATGAGATCGCGAAGATGCCAAACGCAATCCACGCCCAGGCGAGGAAGGCGAAGATCACCGCGATCGACCACCATTGACCGCGGCTGATGGCCGACAGGGTCTCTCGCGGTGAAGTCGCCGCGGCCACCGCGCACGTCAGCAACAGGGGGTCAAACACGAACGAGTAGCGCGGCTTCGAGATGGCGATCACGCACAACGCCAGGGCGCCGGTAATGGCACCAGTGAAGACCCATGCCCACCGGGCGCTGGTCTGGAACAGCCATGCCAGCCCGATCACCCCGCCGAACAGGACGAACGCCCACTGCAAATTGGCGACCGCCAGCAAGACGAGGGAGCGCGGCGAGAAGATGCCCGCGCCACGCTCGCCGCCCACCATCTCGAGCACGTCGGTCTTCGGGACAAACACGCGCGCCAACCGGCCGAGGCTGCGCCGCGCGAACTCCCCACGGTGCTGGCGGATCCACTCGAACGCGAGCCGCTGCAGTTCCGCCGGCGACTCGGTGGGATAGACCAGTTCGCCGCTCCACTGCTGGCGGCGAAACTCGATCTGTTCCGGCGTCGCGCGAGGGGCGAACAGGTTGAGGTCTTCGGCGTACAGGTCGCGATTGCCGATGTACAAGTTATAGGCGCTGTTGGTTGAGATGGTGGCCTCGCCGGCCGTGCGCCAGTTGCGCAAGACCACCGCTCCGGCGATCGCCGCCGCGATTAGCACGACGAGCGCGGCCGGCCGCCACGGCACCGAGCGGCCCAGCGCGACCGCCAGCGGGACCAGCACCACGACCGGCAGCAGGCTCGGGCGCGTCAGGGCGAGCGTACCGGCCAACACCCCCGCGGCCGCGAAGGCACCGGTGCTCGCCGGCGTGCGGGTCACGAGGATCAGCAGGCAGAGCATCTGCAGCAGGGCGGGCGTCTCGGAGGTGAGAAACTGCGCGTGCGAGATCGCCGGCAGGTAGATCGCATAGCCGGCGGTAGCGCCCGTGACGAGCAGAGTGCGGCACGCCGCCTCCGACGGCCAGGCCGCGGCCGCGACGCGCATCGCCAGCGTTCGCACCGCGAGGACGCACCCGATATCCATCACGAGCCACGCCAGGCGCAGCGCACCGACGGAGTCGGTGCCGAGCACGGTCCGCAACGCCGCCAGCAGCCAGCCGGTCATCGGCGGCCAGAACAGATCCTGGTGGCCCTGCGTCAAGAGGGCCGTGCTGACCTGGTAGTAGCTGTCTTCGTCGGAGGCAAAGCGGCCGGCGGGAATCAGCGCCCACGCGAACAGGCGCACGCCGATGGCCAGCGCGACCGGCCACCAGGGCGGTGTCCGAGACATTGCGATAGTATACCTGTCGGTGTTTCGGTCACTGGGCGGCCTTACGCGACGAGCGATCCTGAAGGCGGCAGTCGCGAGCCTGGCAGTGCCCGCGCGCGGATGGACGCAGCCACCGGCCGGCGAAACCCTCCACAACGGCATCGTCTTGCCCTCGCCGTGGCCCCCGGCGCGGCGCAGCGTCTCCACTGTCCCCCAGCGCCCGCCGTACCTCGCCGCACCACCAGCGGTGATCAACATCGACATCGGCCGCCAGTTGTTCGTGGACGACTTCCTGATCGAGGAGTCGTCGCTCTTTCGCCAGTTCCACCGGGCGACTTATCATCCGTCGAACCCGGTCGTCGCCCCGGTGCGGGACTTCGAGCGGCGCGATCCGTACTCGGTCACGACCGGCACGCCACCCAGCCCGTCGGCCATGGTCTACAGCGACGGTGTCTTCTACGACCCGTCGGATCAGTTGTTCAAGATGTGGTACATGGCCGGCTACCAGCAACACACGGCGCTGGCCATCTCACGCGACGGCATTACCTGGGAGCGGCCGACACTCGGCGTGGTGCCCGGCACCAACATCGTGTCCAGCCAGCCGCGTGACTCCAATACGGTGTGGCTCGACTTGCATGACAGCGACGCCCGCGCCCGATACAAGATGGCCGGCTACGACCTGGCCCTGAAGGCGATGCGCCTGAGTGTATCGGCCGACGGCATCCGCTGGCGCGAGGTCGCGCGCTCGGGTCCATGCGGCGATCGCAGCACCTGTTTCTATAATCCGTTTCGGCGCGTCTGGGGCTTCAGCTTGCGGGCCGATGTGCCGAACAGCCTGTATCGCTATCGCCGCTACGCCGAGTCGCCCACCTTCGCCGGCGCGCAGTGGACCGAGAACACGCCGGTCGCGTGGACCAACGCCGATCGCCTCGACGTGAGGCGGCCGGACCTGCAGACCGAGCCGCAGATCTACAACCTGGACGCGGTGGCCTACGAGAGCGTCATGCTCGGGCTGTTCACGATGTACCGTGGCGAGCAACCGGATCGGGAGAAGCCCAGCGATCTGTGCGTCGGCTTCAGCCGCGACGGCTTCCATTGGTCGCGGGACTGGCGCGAGCCGTTCATCGGGGTCTCGGAACGGCAGGGCGACTGGAATTGGGCCAACGTGCAATCGGCCGGCGGCGTCTGCCTCGTCGTCGGCGATCGCCTGCACTTCTACGTCAGTGGACGCCGCGGCGTTCCTGGCACCAGCATGCCGGGAGAATGCAGCACCGGACTGGCGACGCTACGACGAGATGGGTTTGCGTCGCTCAGCGACCAGTGGCCGGCGTCACGTCCCCGGCTGGTGACCAGCGGCCGGGCCCAGATGACGACACGGCCGCTGCGCTTCACCGGCCAGAACGCCTTCATCAACGCGCAGATCGGCGGCGAAATCCGGCTGGAGGTGCTCGACCTGGCCGGACGGGTGATTCCGCCGTACACCTACGAAGAGGCCCTGCCCGCGACCGGCGATGCGACCCGGCTGGCCATGCGATGGCGCCGCCGGGACACCTTGGAGGAGCTGCGCGGACAGGTCGTGCGCTTCCGCTTCACGCTGACCGACGCCCGCCTGTTCGCCTTCTGGGTAAGCCCGTCGGCAGCAGGCCACAGCCGCGGGTATCTGGCGGCCGGTGGCCCCGGCTATTCGCGGCCCGACGACACGGCCGCAGGATCTTAGATCGTGGAATTCCTGAAGACCCCGGTTCGACGCCTTCTCACGGTGCAGCAACGCCGCCGCCTCAAAGACCTGCTGCCGGCGTGGTGGTACCGCAACGACCTGCCGCGGCTGGCCCAGTATTTCGGTACCGACAAGCAGGGCGGGCATTGCTATGCCGGCCACTACCAGCATCACTTCGCACCCTGGCGGCATCGCGCCCTCAGGGTGCTGGAAATCGGCGTGGGCGGGCTCGAGGACCCGCGTGCGGGCGGTGAATCGCTACGGATGTGGAAGGCCTACTTTACGCGGGCCGCCATTGTCGGGATCGATATCTACGACAAGTCGTCCCACGACGAACCGCGCATCACGACGATCATTGGCAGCCAGGCCGACGCGGCGTTTCTTCGCCGCGTTCATGAGGAACACGGGCCATTCGACATCATCATCGACGATGGCAGCCATTTCGTGGAACACGCGATCACCACCTTCAAGGTGCTGTTCCCGTTGCTGGCCAAGGACGGGATCTACGCTGTTGAAGACACGCAGTCGTCGTACTGGCCTGAGGCACGCGGCATTCCATTTGGCGGGTCGACCGATCTCAACGCGCCTCACACCAGCATGAATTTCCTGAAGTCGCTGGTGGACGGGCTGAATCACGTCGAATTCCTGTCCCCGGACTACGTGCCGTCATACTTCGACAAGCACATCGTCGCGCTGCACTTCTACCACAACCTGGTATTCGTGTACAAGGGTGTGAACGACGAGGGCAGCGAGTTCTTGCGCGTGCTGCGTGAATAGCCTTCCCACCCGGTCCGACTCTGTGCTGTGGCTGGCCGCGTTCCCGGCGGCAGCCTACCTCGCGGTTTTCTTCCTGCTAAATCCGCACCTGTGGTCGACCATCTCCACGCACTACTGGTTCGGCGGCGCCGACGGCTACCAGAACATCTGGAACCTGTGGTGGGTCAATCACGTGCTGACCGAGTCGGGTGGTAACCCGTGGTTCACCACCTTCCTGCACTACCCGGGTGGCACGACCCTGCTGGGCCACACGCTGAACCCGTTCAACGGCTTGCTCGCGATTGTGTTGCTCCCGTTCGTGTCCATGGTCACGACCTACAACGCGATCGTGGTGTTCTCGTTTGTCGCCGGGGGTGTCACTGCCTTCTGGCTGTGCCGCGCCATGACCGGCTCCTACGGGGGCAGCCTGGTGGGCGGCGCGGTGTTTACCTTTTCGAGCTACCACTACATGCACGCGGACGGCCACCTGCAGCTCACCGCGCTCGAATGGCTTCCGCTCTTCGTTTTCTGCTGGATCCGCTACGCCGAGCGGCCAACCGTCGCCCGCGGCCTCGGCTGCGCCGTGGTGCTCTGGCTGGTCGCGCTCTGTGACCTTTATTACTTCGCGTATTGCGTGTTTGCCGGCGCCATGTTCTACCTGTGGCAAGCGCGCCGGGTGCGCGACTGGTTCTTCCTGTTCCGCCCGGCCGCGGCACCCGCCGCGATTGCGTTCCTGCTGCCCGCATCTTTGACCTGTGGCGTCCTCGTTGCTGCGCTGGTCTACCAGCACGCCACCGACCCGCTGACGGGTACCCACTCGCCGCGCGACCTCTCCATGGACCTGCTGTCGCCGTTCGTGTGGGGCTACTACTGGAGATTCCGCGATCAGGTGCAACCGCTCTGGTTCCCCCTGGCCAAGTACGTGACGGAAGCCAGTGTCTACGTCGGCATGTCGGTGATCGCGTTGTCGATTTACGCGTGGCGGCAACGCGCGCGCGTGCCGGTGGCACACCTCGGGTTCTGGATGATCGTGGCCGGGTTCTTCTTCGTCATGAGCCTGGGACCCAACCTGCGGGTGGGTGGCTACGAGCTGAGCCTCGGGCCGCGGATTTCGATGATGGGCCACGACGATGTCAACCTGCTGGTGCTGCCGTATGCGGTGCTGTGGCTGGTGTTCCCGCCGTGGCGGCTGGCCGGCGTCCCCGTCCGGATGATGATCATGGTGCAACTGGTGGCGGCGATCATGGCCGCCGGCGGCGTCCACGCGCTATGGCACTCGACCTGGCGGTGGCGCCGACCGGCGATGGCCCTTGCCCTGGCCTGGTTGACCTTCGACTACCTGCCGGTGCCGACCCGCCTGACCAGTCCCGCCATGCCGCGGTACGTGGCGGCGCTGCAGGACTTGCCCGCCGGCGCCGTCCTCGACCTCGCCTCGAACGGTCCGCTTGCCCTGTACTATCAGACCGCACATGAGAAGCCGATCGCGTTTGGGTACATCTCGCGGACGCCAACCTCGGTCGATGCGAACGACCAGGCGCTGGCCGGCATGATCCTGCGTGGGGAATGGGATAGACTGACCGCCGAGCACGGCTTTACCTACGTCGTGAAACGCACGCGCGCCGCCGACGTGATGGTCCGCGGCTTAAACGAACAGCCCCTGCCCGACATTGATGAAGCCCGCCGGATTTACCTGGATGATGGGGTTGCGATCTACCGCTTCTAGGGCCGTGGCAGCGCGACGAACAGGCGCATGCCGGCAGCCGCCAGTGTGAGGCGAAGCGCCAACCGCGCCACGATGTAGGCCTGGCCGATCACGATGCTGCGCCACCCGCCGAGCCGCGTGCCACCGTAAACTTCACCGGTCACGTACAGTCCAAGCATCAACCCGAGCAGGATACCTACCAGCAGGTACAGCATGAGTGCGCTGCCGGTGTGCTCGCGAAGAAAGGCAGCGGCGGCGCCGATCGCTTGTCGCACGCCGCGCCGCGACTGCACCACCACGCTGACACGGGCGAAGTCGGCCATCATGCTGACGGCGAGCAGGCAGGCGGCGAAGACCGCATACAGCGCAATCCGCCAGAAGAACGCGGCCCGCTCGGTCTCGACGACCGTTGCCAGCCAGCCAAAGACCGGGCCAAACAGCAGCGCATGCACGGTGAAGTAGAGAACCAGGTGCACGACGGCGGCGGCCAGGCTGACCGCCGCAAACGTCCAAACGTGCCGCCAGCCCGCCTGCCAGAAATGCCGCGCGCCAAGCCGCCGCCCCGAGTGAAATCGCTCGAGCAGGCCGCCCCAGAGCCACGCCCAGACCAGCGCCGACAGCACCACGGGACCCAGGATGGCGAGAGGCCGGGCTGTGCTGTCGAGCATTGCGCTCAGGTTGTCGAGCGGAGCGGCCGCGCCGAGAATAGCCGGCGTGAACGTCGCCGCCAGGCCCTCGGCCTGTTCGCGAAACGCCATCCACCACTCGGCGTCGATCTCCGCCGTCCCCAGGTAAACCGGCTGCCGATTGGCCAGGGCGGCGCGCAACTGCGATCCAAGGAGGAGGCCGAACGGCAGCACCGACAGCACTGAGACCGCGGTCACCACGATCAACAGAGCCGGAGCGGTGATGACCGCGCGGAGGCCGCCGCCAAGGGCCCGTAATGCGTGTCCCATCATGTCAGTGTGCCCGCTTCATAGCAGCGCCGATGACCAGAGCATGACATCCTGCAGCCATACCAGCCACGACGCGGTGAATCGCATGCCGGTCTCGGTGAGCTCCGGGTTGAGCACGCGCGTGTTATTGGCGCGGTCATCGTCCAGCAACAACATCGCCTCGGGATCGACGCTGGCCAGCCGCGCCCGCGAGGGCCCGGCATAGACAAATTCCGCGGAGGCCTCCCGGCCGTCCCACCACTCTTCGACGAAGGTGCCATCGTCAAAACGCGTCAGCACCTTCAGCGAGCGCCCCGCCTGCAGCGGCCCCGGCGGCTCGGCCGTCCCGGCAAACACGCCGTCACCAATTCGCCGCACCGAGACCCGGGTCTCGTACTCACCCGCAACAGCGGCACTCGGTTCGCTGCTGAACGACGCGATCGCGTAATCGAACCGGGCCTCGACACCTAGCGCGGCGTCGAAGAACCACCGCATGTCCGCACCACGTTGTTCACTGAGAATCGCCGCGAGATCCGCTGAGCCAGCGTCACTGGTGTGCCAACGTGAATACAACGCCGCCAACGCCTGCTGGAGCGCAGGCCACCCGAGGTAGCGCTCCAGCGTGAACAAGGCCAGCGCGACCCGCTGACTCTCGGCGGATGGCGCGTCACCGCCGACTTCGGTGAAATGGCGAACCGGTGGACACGGATCGGCAGGCGGTAACGACCACCGTAGCCGCACAATGGGGTACGACAGGAACCCGCCGGCCACGCGCAGGCTGGCCGCGTGGCCAGCGGCCAGTTCCTCGTGAATGCCGCGAACGGCCAGGTAGGCCGCAATGCCCTCCCCGAGTCTCTGCCTCGCCAGGCCGGCCGTGGGCGGCAGATGCCAGTACTGCTGAGCCACGGCCGCAAATACTGAACGGACCAGCGTGCGATCAGCCGGGGCGGGCAGCGCGGACATTGAGGTGAACAGGGCCCCGGGTAGCGACGCCCCGAGCAACGCGCTGTTCCAAGGCAGATCGAAAACCGTGAGGCCAGTCCACGTCGCTTGGCCGTGCCACTCGCCGAGACGAAGAAGCGCGGCCTTGGTGGCGGCCATCAGCTCCGGCGCCCGGTCAGCGGTCTCGGGTTTCAGGACAAAGCGTATTGCAAGGGGTGGCTGCCCAATGCGGTCCACCGTCTCTTCGCGGACCTGGTAGCCCTGCGTCAGCGCCGCCAGTTGCGCGGCCAGATCATCACCCGCGGCGCCGGCCGGGGCCGGCAGGGTCATGGCCGCGGGCGCGATGGTGCCGCACGCGATCGCAATCGCCAACAAGAGAACTCGTCTGCTCGCCACCGGCGTGTATAGTACAACAGCGAGTTGGGCCCCTTGATCTCACGCCGAGACCTTCTCCGAATCGCCGCGTCCGGCGCCTTGTCGTGGCCGCTGGCCGGCTCCAACGGCGCGTCGGCGGCGGCTCCCGAGACTCTGTATAACGGCATCACGCTTGGCTCGCCGTGGCCGCCTCGGCTCAAGTTCCCGGCCGAGCATCCGTTGGTGCCGCCGTATCTCGCCGCTCCGCCGGCAGTCGTTCCCATCGACGTTGGCCGCCAGTTGTTCGTCGATGATTTCCTGATCGCCGAGACCACGCTGATCCGGACGTGGCACCGCGCGGCCTACCACCCGGCGAATCCGGTGCTGCGGCCCGAAACAGCGTGGGAGCACCGGGATGAGACCGCCGAACGCAGCAACCTACCGGTCAATCCCGCAGCCATGCCGTTCAGCGACGGCGTGTTCTTCGACCCGGCGGATCGGTTGTTCAAGATGTGGTACCTGGCCGGTTACGGCTCGGCGACGTGCCTCGCCACCTCCACGAACGGAATCGAGTGGCGCCGGCCGTCGTTCGACGTGGTGCCGGGCACCAACATCGTCAGCACCCAACTCCGCGACTCGAGCACCGTGTGGCTCGACCACGAGAGCCGCGACCCTCGCGAACGATACAAGATGTCGTTCTGGTACGACCACGCGGTGTGGTTGATGACCTCGCCTGACGGCGTCCACTGGAGCAAACGCGGCCAGACCCCGCGCGTGTTTGATCGTTCGACCTTCTTCAGGAATCCCTTCAGGAACGTGTGGGTGTACAGCCTGCGGGCAAACCAATACGAGGGGGCCGTGAGTGGCCGCTACCGTTCGTATTGGGAGAACGCCGACTTCACGGCACCGTCGCGCGGATGGGGCGAGCGGCAACCGGTGGCGTGGGTGAAGGCCGACTCCGCCGATTTCATGCGACCGGGCCACCCGGGCCATCCTGAACTCTATAACCTGGACTGTGTCGCGTACGAAAGCCTGGTGCTCGGTCTCTTCTCGGTCTGGCGCGGGGAATCGTCGGCGCGCGAGAAGATCAACGAACTGACGCTCGGCTTCAGCCGCGACGGCTTCCATTGGCATCGTCCGGATCGCGGCACCTTTCTCGGCGTCTCGGAGGAAGTGGGCAGCTGGAATTGGGGCAACATCCAGTCCGCCGGCGGCGGCTGTCTCGTGGTGGGTGACTCGCTTTATTTCTACGTGAGCGGGCGGCAGGGTCGGCCCGGCACCGACGCGCCCGGCGTGTGCAGCACGGGGCTCGCGACGCTCCGCCGTGACGGGTTTGCCTCCATGGATTGGTTACCCGGCCAGCCCGGGGTGCGACGAGCGCCGGCACGGGCCGAAGGCACGCTGACCACCCGGCCGCTGACGTTCACGGGCAGCCACCTCTTCGTGAACGCGGACGCGACCGGCGGCGAACTGCGGGTCGAAGTCCTCGACCGCACCGGGGCGGTAATCGCGCCGTTCACCCTGGCCGCCTGCCAACCAATCGCCGGAGACGCCACGCGGACCCGGGTACAGTGGGCCGCGGGCTCACTGGCCCACCTCGCCGGCACACCGGTTCGGTTCCGATTCACGATGACGCGCGGACGCCTGTTCGCGTTCTGGGTCAGTCGGTGGCCCACTGGCGAAAGCCGCGGCGTCCCTGCTGCCGGCGGGCCTGAATTCTCAACCGCAACGGACACCAGGGCATAGCTCCG